>ENA-OQIP01000074-OQIP01000074.1-human-gut-metagenome-genome-assembly--contig:-NODE-74-length-20647-cov-3.430068_pt1 | contig 20647 bp, 14 predicted proteins | sample MGYA00242585_ERZ504750 | MGnify/ENA primary metagenome ERZ504750 (study PRJEB26092, sample SAMD00036441) | human gut metagenome | host: Homo sapiens | study: EMG produced TPA metagenomics assembly of...
TGTCAGGTGCGATAAGCCTGTGTTTTACACCGGAAGCTATAAAGATAATATCACTCTCATTAAGATGTACCAAATCATCCCCAATCTGCACTGTATAGCTGCCTTCAAGCGGCATGATAATCTCCATGGGAGTATGCCAGTGAAGTGGGATAATCTTCTACTTCAACATTTATAAAAAGCTTTACATTGCTGTTTTCTTTATATTTTACTGTCTCATGTATTCCATTCAGATTTTCGATCATATATACTTGTCTCCATACGGCTGATATTTATGCGCATTTGCGTGAATATAGTTATTATAGCACAAATAGCAATTTTTGGACATTGTGGGGCAACAAGTAGAAAGAAAATACTGCATGAATCTGGTAAAATCATTATATAAATTAAAGGAGAAGTCACTATGAGTAAAAAAACTATGGAATATGCAAAAAAACTTGTATCGCAGATGACAATAGATGAGAAGATAAGTCAGATGCTGTATGAGTCACCGGCTATAGAAAGACTGGGGATACCGGAATACAACTGGTGGAATGAGGCTCTTCATGGAGTAGCAAGAGCCGGTGTTGCTACAGTATTTCCTCAGGCGATAGGTCTTGCGGCAACTTTTGATACTGACCTGATAGAAAAGATAGGAGATGTTGTATCAACAGAGGGTCGTGGAAAGTTCAATGAATTTTCAAAAAAGGGTGATCACGGAATATACAAGGGACTTACCTTCTGGGCACCTAATGTAAATATATTCAGAGATCCAAGATGGGGCAGGGGACATGAGACATACGGGGAAGATCCGTACCTGACAGGTAAGCTTGGCTGCGCATATATAAGGGGATTGCAGGGAGATGATCCGGATCACTTAAAATCGGCAGCTTGTGCAAAGCATTTTGCGGTACACAGCGGTCCGGAAGCCATAAGACATGAGTTTGATGCGAAAGCATCAAAGCATGATATGTATGATACATATTTGTATGCCTTCAAGCGATGTGTAAAGGATGCAAAGGTTGAGGCTGTCATGGGGGCTTACAACAGGGTAAATGGAGAACCTGCCTGCGGAAGCAGGACACTGCTTAAGGATATACTGCGTGACGAGTTTGGATTTGAAGGTCATGTGGTGTCAGACTGCTGGGCAATACTTGATTTCCACGAACACCATCATGTGACGGATACAGTTGAGGAATCGGCTGCTATGGCTGTAAACAACGGCTGTGACTTGAACTGTGGAAGTGCATTTTTACATCTTAAGGATGCTTATGACAAGGGACTGGTTTCAGACGAGGCAATCACGGCAGCAGTAGAAAGGCTGATGGAGGTGCGTATCCGTCTGGGCATGATGAAGGATTATCCATCGCCATATGAGGACATATCGTATGAGGTTGTAGAATGTAAGGAGCATGTGGAGCTTTCTGTGGAGGCTGCCAGAAGAAGTCTTGTACTTTTAAAGAATAAGGACAATTTCCTGCCTCTCGACAGAAAAAATGTTAAAACTATTGCGGTCATCGGACCAAATGCCAACTCCAGGGATGCGCTTATAGGAAATTATTATGGTACCTCATCAAGATATATCACTCCACTTGAGGGATTGCAGCAATATCTTGGAGAGGATACAAGAGTGCTTTATGCAGAGGGCTGCCATCTGTACAAGGACAAAGTACAGGGACTTGCAGAGGAAAAGGACAGATTTAAGGAAGCCCTCATCATGGCAGAACAGTCAGATGTGGTCGTAATGTGTCTTGGACTTGATGCAACTATAGAAGGTGAAGAGGGTGATGCCGGAAATGAATATGCAAGCGGTGACAAGCTGGGGCTTATGCTTCCGGGACTTCAGGAGGAACTTTTAGAGGCTGTTGCAGCAGTAGGAAAGCCGGTAATACTTGTGCTGTCAGCAGGAAGTGCGATAGATCTTTCCTGGGCAGAAGAGCATGTGGATGCCATTATAGACAGCTGGTATCCGGGAGCCAGAGGCGGAAAGGCTGTTGCGGAAGCTATATTCGGAGAGTATAGTCCGAGTGGAAAACTGCCGGTTACATTTTATCAGGGCACCGAAAATCTCCCGGAGTTTACGGATTATTCAATGGCTCACAGGACATACCGCTATACAAATGAGAATGTGTTATATCCATTTGGATATGGACTGCATTATGGTGAGACAAACTATGATGGAATGTCAGTGGATAAAGCAGAAAGTGATGTAAACGAACCTGTTGAGGTGTTTGTAAATGTGACAAATGACAGCAGATATACTGTAAATGAGATAGTTCAGCTCTATATCAGGCACGTTGATGCTGCAGAGTATGAGCCCGGATATCAGCTAAAGGGGATTGAGGTTGTAAAGCTTGAGCCATATGAGACTAAGAAAGTAAAGCTGACTCTTTCGCCAAGGGACTTTGCTGTGATAGAAGAGGATGGAAGCTGTGTAGCTGTGCCGGGAATTTATGAGATATCCGCAGGAGGACAGCAGCCTGATGACAGAAGCACAAAGCTCACAGGCAAGCGGACAGAGCGCATTGATATAACAAGATGTGGAGAGAAAACAGGGGTAGATTATTAATAATAAATATGTTATTCTATAATTAATGACAAGTTAAAACAGACTTTAGGAGCGGACATATGTCGGCTCCTTTAAGTGATTTCAGAGGAATTGTTTATGAGAAGACCAATATGGAATGCCATTGAGAGAAAGCTTGATGATTATTCACTCAGAAAAAAATTCTACATATTTTTATGTACTTTGTGTCATGCTGCCGCTCATAGTGACTGATGCAGTGGTGCTTTCCATCGTAGAAAATGCTGAAAAAGAAAGCAGCAGACATGAAATGTCGAGCATAGCAAGTGCTGTGGGATATAATCTGAACAGCATGGTCAATAACGCAGAAGAGGCAGCTAAGAGTATCTACACCAGCAAGCGCATAGACGATTTTATATCAAAGGAATACACAAGCTCTGCTGAGTATGTATCAGAGTATCAGAGCTTCTTTCAGGATACACTTTTTGAAAACACACTTGGAATGAGCAATATAATATTTTTCCTGTATGCTGACAATCCTACAATAGTAAATGGCGGAAAAGTAAATGATATGTCTGCTGTAAGAAATACGGATTCTTACAGACTTCTGGAGCAGAAGGAAAGCGGAGGACTCTTTTTTGTATATGAAAAAGGCGTAGCCGGATTGTCAGATGAAAGACATATGATTTATATGAAAAAGCTGGATTTTTACTCATCTGATATCGAAAAGGTACTCAAGATAGAGTTTAATTATGGCAGCATGATGCGTACTTTTAAGAATATGAATTATGATAATGAAGTGCTTATCTGCCATGGAGATGACATAGTGCTGTCAAATGGGGCCTACAGTGGAGTCAACAAACCATTTAAGACATTGGAGGCGATTGGGAAAATAAGCGACTCCGTATACAGGCAGAAGCTCTCTTTGTATGGCTGTGATCTTGATATATATGTGTTTAAGACACGCAGTAATATATGGAGCATGCTTATGCACAATGCACCGATTATTGTTTTTCTGATGCTTATAAATGTATTCTTTCCACTTTGTCTGTTCAGTATCTTTAACCATTCCTTTACGAGCAGGATATTACAGCTTTCAAAGGTATTTAAGTCAGTTGACAGCGAAAAGCTTGTATCTATGACTGACAGGGAGAGCAAAGATGAGATCGGCAGCATGATAAAAAATTACAACAGGATGGTAAGCCGCACAAATGACTTGATCCAGACTGTATATAAGAATAAGCTAAAAGAGCAGGAGATGCTTGTAAGTCAGAAAAACGCAGAGCTTCTTGCACTGCACAGCCAGATAAATCCGCACTTTCTGTTTAATGCGCTTGAGAGCATACGAATGCACAGTCTGCTGAAAAAGGAAAATGAGACGGCTGATATGGTCGAAAAACTCGCCATCATGCAAAGACAGTATGTGGAGTGGGGAAATGATGCTGTAACCGTTGCAAAGGAATGTGAATTTGTAAAAGCCTATCTGGCATTGCAGAAATACCGGTTTGGCGAGCGACTGAACTATAACATAGATATAGAAGCAGACTGCATGGAATGTCAGGTGCCAAAACTTACGCTTGTAACCTTTGTTGAAAATGCCTGTGTGCATGGCATAGAAAGTAAAGCTGCTCCGGGCTGGATATTTGTGCGTATATTCAAAAAAGCCGGGTTCATGCATATAGAGGTTGAGGATACAGGTAGCGGAATTGATCCGGATGCTCTTGAAAAAATGAAAAGTAACATGAAAAATGCAGATATCGATATGTTAAAGACCGGTGGCAGAGTGGGTGTGATAAATGCCTGCCTGCGTATCAAAATGGTAACGGAATCTAAAGCAGTATTTGATGTGGACAGTGAGGAAGGCTGCGGTACGACTGTTATGATAAAAATACCGGAAACATATTTATAGGGAGATTTAAAATGCTTAAAGTATTATTGGTGGATGATGAGCCTTTCATAATACAGGGGCTTAAGGTGATCATTGATTGGGAAAATGAAGAATTTGAGATAGCAGGAACGGCCTCAAATGGAAAGGAAGCTCTGCAGTTTCTGGAAAATGAGAATGTGGATCTGGTCATAGCCGATATAAGGATGCCGGAGATGACAGGACTTGAGCTGCTTGAGACTTTGAGAAAAGATAAAAAATCAGATGTGTATTTTGTGATATTAAGCGGTTATGCAGATTTTAGCTATGCGCAGCAGGCCATGCAGAATGATTGTACGGATTACATACTAAAGCCGGTGGATAAGGAGATGCTGCTTAAGGTACTAAACAAGGTTCTTGTGCTCAAAAACGAGAAAAACAAGATCGACGAGGATAACAAAAAGATGAAACAGGCATACCTTGCAGGACACCTGATATCTCTGATACGGGGCAAATATGATGAAGTAAACCTGAACTATGTAAAAGAAAATATGAGGTGTGAGGGTGGAGCAAGGTATGTTGAGATACAGGTGGAGCAGCTTCCGGCAGGTGATGAGATACTCGATAGTGATATGAGAAGCTTACAGCGCAAGATGTACGAAAGCTGTGTTGCTTTTCTGGGGGCTGATTCGGCACATTGTGTATTTGATGTATCGGTAAATGAAAAAGTTTATGACATAGGCTTTATATTCTCGGATTATATGGCAGAGGAAGCCGCAAAAACGAGAGAAAATATCTGGAGGATCTGAGAAGGTATATATGTGATAATACACAAAAGAATATAGTTATGCTGGTTGGAAGAAAAGTATCAGATATATCAAAGATAGCCAGATCATACGGCAATGCATGTATGCTCAGGTCGTTTCAGGGCTTTCGCATAGTAAAGAGCATATATTACTATGAGGATGAAGTAAAGATATCGGCAGATGGAATAGTGCTTTGTAAAGATAGTCTGGATAAGCTGCTTAGGACAGTGGAACAGAACAACCATGTTGAGATAAGAAATGCAGTTGCCACATTTTATGATGAGATGTCCAGCATGGGTATGAATGGGGAAAGCATGAACTTAAATATTAATTATCTGTTGTTTCAGTTCATACACCTGGCAAGTGAGCAGGATGATAATGTAAATCAGCAGGAGATTTTGCGACTCATAAGTGAGAGCAGCTTTAAGACCGGTATTGAGAGGGGAAGCCGTGCGCATATGACCAGATTTTGCTGTGAGTATGGTGATTATCTGTCGCAGCTTAGAAAAAATGTGTCAAGAGGTGTGATCGGCATGGTAGAAAAGGAAGTAAGAGACAATTATGCCACGAACATCACGCTTAAGAGCCTGAGTGAGAAGTATTATGTAAACAGTGCATACTTAGGGCAGCTTTTCAGAAAAAAATACGGACAGTCCTTTAAGGATTATCTGAACAATTACAGGATGGAACGGGCGGCAGAGCTTCTGCTTAGGACTGATAAGAAGATAATACAGATAGCAGAGGAAGTCGGATATCATGATATGGATTATTTTGTGAACAGGTTTATACAGGTAAAAAGGCTGCACACCGGCGCGTTTCAGACGCCAGATGCAAAGTGGAGAATAGTATATATTACTGCAAAACAGGGTAAATTATAGTTCTTTCGAGAAACTATAGTTTACCCTGTTTTTGACTATAGTTACTCCGATTGTTTGAAAACTTAAAAAGTATAAAATTAAGTTATCAAAAGGGAGGACAATACAATATGAAAAGAAAAAGAATTGTAAGCATGCTGCTTGTGGCTACCATGGCAGCAACACTGTTTGCCGGATGTGGCAATGATAGTGGCAAAAAAGGTGGCACTGAAACTGGAAGTGCGAAAGAGTTTGATGCATTCTTTGCTGTACCGGGAACTGAAATCAATGATGATAATGAAATCCAGAAGATCATCGAGGAAAAGACAGGTGTAAGGGTAAAGGAAACCTGGCTTACCGGACAGACAGCAGATGAGGCAATCGGAACAATGATCGCAGGTGGCGAATATCCTGATTTCATTGACGGTATAAGTGGACAGAAGCAGTTATATGATGCAGGCGCACTTGTTCCACTGGATGACTACATCGAGAAATATCCAAACATCAAAAAATCTTTTCACAGATCTTGAGTGGGAAAAACTTCGTCAGGATGACGGACATATCTATTGGATACCACAGTTTAGCTGCATAAAGGGAGACGAGAAAGTCTGCGCACACAATGACGAGGCATTCTGGATCCAGGCAAGAGTACTTAAATGGGCTAACTATCCGGAGATCAAGACACTGGATCAGTATTTTGACCTCATCGAGAAATATAATGAGGCAAATCCAACAATGGCTGATGGAACAGAAAATATTCCATATACAATCCTTTGTGATGACTGGAGATATTTCTGTCTTGAGAATGCACCACAGTTCCTTGACGGATATCCAAACGATGGATCATGTATGGTAGATCCTGATACAAAGAAAGTACTTGACTATAATACATCAGATACAGCAGTTAAATATTTCAAGAAGCTCAATGAAGAGTATAATAAGGGAATTGTAGATCCTGAGTCATTCACACAGACATATGATGAATATATCTCTAAGCTTTCTACAGGACGTGTACTTGGAATGATTGACCAGTGGTGGGATTTCGCATACACAGCAGGTGATGCAATTAAACAGGCAGGTCTTGATGAGCAGGGATGCGATTACATTCCGGTACCTGTAACAATTGACGGCCGTGACAATCAGTGGCACAATGCAGGCGGCGCTTTCAACGAGTCAACAGGTCTTGCTGTTACAACATCCTGTGATGATGTAGATGCGGCCATGAAGTTTGTAAATGATCTTCTTGATCAGGATATCCACAATCTCAGATTCTGGGGTGTCAAGGGTACTGACTATGAAGTAGATGAGAATGGTGAGTTTTACAAAACAGCAGATGAGAGAAAGAAGGCTTCTGATACAGCATACAAGGCCTCTCATTCATGCCCATACTCATACTTCCCACAGTACAGTGGAACAAGTGATGATGGAATTAATGCCAACAAAGCTGATGGACAGGCAAGAGAGTTCTATGATGGTCTTAACAAGGATGTACAAGAGGCTTTCGATGCCTATGGTGTTAAGACATACGTTGAAATGCTTGGAACAAACGATGCACCTGGAGACTGGTATCCAATGTGGTCATTCTCTAACAACTTTAACACAAGCACTCCTGGTGGAGTAGCCTGGACAAAGATTGGCGAACTTAAGCATAAGGCTCTTCCAAAGGTTGTTATGGCAAAAGACTTTGACAGTGAATGGAATACATACATGGATGAATACAATGCATGCAATCCACAGGATTTCCTGAATGAATTACAGACCGAGCTTGATACAAGATTAGAGCAGGCTGCTAAATTCAAATAAAGCTTAAATGAAATTTAAGGCAGGCAGATATAATAGCGTTTTATCTACCTGCTGACTTTAAGGAGTGGTGTCATGTCATTAACGAGAAAAAACAAAAAGAGAAGGTCAGAGAACCTAGAACAAAAATTACATGGAAAGAAGTCAAACGTCAGAAAGTGCTGCTGTTCTGGGCAGCAATAATGGTGGCATATGGAGTTGTATTCTATTATCTGCCACTCGCTGGCTGGGCAATGGCATTTCAGAATTACAAACCAAGACTTGGTATATTCCATTCTGCATTTGTTGGATTGGACAAATTCAAGATGCTGTTCTCGGATATGACATTTATCCGTGTTATAAGAAATACACTTGCAATGGGTGTTATCAATCTGGTTGTAACTTTTGTCACAGCCATTGCATTTGCAATCTTACTGAATGAGATTGCATCAAAGGGTGGAAAGAAAGTAGTACAGACTATATCATATCTTCCACATTTCCTTTCATGGATCATTGTAACAGGTATTTTACACGATATGCTTTCAGGAACAGGTATTGTAAATGAGTTCCTTGTAAATATGCATATTATAGACCAACCGATAAACTTTTTCGCACATCCGGGATATTTCTGGCCGATAGTGGCATTTGCCAATGTATGGAAAGAAACAGGATGGAATGCAATCATATATCTTGCAGCCATTACATCAATAGATCCTTCACTTTACGAAGCAGCATCTATTGATGGAGCGGGACGCTGGGCAAAGATCAAGTATGTAACACTGCCGGGAATCAAACCAACTATTATAATCCTTCTTCTTATGAATGTAGGTAATGTTTTAAATGCAGGATTTGAGATACAGTATCTCTTAGGAAACGGCCTGGTACAGGATGTATCACAGACTATTGATATTTATGTACTTAAATGGGGCATAAGCCAGGGAGATTATGCAATAGGTACTGCAGCAGGTATATTCAAGAGTGTGGTAAGTATAATTCTTATATTTATTGCAAATAGAATTGCCAAACATAATGGTGAAGAGCAGTTGTTTTAAGGAGGTCTTGTACGATGGCAGATATAACAGCAGGCTCTGTAAAGAGCAAAAAGAAAAAGAAGATAAGTATATTTCCAATTGTAAATTGCATCATTATGGTACTGTTTGTGATCATAACGCTTTATCCGGTGCTTAATACACTTGCGATATCGCTTAATGATGGTACAGATGCATTAAGAGGTGGAATTTACCTCTTACCAAGAAAGTTTACCTGGAAGAATTATATAACGGTTTTGCAAAAAGATAATCTTATAACAGGAGCATATATTACTGTTGCCAGAACAATAATTGGAACAGTCTTAGCACTGGTGGCAAATGCAATCCTTGCTTTTATAATCAGCAGAAAAAGATTTTTGTTCAAAAGAGGTTTATCCCTGTTTTGGGTTATCACAATGTATGTCAATGGTGGATTAATCCCTGTCTTCCTCCTGTACAAGGGACTTGGGCTTACCAATAGTTTTTGGGTTTATGTAGTCCCTGGAATGGTCAGTGCGTTTAATATGCTCGTTATCAGGACCTATATGAATGGAATCCCTGACAGCTTAGAGGAATCAGCGCAGCTTGACGGTGCAGGATATACCACCATTTTTCTGAAGATTTATTCCCCTCTCTGCAAACCGGTATATGCGACAGTAGCTTTATTCGTAGCAGTAGGACAGTGGAACTCATGGTTTGATGCAATGCTTTATAACCGTATGAGTACAAAGCTTACTACATTACAGTATGAGCTTATGAAGCTTCTTTCAGCTGTAACAAATCAGGGAGGATCAGCAGAAGCAATGAAAAATGCTGTAGGCGCAGTTACACCTACCTCAGTTCGTGCCGCAGCAACAATTATAACAATGCTTCCGATCATATGTATTTACCCGTTTTTACAGAAATACTTTGTTACAGGACTTACACTTGGTGGAGTTAAAGAATAAATATTTTTTTACAAAACACCCGGCAGGATAACTGCCGGGTGTTTTTGTGTAAATGTTTATTTGAAAGGAGAATTTTCTTCAAACAAGGAGCAAAATGAGAAAATAAGCTTAAGGCAGTGAATATTGGCCCGCGTGCCGTATATCGTATTGCTGATGACAGGATGTATGAAAACAAGCGCAAATCAAAGATCGGAAGACAATAATCACCAATTTTTATGATAAAAATATTTACATTATCGTAATATATGATAAAATATTTCTAATACGAAACACAATGGCTACATAAACAATAGGATATATGGAGGAAGTTATGGACGATAACAATTATATGAACAAATGACAACCGGTCGTCAGGCACACCGGACAATACAGGTGTATTCGGTCAGTCTTCAGGAACAGTAAATGGCTCAGACACATACAGCCAGCCGCAGGACACATACAGTCAGCCGACAGACACATATAATCAGTCTGCATCCCAGCAGGAAAGTGGGAATGCATATGCATATGGACAGTCATCAGACCAGACAGGCAGCACAGACGGATATGTCAATAATCCGGGCAGTGCATATGGTTATGCAAATCAGGGTACATACAATCAGAATCCAAATGCCCAGGGTACATACAACCAGAACACATATGCTCAGGGCTCATTTAATCAGTCAGCTTACGGACAGACGCAGTATGGCCAGCAGCCAAACGGACAGGGTGGCTACAATCAGACCGCATACGGACAGACAGCCTACAATCAGCCACAGTATGGAGCTAATCCATACAACCAGCCGCCAAAGAACAGCAATGGCTTTGGTATAGCCTCTCTGGTACTTGGAATCGCATCTATTGTACTGTTTGTACATGCATCAATTATGTGACAGCGCTGCTTGCTATCATTTTTGGTATTATACATATCATAAAAGGCAACAACAAGGTGTTTGGTATAGTTGGTATAGCAACAGCAGTTATCTCAGTTATAGTCAGCATCATATTCTGGGTTGTGGCAGGCTCAAATGTAAGCACAGATTTAGAAAAGGAGTTCATGAAGGGCTTTGACAATGGTTATGAGTATTATAATGATGACGATTCCTATGAGGATTACGATTATGATTATGATTCTTTTGATTATGACGATTATGATTATCAAAATTTTGAGTATGATGGTATTTATTAGAGTTAATTATTATCAAATTATTACAGAATCAATTACATCTTGACAACAGTGGCTTTTCAGTTATATACTTAAACACAGTTAGTAAAAGGCAGTGACGAAGACAGTAGAGATGGCAGGAAAGTCAAAGAGAGCCGGGACAGGTGAGAGCCGGTATGAGTAGAGCCGTTTTGAAAATCACTTCTGAGCCGCAGGCTAAAATCGCCATACAGCGTTGCGAGAGTAGGTTCTGACGTATTCCCTACGTTACAGGGGCGGGTATGCAAGGGTATTTCCCTTAAGTACATTGTAATAGGTGGTATAGACGTATCAGGCACGCGTTCCTAATTACAGGAATGTGTGCCTTTTTTGTGAATATTCCATAAACCGGAAATTCTAGTGGAGTAAGCCACAAGGAAGCCTCGTAAGAGTCGAATTTGAGGTGCATGTTGGGATGTTCACGAACAATATAGAATAAGGAGAGATAGTCATGTACAACAAAGTTGACACCAATATGAACTTCGTTGAACGCGAGAAGAAGACAGAGCAGTTCTGGAGAGAGAACAATATCTTCAGAAAATCTATGGAAAACAGAAAAGAAGGAGAGACATACACATTCTATGATGGACCTCCTACAGCAAACGGAAAGCCTCACATCGGACATGTTGAGACACGTACCATAAAGGATATGATTCCAAGATTCCAGACCATGAAGGGCAAATATGTGCCACGTAAAGCAGGCTGGGATACACACGGACTTCCTGTTGAGATTGAGGTGGAGAAGCTTCTCGGCCTTGACGGCAAGGATCAGATTGAGAACTACGGACTTGAGCCATTCATCAAGAAGTGTAAAGAGTCTGTATGGAAATACAAGGGTATGTGGGAGGATTTCTCCAATACAGTAGGTTTCTGGGCTGATATGGACAATCCATACGTCACATATGATGACAATTTCATTGAGTCAGAGTGGTGGGCTCTCAAGGAAATCTGGAACAAGGGACTTCTTTACAAGGGCTTTAAGATTGTTCCTTACTGTCCTCGTTGTGGAACACCGCTTTCTGCACAGGAGGTGGCACAGGGCTACAAGACAGTTAAAGAAAAATCAGCAGTAGTACGTTTTAAGGTAGTAGGAGAGGATGCATATTTCCTCGCATGGACCACAACTCCATGGACACTTCCAAGCAACGTGGCACTTTGTGTGAACCCTAATGACACATATGTAAAGGTAAAGGCTGTTGATGGCTACACATATTATATGGCAGAGGCACTTGCAGACAAGGTGCTCTCACAGCTTCTTTCAAAAGAGGACGCAGAGGCAGGCAAGAAGGCATATGAGGTGCTTGAGACATACAAAGGAAAGGATCTTGAGTACAAGGAGTATGAGCCGCTTTATGACTGCGCTAAGCAGGTTGCCGATAAGCAGGGCAAGAAGGGCTTTTTCGTGACATGTGACACATATGTTACTATGTCAGACGGTACAGGAATTGTTCATATCGCTCCTGCATTTGGTGAGGATGATGCCAATGTCGGAAGAAATTATGACCTTCCATTTGTACAGTTTGTAAACGACAAGGGAGAGCTTACAGCCGAGACTCCGTTTGCCGGTATGTGGGTAAAGGATGCTGATCCTGAGGTATTAAAGGACTTAAGCGGCAGAAAGCAGCTCTTCGATGCTCCGAAATTTGAGCATGAGTATCCACACTGCTGGAGATGTGACAAGCCTCTTATCTACTATGCAAGAGAGTCATGGTACATCAAGGAGACAGCAGTAAAGGATGACCTTATCAGAAACAACAATACAGTAAACTGGATTCCTGAGTCTATCGGTTCAGGACGTTTCGGAAACTGGCTTGAGAATATACAGGATTGGGCTATCTCACGTAACCGTTACTGGGGCGACACCACTCAATATCTGGGAGGTGTGAATGCGGACACAGAGAGTGTATCGGAAGCCGTGCAGAGCTCGCCGAAAAAGCAGGAGATCCAAAGGCAGCAGAGGTAGAGCTCCACAGACCATACATCGACGCTGTGACAATCAAGTGTCCTGAGTGTGGCAAGGATATGCACCGTGTACCTGAGGTACTTGACTGCTGGTTTGATTCAGGAGCCATGCCATTTGCACAGCACCACTATCCATTCGAGAACAAGGAAGTATTTGAGAAGCAGTTCCCAGCCAAGTTTATCTCAGAGGCAGTTGACCAGACACGTGGATGGTTCCATTCACTCATGGCTGAGTCTACACTCCTTTTCAACAAGGCTCCTTATGAGAATGTCATCGTGCTTGGACATGTACAGGATGAGAATGGACAGAAGATGTCCAAGTCAAAGGGCAACGCTGTAGATCCGTTTGATGCACTTGAGACATATGGTGCAGATGCTATCAGATGGTATTTCTACACAGCATCAGCTCCATGGATTCCAAAGAAGTTCTCAGGAAAGCTCGTGCTTGAAGGACAGCGTAAGTTCATGGGAACACTCTGGAACACATACGCATTCTTCGTGCTTTATGCAAATATCGACAATTTTGATGCTACAAAATACAGCCTTGAGTATGATAAGCTTGCAGTAATGGACAAGTGGATTCTTTCAAAGCTCAACTCAGCAGTGGCAGGAGTGGATGAGTGCCTGTCAAACTACAAGATTCCGGAGGCGGCAAAGTACCTTCAGGAGTTCGTAGACGACTTAAGTAACTGGTATGTACGCCGCAGCCGTGAGCGTTTCTGGGCAAAGGGCATGGAGCAGGACAAGATAAACGCATACATGACACTTTACACAGCACTTGTCACCATATCAAAGGCAGCAGCTCCTATGATTCCTTTCATGACAGAGGATATCTACAGAAACCTTGTCTGCTCTATCGACAAGAGCGCACCGGAGTCAATCCATCTGTGCGACTACCCTGTAGTTGATGAGAAGCTGATTGACAAAAAGCTCGAGGCTGATATGGATGAGGTACTAAAGGTTGTAGTACTCGGACGTGCATGCCGTAACGAGGCAAATATTAAAAACCGTCAGCCAATCGGAAAAATGTTTGTAAAGGCTCCGGAAAAACTGGATGAATTTTATGTGGATATCATCGCAGACGAGCTCAACGTAAAAGAGGTCGAGTTCACTGATGATGTATCACACTACACCACCTACAAATTCAAGCCGCAGCTTAGAACAGTGGGTCCTAAGTATGGTAAATACCTTGGCCAGATTAAGGCAGTTTTAGCTGAGCTTGATGGTCATAAGGCCATGGAGGAGCTTAACAGCAACGGCTCTCTCAAGCTTGACAGCATTAGCGATGAAGTTGTATTATCTAAAGAGGATTTACTTATCGAGATGACTCAGATGGAGGGCTATGTGACACAGTCTGACAACAATATAACCGTTGTCCTTGACACCAACCTCACTCCTGAGCTTATCGAGGAAGGTTTCGTAAGAGAAATCATCAGTAAGATTCAGACAATGCGTAAGGACGCAGGCTTTGAGGTTATGGACCACATCGCTGTGACATACGAGGCGGATGAGAAGCTTTCAAATGTATTTGAAAAGTTTGGTGATGAAATCAAGACCGAGGTTCTTGCCGTATCAATTAAATCAGGCGAACTTAAGGGCTATGAAAAGGATTGGAAGATTAATGGCGAGGCTGTTAAGCTTGCAGTTGAAAAACAATAATCTCTGCACGGGAGGGAGCATTAATTTGCTCCCTTTTAGTGCCATAAGGAGGAATAATGATGAGAGATAATACGTTTAGCAAAAAGGTGTTTATTAAAACTGTATCAGACAATTTAAAAAATAAATATCGTAAGACTATAGATGATGCCACACAGCAGGAACTTTATCAGGCTGTATCAGAGGCCGTAAAGGATGTCATCATGGATGAGTGGATTGCCACACAGAGAGTGATGGACAGGGACGATCCAAAGGTTGTTTACTATATGTCCATGGAGTTTTTGATGGGAAGAGCTCTCGGCAACAACCTTATAAACCTCTCAGCATACAAGGAGGTCAAGGAGGCTCTCAATGAGATTGGTGTGGATATCAATGCTATTGAGGACCAGGAGCCTGATCCGGCACTTGGAAACGGTGGACTCGGAAGACTGGCAGCGTGCTTCATGGATTCACTTGCCACACTCGGATATCCTGCATATGGCTGTGGAATCAGATACAGATATGGTATGTTTAAGCAGCAGATTTCAGACGGCTTCCAGATTGAGGTGCCTGACAACTGGCTCAAGGACGGATATCCATTCGAACTTCGTCGTCCGGAGTACTGCTATGAGGTCAAGTTTGGAGGATATGTGCAGGAGAGCACAGATGAAAACGGAGAGCTTCATTTCGAGCAGAAGGACTATCAGTCGGTGCTTGCAGTGCCTTATGATATGCCTATAGTCGGTTATGACAACAATAGTGGTCAATTCTCTCATGATATGGGATGCAGAGCCAAAAACGGCTCTCGCTCGAGTCCTTTGACCAGGGTGACTACGACAAGGCAGTGGAGCAGGAAAATCTTGCAAGAAACCTTGTTGAGGTGCTCTATCCAAACGATAACCATGTAAAGGGCAAGGAGCTTCGCTTAAAGCAGCAGTATTCTTTGTGTCAGCAAGCATCCAGCGTGCACTTGCAAGGTTTAAAAAGCATCATAGCGATTTAAAAGATCTCCCAAATAAAGCTGTTTTCCAGATGAACGATACTCACCCTACAGTTGCAGTCGCAGAGCTTATGAGAATCCTTGTGGACGAGGAGCATCTGTCATGGGATGATGCATGGGATATCACTACAAGATGTGTAGCCTACACTAACCATACAATCATGGCTGAGGCGCTTGAGAAGTGGCCAATTGAGATATTCCAGAGACTGCTTCCTCGTGTATACCAGATTGTTGAAGAGATAAACAGAAGATTTGTGATTCAGATTAATGAGAGATATCCTGGCAATGAGGACAAGGTAAGAAAGATGGCTATCCTCTATGACGGACAGGTCAAGATGGCAAATATGGCTATTGTTGCAGGCTATTCTGTAAACGGTGTTGCAAAGCTTCACACAGAGATACTTAAGAATCAGGAGCTTCATGATTTCTATGAGATGTTTCCTGAGAAGTTCAATAACAAGACAAACGGAATCACACAGCGTAGATTCTTAGCACATGCAAATCCACTCCTTGCAGATTGGGCAACAAAAAAGGTAGGAGCCGGCTGGATTACAGATCTTACAATGCTTTCAAAGCTCAAGGCTTATGCGGACAGCCCTGTTGCACAGCAGGAGTTTGCTGAGATTAAGAGAGCAAACAAGGTGCGTTTAGCAAAGTATATCAAGGAGCACAATGGTATTGATGTAAATCCGGATTCTATCTTTGATGTGCAGGTTAAGAGACTTCACGAGTACAAGAGACAGCTCATGAACATCCTTCATGTGATGTATCTGTACAACAAGATTAAGGAAAATCCGTCTATGGATTTCTATCCTAGAACATTCATTTTTGGAGCAAAGGCAGCAGCAGGCTACAGAAATGCAAAGAAAACAATAAAGCTCATCAACAGTGTGGCTGATGTGATAAATAACGATGCTTCTATTGACGGCAAGCTCAAGGTAGTATTTATCGAGGATTACAAGGTATCCAATGCCGAGATTATTTTTGCGGCAGCAGATGTCAGCGAGCAGATTTCCACAGCGAGCAAGGAGGCATCCGGAACAGGAAACATGAAGTTTATGCTCAATGGAGCGCTCACTATCGGAACTATGGATGGTGCCAATGTCGAGATGTTCGATGAGGTAGGGGCTGACAATATGTTTATCTTTGGAATGAGCTCTGATGAGGTCATCTCACACGAGAACAGACATGACTACAATCCTGTTGATGTATATAATAACGATGCCGAGCTAAGAAAGGTAGTAAACCAGCTTGTAGACGGCACATATTCACCAAATGACCATGAGCTTTTCAGGGAGCTTTACAACTCACTGCTCAATCCACAGCAGGGACAGGTGGCTGACCGCTACTTTATCCTCGCAGACTTCCGCTCATATGCAAATGCACAGCAGAAGATTAATGATTATTATAAGAACAAGAGCGCATGGAGAAAGAGTGCACTGCTCAATATCGCACATGTAGGAAAGTTCTCTTCAGACAGAACAATCCAGGAATATGTGGATGATATCTGGCATCTTGACAGGATTACCGTAAATATGGCAGGAGTATAGGATTTTGGAAAAAGTTATCGCAAAGTCTGGTATCAGTGGAAGCACGCTTAAGCTTATAGCCATTTTTACCATGCTCATAGACCATACTGCGGCAACGGTTATTCTTCAGATGATAAATAACGGGATAGGTGGACAAACGCTTATTGATATCTACTGGGGCATGCGTTCTATAGGGCGCATGGCCTTTCCTGTTTTCTGCTTCCTGCTTGTGGAGGGCTTCAAATATACACACAGCAGGGAAAAATATGCTGCGAGGATGTTTATATTCGCGCTTATCTCTGAGATACCGTTTGACCTTGCAATAAACAATACAGTGCTGGAATTTAAGAGCAACAATGTGTTTTTTACACTGCTTTTAGGCTTGCTTGCCATCACAGTGCTTGATTGGCTTAAGTCGGTCGATAAAAATAGAAAAGGCATCCTCTGCAGTCAAGTGGTTTTTGTCACGCTGATCAGGTGTATAGTAATGGTATCAGTGGTGCTTGTTATGATGATTATTGCAGAGTTTGTGCTTTGCTGTGATTATGGTGCGGCGGGGGTAGGGTGCATTGTCATGATGTACCTGCTTTCTTCAAACAGAGATGTTGCATTTGCCGTGGCAGTCATACTGCTTGGACTTTTCTCAGGTACCATAGAGTTTTTTGCACTGTTTATGCTTATACCGCTTCGCTATTACAATGGAAAAAGAGGCATTTCACTAAAATATGTCTTTTACGCCTTTTACCCGGTGCATCTTTTTGTACTGTATCTGATATGCAGGCTTGCTATGGCTGCTGCTGTTCACACCTAACAGAGTTACAGACGTACGCCGCGCCGAAAGTGTGCAGCTGGCGAATGTACACAAACCTTGAGCCGAAAACGACACCGACAAATTAGCAATTCTTACAAATTGTTCTGCCACAGTACCCGCCGGATGGCATACCCCATGAAGGGCGGGCGGCGATATAAAAATAAAGAAAGAGGAATCCAAATGTCATTTTGTCATCTTCACACCCATACCGAGTACAGTCTGCTCGATGGATCAAACAAGATAAAAGAATATGTAAAGCGCGTCAAGGAGCTTGGCATGAACTCTGCCGCAATCACAGACCATGGCAATATGTACGGTGTGGTGGAGTTTTACAAGACGGCAAAGGCAAATGATATCAATCCGGTAATAGGCTGCGAGGTATATGTGGCACCAAATTCGCGCTTTGACAGGGAGACAAGCCACGGTGATGACAGATATTATCATCTGATTCTGCTTGCTGAAAATAATATAGGCTATGCCAATCTCATGAAGATAGTGTCAATAGGGTTCACAGAGGGCTATTATTACAGGCCGAGAGTGGATTTTGAGACGCTTGAGAAATATCACGAGGGGCTTATATGCCTGTCTGCCTGTCTGGCAGGAGAAATCCCCAGATACATCGTCAGAGGCTTTTATGACGAGGCGAAGGAGATTGCAAGGAAGTATCAGGACTGCTTTGGAAAAGATAACTTCTTCCTTGAACTGCAGGACCATGGCATTGATGACCAGAAGCTTGTGAATCAGCAGCTTCTTAGGATGAGCAAGGAGCTTGAAATAGGGTTAGTGTGTACTAATGATGTGCACTACACATACGAGTCCGATGCGGAGGCACATGATGTGCTTTTGTGCATCCAGACCGGGAAAAAGGTGTCTGACGAGGACAGGATGCGCTATGATGGCGGACAGTTTTTCGTAAAGAGCGAAGAGCAGATGAGAGCGCTTTTCCCATATGCCACAGAGGCTATTGAGAATACACAGAAAATTGCCGACAGATGCAATGTGACGCTTGAGTTTGGCAATTACAAGATTCCAAAGTATGAGGTGCCAGAGGGCTATGATAGTGCCGAAGCCTTCCTTACAGAGCTTTGCGAGAAGGGCTTTAGGGAGAAATACATAGGCTGTGGCGAGTACAGTGCTGATGAGCTTAAAAAGATACATGCAGATATGGACTATGAGCTTGGTATCATAAAGACCATGGGCTTTATAGAGTATATCCTTATCGTGTGGGATTATATCAACTGGTGCCGCACGCACGACTGCTGGGTAGGCCCTGGACGAGGCTCAGCGGCGGGAAGCAGGGTGTGCTATTGTACCGGAATCACGGATATTGATCCGGTTAAATACAATCTGCTTTTTGAAAGATTTCTTAACCCTGAGCGAGTTTCCATGCCTGATATCGATGTGGATTTCGAGTATGCGGAGAGATATCGCGCCATAGAGTATGTTCAGCAGAAGTACGGACACGATTCTGTAACACAGATAGTCACCTTTGGTACGATGGCGGCAAGAGGTGTCATAAAATCAGTCGGAAAGGCGCTGGATTTCCCATATGCAGAGACTGACAGGCTTGCAAAGATGGTGCCTCAGGAGCTTAATATCACGATTGACAAGGCTCTTCAGATGAACCCGGAGTTTAAGGGCATTTACGACAGTGATGCGAGAGTGCATGAAATGATAGATATGGCAAAAAGGCTTGAGGGACTGCCAAACCACACGTCCGTGCATGCAGCAGGTGTGGTAATCTATCCGGGTGTGGCGAGCGATTATGTGCCTCTTGGAAGGGCAAACGACGGAAGCCCTACCGCAGAGTACAACATGGTACAGCTCGAGGAGCTTGGCCTTTTAAAGATGGATTTTCTGGGGCTTCGTACACTCACGGTGCTAAAGGATTCTGTGAAGAATATCAAGGCATCAAGGGGGATTGATGTGGATATCGACCATATTGATTTCAACGATAAGGGTACACTTGACTTTATCGGAACAGGAAAGACGGAAGGGGTATTCCAGCTAGAGTCTGCCGGTATGCAAAGCTTCATGAAGGAACTCAGTCCACAGAGCTTTGAGGACATCGTGGCCGGTATTTCGCTATACCGTCCGGGTCCTATGGATTTCATTCCCAACTATATAAAGGGCAAGAACAATCCAAAGGAGATAAGCTATGTGACACCTGAGCTTGAGAGTATTTTAGAGCCGACCTACGGCTGTATAGTATATCAGGAACAGGTCATGCAGATAGTGCAGAAGCTCGCAGGCTATACAATGGGTCAGGCGGACAACATCCGCCGTGCCATGAGTAAGAAGAAGCAGTATGTCATTGACGCAGAGCGCCAGAGCTTTGTGTACGGAGACAAGGAGCGCGGTATAAAGGGCTGTGTGGCAAACGGCATAGATGAAAAGGCTGCCAACAGCATATACGATTCGATGGTTGATTTTGCTAAGTATGCGTTCAACAAATCACATGCAGCCGCGTATGCGAAAATCAGTGTTCAGACGGCATGGCTCAAAAATTACTATCCGGTCGAATTTATGGCAGCGCTCATGACTTCTGTTATAGACAATTCAGCCAAGGCGGCGCAGTATCTTTACAGCTGTCGTGATATGGGTATTAAGGTGCTTCCGCCGGATATCAACTGTGGACAGGGCGAGTTTACCGCAGAGGGTGACCATGTCAGATATGGCATGTACGCCATCAAATCTCTAGGCAGGCCGGTCATAGACCAGATAATCGAGGAGCGGGAAAGTGGTGGCAGAT
>ENA-OQIP01000075-OQIP01000075.1-human-gut-metagenome-genome-assembly--contig:-NODE-75-length-20586-cov-4.366391_pt1 | contig 20586 bp, 18 predicted proteins | sample MGYA00242585_ERZ504750 | MGnify/ENA primary metagenome ERZ504750 (study PRJEB26092, sample SAMD00036441) | human gut metagenome | host: Homo sapiens | study: EMG produced TPA metagenomics assembly of...
CTCTTGCGCTATTGCTCTGCCTGTCTTTTCTGTTTGTTATTCGCTCCTTTAGTGCATGCTGCAAGGGTGTCGGTCTATACCTTCGGTCAGTTCATCCGCCCGGTTTTTGACTATGAACTGATGAATCGTGTTCCAATCCTGTTCGATTCTGAGCATGGTCGCTTCGCTGAGAGGCAGGAGACTGTTTTGCGGAAAATTGGGTTCTGCAAAATCGTCCATAGCTAAAAGGTGGGCATATTCGATCTTATATTTGCGCTTATCTTCAGACTGCCCTTTTTCTGAGGCGATTCGACGCAGATACTGCATTAATTCAATGAATCTGTTTTTCTTCCAAAACGAACTTGTCTTGAAATCGGCAGTGCTTTCTTTGGCGTAATTGATGGTATTGAGTACTAGCCTTTCTCCTGCAATGCAAGAAGGACCATCCTTGCTTTTCTTGATATCGATTGGGGAGACTTTAAGCTCGACTTCAGCCTCGGGGAAATCGGGGGCAGAAATGTTGTCGGCGGGATGGTCGAACCAGACATGTTCAATTACATTGCCTGGATAGCTTTTATTCCCTTGTTTTTCGGTGTTGTTGAAATCGATTTCTTCCAATGTTCTGCCAACCGCATCATTGGCTCGTAACTGGACTGCTGTCTTCGTTGTATAGGGACTTTTTTCGAAAAGCGGAGACATGACAAGGTCTGCCATCTTCTGGTCTTCCGGAATCCACTTGTGGTATGCCATCTCTTGCTGAGTGAGCCAGATGGCACACTGTCCGTTGGCAAGGAAGTTGATTTCGTAATCGCAATAGCAAAGATAATAACGTGGATTCGTGCTTTGTCCCTCGGCGAGCTGCCTGCTGATTGCGAGCTCGTCATTATTTGTGATTTCCAAAAGCTTTTCCAGCGCCTGTTCTATATCGGGCTTGCGAAAGCTGGAAACTGCAATCGATGGGAAAAACAGTGCATTTGAGTCCGGGGATTCGACGCATAGGAACTTATCGTTTTTCCTGCAAATCGCTTTGACTGATTTCGCTGTTTTAGACATATTCCTCCTCGTCGGGGATTACTGTGATAGCTAATTGTAGGGGTGCTTCGGAATCAAAGTTGATAAATATGCTCTCGATGGAATTCGAGGAATTCTCGGGATGGGCTGCAGACGACAGGTAGGGAGATGCGCTGTCCGTCGTAACGGTACAGCCATTCGTCGTTGATTTCCGTGTGCTCGACGTGCGGCGAGACATGAATCGCGAAATCGTTGTCGAGGGTGATCAGACCCTGGTCGAAAGCCCTGTCGTGGAACGCGTTCAGCAGCAGGCCGTTCGAGGCGGCCACTTTCTCCGTCGGCGACGAATCCTTCCATGGTTTGATATGACTGGCTACCAATAGCGGATCGATCGCGATTCCCGTGATGCAACAGTGGTCATGGTAGTTATGGATGAGCGTGTTGCGGAAATACTGCTGGTTGACGCGTTGCGTGACCAAGGCCGGACGGTCGTATCCGATCTGCGGCGCGACGATCTGCTCCACGACGGAATCGCCGTTCGCGGCTGGACGGTTGTCGGGACCGTTCAACGCCGATGCCAGCAGTTGGGATGATTCGAATACCAGGGCGTCGCCGCGTTCCGCGTACTCCTCCCATATTTCTCTGTCCAGCCTGCTGCAGTTGGTCAGTCCCTTGGTCGTTCTGTTCTCGTCGAGGGAGGCCAGGTTGCCGAGTTTGAGCGCCACCGCCGAAGGCGAGCGGCGGATGTGGTCTGCGAGTCTCTGGACAGTCGGATTGCGTTTATCCCATTTTCCGGAAGGCAGGATTCGGTACAGTGCGAACGCCATCATGGTCTGTTCGCGTGTCCAGTTGTTTCGTCCTGCCATATGCTCACCGTCCTGTTGAATCCAGGATAGACGTTGTTGGATTGAAAAGAGAGTTAGCGTGGCGGACGTCCGCGGTCGATTTTAAGTCGACTGCTTTATGAGAAGGTGGCAGGCGATGGTGTGGTGCACGGTTTTCCCCGCGAAAGCACCGCACGATTTTAAAAAAGGACAAATTGCCGGAAAAAGAGGACGTTTGTAATGAGCGTCCTCTTTTTTGGTGTTCGGCGGGTGCCGAGGTATGAAAAGGATTGGTTTTCGGGGGCTTTGGCTGGATGGTGGTTTGCTAGGCAAGGCGGGGCCGGCCGCGTGCTGCTGGGGCGCGGCCTGATAAAAAAGGACAAATTTCGAAGTTGGGAGCATCGGATTCGTCGTCCCGAAAAAACCGCGCGATTACCGGCATTCCCGGGAATATCGGCAATTCGGAAAGCCGGTGCACCCGTAAAACGCGCGTGACGGATCGGAGCCGGCATGTCGCAGCCGCAAAGCTTCCCCGCAATTCGGGCATTGCGGAGGCAGTTTCACACCCCGGAAAATATTCGGACAGATCCGATCGTGTAGCTCATACATGAAGCGTGACGGGCGCGACTGGTCGACCACGAAAAACAGCTTCTTTTTGCATCGCGTCATCGCCACATAAAACAGGCGACGTTCCTCTGCATGCGGCATGCGCTCCACCTCCGGCAGCAGCAAGCCAAGCAGCGGCTCATCGGGAATCGCACTCGGGAAGCCCTTCAAACCGCCGGAACAGCACAGCAGAAACACGAAATCGCGCTGCAATCCCTTGGATTTGTGCGCGGTCATGAATGTGATATCCATGTCCGGTTTCTCAAGAAAAACGATGCTGCCAGTGTGCTCGTCAATCTGGAACAATCCGTCGCAATCGTTGCGTAGCAGCAGGTTCAGATCGCTTCTATAACGTCCCAACATCAGTACCGACGCGGCTTTCGGCAGCTTGCGCAACTGCTCCACAATCGCGTTGAAGCGTTCCTCCTGCGTGGAGCCGCCCAACGCTTTCAGCGAATGGTCCTTCTTATCGGACGGATTATGCAAACGTTTGACATACAGGTTTTTATCCTGCATGACGAATTTACCGCTCGCATCGATGAGACTCTGCCGGAAGCGGCGCGTGGTGGTGATCTGAAACATGCGTGTCGGGCCCCAATCGCGCCAAATATCGGCGAAATCGAGAATCAGATGAATGTCGCTGCCGGCGAAACGGTAGATCGACTGCCAGTCGTCGCCCACGCAGAACAGCGTGAAATCGCTCTGCTCACGCAATGCGCGGATCAGCTCGTAACGTGGCCGCGACATGTCTTGGTATTCGTCGATGAGCACGTATTTGTACGGGTGGCGGTATGCGCCGCGCCTTACGCAGCGAATGGCGTCGGTGATCATGCCGGGAAAATCGATGCCCTGGGTCGCGCGGAAATTGCCGACATACGCGTTGTACAGCGGCCCGACGAGCTGCAGCATCTCACGATTACGGCCGATATGTTTGCCGCCGCGCCTCTCATTGAGCTCGCGCATGCCGTCGATGCCGATATTGTTCTGCCGCATGTGCTGGATGATGGTCTGCGCGTTTTCGACAAGGCTTTGCCTGTACTGGTTGAAAGCGTAATCATCCGTCGGCAGTTGGAAATCCTCACGTTTCGCGGCGGCGCCATACTTGCCGAACAGCTCCTTCGACATGAGCTTGAATGCGAGCAGACGGTAGGGGATGTTCTGTGCGAGCAGCCGGTCAAACGTGTCTCGTACCACGGCGTTCGACGCATGGCCGTCGATGATGGGACGGTTGGCGATGGTGGCCGCACGGCAGATTTCCAGGCCGAGACTGTGGAACGTGCATGCGCGGATCGTTTTGCCGGTGCTTGCCATGATGCGTTGCGACATTTCGTCCGCGGACGCCTTGGTGAACGACAATACGAGAATCTCTTCGGGGGTGGCGCGTTTTGTGGCAAGCAGCCATGCGATATATCCGACGATGGTAGTGGTTTTGCCGGTTCCCGCGCCCGCAAGTACGAGGGTGTTGTGACCTGCGCCGGCGATCGCGCTGATCTGCTCGTCGCTCAATTCGTGCTTTTCGATATTGCCGATGATGTCACGCGCTTTGTCGATGCGGTCGGCTGGCAACAGCGGTTGCGGGGTGAGCTTTGCAGGCCGTTGCGATTGGTGTTGCTGCGATTGACGGCGTTGCGATTGACGTTGCGGCGTGGCATGCGGTTGCAGTTGCGGTTGCGTGACTCGTCGCGCAACCTGTCCCGTCTGCTTGGTCTGTCCGGTCCGCGCAGGCTTGGCGTTGTTGGCATTCTTGGCAGAGGATTGCGTTTGCCGGGGCTGCTGCGTCTCATCTTCCGTGCCCAGCACGTACTTCAGCATCCTCAGCAATCCCATGACGCTCCTTCCATGCGTTTCCAAACCGCCGCAAGGGGCAATTATAACGTGGGCGGAGCGCGTCACGCCCACGTCATCGATCGCATCGCTACGCTTCGAACGGGTACTTAAGACCCCAATCCGCACGCAGCGAATCCATGCATTCCATGATGCGCAACGTGTCGGAATGCGGCATCTCATCGCATTCGGTACGCCCGTCCAGCATGGCCTGTGCGGCCGATGCCACCTCATACTCGTAGCCGGTCAACTGTTCGGGAACGTCATAATGCGCGGTGACGGCATGCGAGCCGTCGAACACGTCAATCGCCTCGACATTGTTGATGTTCTGACACGTGAGATACCCCTTCGTGCCCCACACCGCGCCCATACGATCCGAATGGCATAGAATCGAGCTTTGCGCGGTGGCCATCACACCATTCTGGTAATAGAACGTCATCGAATTGTGCGCGTCCACGCCGGTTTCATACGGTTGCATCGACGATTCAACACGTGCGATCGGCGCATTATGCATGATCATGTCGATGAAATTGATTGGATACACGCCGACGTCCAGCAGCGCGCCGCCAGCCAGCGCAGGATCGGTGATACGCGCCTTCGCCGTGGTCGGATAGCACAGATTCGCGTCGATCGCCTGCACCTCTCCGATCACGCCGGACGCGATGATATCGTCGATCATGCCACGCGACGGCATATACCGCGTCCAAATCGCCTCCGTGCACAGCATGCCGGTCTCATCCGAAACGTCCAATATCTCACGCGCCTGCTGCGTGTTCGCGCCGAACGCCTTCTCCACCAGCACGCCCTTGCCGGCGCGCATGCACAAAATCGCCTGCTCGGCATGGAAGTTATGCGGAGTGGCGATATACACAAGATTCACGTTCGGATCGGCGACAAGCTCCTCATACGATCCGTACGACACCGGAAAACCGTATTTCGCCGCGAACGCCGCTGCGCGCTCGCCGTCGCGGGCCGCCACCGCGTACGGTGCGACCAGATCGCGGTACCGGTCATCCGCCGCCATTTTCACCAACGTTTCGGCCATGCTCTGCGCGATACGGCCCGCGCCGAGAATCGCCACATTGATCTGTGCCATGAAATCTCCTTGTTTTGAACTGCCTGTTTGCTACGTTGCAATGACCAGCGTACGCCACATGCGACGGCGGCACGCGTTATGCGAAAACGATTGATCGGCCCTTTTGCCATAATGGGAAGCCGTGACGGCAGAGCATCGCAGGCAGACAGCCAAACCCGGAAAAACCGGCAAACCCAAGAAAACCGGCAAACCTAGAAAAACCGGCAAACCCGAAAAATACGAGCGGGGCACGCGCAGCTACACCATGTCCCACATCCGCGGCAAAGACACATCCATCGAACGGATGGTACGTAGCTTTCTGTTTGCCAAAGGCTTGCGATTCCGCAAAAACGACAAGCGATACCCAGGCCACCCGGACGTGGTACTACCGAAATACCGTACGATCATATTCGTCAACGGCTGCTTCTGGCACATGCACGAAGGCTGTCCGAAAGCCACACGCGTGCCCAAATCGAACGTCGAATTCTGGACCGCGAAACTGCTGCGCAATCACGAACGAGACGCGAGGCAGCGCGCCGAACTCGAAGCGGACGGCTGGAAAGTCATCGTGGTCTGGGAATGCGAGCTCGGCAAGAAAGTGCGCGACGAACGGTTGGAACGTCTTTACCGCGAAATCGTGGACGATTCCGGAAAGGCGGACGATTCCGGGAAATGACAGTCGGCAGGCGGCGTTGTACGAAACGTGGTAAAAACAGGAATATGGGAAATGTTGAGAATGGCGCGCAGCCGCAGTTGTCGAAGCGCGCGCAGATTGCCAATCCGTTCCGTGCCATGGTGTTCGGAGCCATGGCCGATGAGATGATCGCCAACGGCACCGATGTGGTCAAGCTGAGCCTCGGTGAGCCGGACTTCGGCGCTCCTCCGGCCGTCCGTGACGCCATGCGCGAACAGTATGACGGCCGTCCGCTGCCGTACACCGCGGCGATGGGCCTGCCGGAACTGCGCCAGGCGATTTCCGATTTCTATAAGGAACGTCACCACGTCGACGTCGACCCGAAACGCATCGCGATTACCGCGGGCGGTTCGACGGCACTGCTGCTGTCCGCCGCGCTGACGGTCAACGATGACGACGAAGTGCTCATCGCAGACCCGTCCTACCCGTGCAACCGCGAGCTGGTACGCGCGTTCGGCGGCAAAGTCGTGGACGTGCCGACGTCCGCCGCCACCCGATTCCACCTGACGCCGGAACTGTGCAAAGAATACTGGACGGACCGCACCAAGGCCGTCATGATCACTTCGCCGTCCAACCCGACCGGCACCACCATCGCCTTCGACACCCTGAAAGCCGTGTGCGACCTAGCCCGTGAGCGTGGCGCATGGCGCATCGTCGACGAAACCTACCTCGACCTGGCCGACCGCGAACCGGACGGATCCGACGTGAAATCCGTGCTGGCCTGCGATCCGGACGCCATCGTCTGCTCCAGCTTCTCCAAGTTCTTCGGCATGACCGGCTGGAGGCTCGGCTGGATGGTCGTGCCCGAATACGCGCTCGAAGCCATGGACGACCTCGCCACCAACTTCTTCCTGTGCGCGCACACGCCGACCCAGCATGCGGCGCTCGCCTGCTTCACGCCGGAAACGCTGGCCGTGTGCGAGGAACGCCGTCAGGAACTGCTGGAGCGCCGCCGCATTGTGGTGGACGGTCTGGCCGAGATCGGTCTACCGCTGGAAGTCGAACCGAACGGCGCGTTCTACGCGTATTTCAACATTTCCAGCACCGGTTTGGACGCGTGGACGTTCTGCGAGCGTGCGCTGAAGGAAGCGCATATCGCGTTGACGCCTGGCCGCGATTTCGGCGAGGCCACCGCGGACACGCACGTGCGCCTGTCGTACGCGGCTTCCCGCGAAGCCCTGCGCGAAGGATTGAAGCGACTTGGCGATTTCGTAGCCAAAGTGCGTGGCTGAGGTGCATGGTTGAGATATTCGGCTGAAACATATGTCTGAAGCGCGATTTTTCACGCCGATGCAATCGTTTCCCGCACTGTGATTATTGGGTGCCCACCCTCCTTTCCGAGGGTGGGCATATTTGCAAAGGTTATCAAGGCATGTCGTGCAATAGGTTAATCGCTTAAGTTATTAAGCTGTGAACCATGGTTACATTGCATTCGCACGCCACCCGACTTGGCGTGCTTGACATCGGTTCGAACACCGTCCACATGCTCATCGTCGACGCGGCTCCGGGCGCGCGCCCCGAGCCCGAGGCCAGCACCAAAAGCACCATTCGCCTGATGCAGTATCTCAAAGATGACGGCAGCATCAAAAAAGCGGGCACCGAAGCCTTGCTTAGCGCGGTTGAAAAGGCGATGAAACTCGCCGAAGAATACGAAATCACCCAGCTGCTGGTCCTGGCCACTTCCGCACTACGCGAAGCGCCGAACGGAGGCAAGATCCTACGCAAGATCGAAGAGGCCATCGGCCAGCCGGTCACCGTGCTGTCCGGCGTGGATGAGGCCCGACTCACCTTCCTGGCCGCCCGCCGTTGGTATGGCTGGGATGCCGGCCGTTTGCTCGTCATCGACATCGGCGGCGGCTCGCTCGAAGTGGCCATGGGCTCCGACGAGGATCCGACAGTCGCACTGTCCGTTCCTGCCGGCGCAGGCCGCGTGACGCGCGAGTTCCTGCCGGAAAGCGGCGTCGCGGATGATGACGATCTGGAAGCTGCCCGCAAGAACATCCGCAAGATCCTCGAGCCAATGGTCAAGTCGTTCCCCAAATCGAAGCATCCGATGCATGCCGTGGGCACGTCGAAGACGATTCGCTCCCTGGCCCGTCTCGCCGGTGCGGTGATGCGCCAACCGGGCCGTGTGGACACGTCGATTATGACGATCGACCAGCTCGAGGATTGGCTACCGCGTCTTGCGGCCATCGCCCCGGACCAGCGCACCGCATTGCCGGGCGTCACGCCGGAACGTACGTATCAGATCGTCGGCGGTGGCCTGGTGATCGATGAGATTATGAAGGCGCTGGACGTCAAAGAAATCGAAATCTGCCCGTGGGCGCTGCGAGAAGGCGCGATTCTGCGCTGGCTCGACCAGTTCGGCCGCACAAGGCTTGGTTTCTAGCGGCTTCGCGGCTGTGGCGCGTTGTTGAGAGCGCGCTTTGGCCACGTTGCCAAACCTCGCTTACGGCTCGGCTGTAATTGTTGCAATTACTGGAATCTCGGTAATCGTAACGATTGCAGCCGAGCTTTGTATTACGGCGGTATTACTGCCCTTGCAGTTCCTCCAACTGGCGCTTCGTCTTGTGCAGTTTCGCGTAGATTTCATTGCGTTGTTCGGGATTCTTGGCACGCTGATGGTCGCGGGTGAGCTTGTCGACCTGCGCGGTGAGCTGTGCAATCTGCATGCGTCGGGCAAGACGCGTGTTCACGTCGATGGGGGAGGGGTCGTCCAGAATCACCTGCGAGCATAGCGACTCCCACAAGGCGTCCATGGGAATCGACCGCCGGATCCGTGGCGTTCAGCGTGGCCTCGCCGGCCGGCTGCCAATCGGAAGCGAACACCTTGGATGTGGTCGTGTGCCCGGCACGTGCCGGCAGCGCTCGACGGACGGCGAACGCGCACTCCTGACGCGTCGTACCCTCGAAATCGGCGTCGCGTACGCAAACGACAGCATGCCCGACTTGCGTTGCATCGCAATCAATTCGACGATATCCGTCGGAACGGCGGCGTTTGGTTCGTGCAAACGCAGGCCGATCACCAGTATTTCCGGCACGCGCGTACCGGCGGCGAGTCCGATATTGCGCGCCTGCAGCAGCGACAGCATGGTGATTGATTCGATGTCGTTCGCCAAACGCTGCTTTGTTTTGGCGGAAACCGGAATCTTCGCCACGAACAGGCCTTTCGGCAGCCTCGCCTTCTCGGCGGGAATCGCAGTGGAATTCGGCAGACCCAAAGTGGTTGCGGAAACGGAATCGCAGGAGGCGATCGTCATTGCTGGCCTTCTTTCGTAAGCACGCCGCAATTGTTGCGGCATTGCTTCGACTGTAGCGCATATGCATTGCGATTGCCGGCATTCGCGCGATTACTGGCGATCATTGGCGATTGGGGAACGCGATTGCAGTGCGCGACACGCCGAAGTTTGCCGATTGCCGCATGTTCGCGTATTATTTCCTCTTGCGGTGATCATAGCCTAGGTGAGACGCCCGGTCCCATTCCGAACCCGGAAGCTAAGGCCTAGCACGGCGATGGTACTGCACTCGAGAGGGTGTGGGAGAGTAGCAAGTCGCCGCGTTTACTCTTTTCGAATCCCGAGTTGAGCTGAGCTCCTCGGGATTTTTCGTTATCTGTCAAAGCAACTGACAAGAGTGCGTCGCCACTATCTTTTACATTGCCAATGCCGTTACGCCGTCAGCGTGACTGTCGTCTATCCAATATATAAAAAGTATATACGTCTTATATAAATTGATTGTCGAAGCGGAGGAACCTTCATGATCATCTCGGTCATCAACCTCAAGGGCGGCAGCGGCAAAACCACCACCGCCATGGCGTTGGCCACCGCGGCCGCACGGCACAACCGCAACGTGTCCGTGCTGGACACCGATCCGCAAGGCGACGCCACCACATGGGCGGGCGACGCCGAAGACGCCGGCGAAACCCTGCCGTTCACCGTGGACTCCGCCAATATCGGCAAACTGAAACGACTGCGCAAAACCATGGCGGATGACGAACTCGTCATCATCGACTGCCCGCCGGCCGGCAACGTGGTGGATGTGGCCTGCGATGTGGCCGATTTCGTCATCGTTCCGGCCACCCAGGGGCCATTCGAACTGAGCCATGCGCTCGAAACCGCGGAAAGCCTCGACGTGGCCGGCAAACCGTACGCGCTGCTGCTGCTCAAAGTGGAAAACAACAAGCTGGCCGGCAACGCGGTCAATCTCATCCGCGAACGCGGCGCCAGCGTCTTCGACGCGTCCGTACCCAAGCGCGTGGGCATGCAGAAAGTCGTCGGCCACGCATTTCCTAGCAATCTCAATGGGTATGAAGACGTGTATCTCGAACTTGAGGAGGCGATCGCCTGATGGCCATTAGAAAACCGAACGGTGGTGCGAAGGCAGCGTCCACCGCTCCGCTGACCAGCGTGCAGGACACCCGCAGCCGTGGCAATGGCAACGGCAACGGCAACGGCGAACGTGTGCTCATGAGTTTCAAAATTCCATCCGATCTGAAAATGATGCTGCAGGAAAACGCGCGTGAACGCGGCACCACCGCCAGCCGCATCATCATCGACGGCATCCGCCACGAGCTCGGCCTCGACGACTAAGCCGAAGGCGTGAAGGAAACCGTCGGAACATCAACGGAACGGACATAAACGGACACGGGCGGACATGGATGGTCGCGGACGTGCGTTCCGAAAAAACAAGGGAATGGTATGGCTCAGGCAAAAACACGCCAGCCGCAAGGGCCGGCAACGGGCAAATCGCAAGCGTCGGCCAAAGCGAATCGGGCTAAAGCAAAACCGGCCGCAACGAGACCGGTCAAGCCGCTACGCACGCTGAATAAGACGAAAACGCATCGCGTACGCAACTTCATCTGCGCGGTGATTGCCTTCATATTCGCGCTCGCCGCGCTGCTGGGCACTGTCACGCACATTCTGCCGGAAGAACTGCAGGCGTTGCCGTATATGCCGATCGTCGTCTCCCTAGTGCCATGGTTCACGCTGCTCGCCGTAATCGCGCTCGTCTGCGCCATCGTCTCCAAACGTACGGTGTCCATCGTGATGGCCGTTCTGGCGATTGCGTTGCAGGCGTTCTGGCAGTATCCGTTCTTCTACCAGCCTTCGAAACTGCCACGTGCCGCAGTCGCGGCGGCGTCCGGCGAAACCGTCAACACGGATGACGGCTACGCGCGGCTGATGACGTGCAATGTGTACAAAGGGCGCGCCGATGCGCGTGAGATCGTGGATCTGGTGCGCAGCGAACACGTCGAGGTGCTTGCGTTGCAGGAGACGACCGACGCTTTCGTGGACGATCTGAACCGTGCCGGCATCGCCTCGTATCTGCCCTATGCGCAGGTGTCGAGTTCGGACGGCGTGTACGGCAACGGCCTTTGGTCGGCGAGTCCGCTTGACGACCCTTCCGATGACGATGTCGATTCGAGCGCGTCGTTCATGCCGGGCGGCACCGTTTCGTTCAATGGGGGAGCCACGCAGGTGCGTTTCGTATCCGTGCATACCACGTCGCCGACGAACGATTACTGGCAGCAGTGGAAGCGGTCGCTCGACGAACTGGCGAAACTACGTTTCGACACTAGCCGACGGTACGTTTTCATGGGTGATTTCAACGCGACGTACGACCATACGCCGTTCCGCAACATTCTGGGAAACCGTTTCTCCGACGCCTCCCGTCAGGCCGGCGAGGGATTGAAATTCTCATGGCCTGCGAATGTCGATTACGTGCCGTCGTTCGCCGGAATCGACCATATCGTACTGGATTCCGGCATGCAGGCCGGACAGGTGCGCACAGTCAAAGTGGACGGCAGCGACCACAAAGCGCTGCTGGCGATTGTGCGGGTCGGCTAAGCCCGTGGCTAGACGGTGACGACCGGCATGTTATTCGAATATCAGATGCAGGCGATGACGTTCGTGCATTGCGGTTCTGTGGGCAGCATCGGCATGGTGAACTGGTCGAGCAGCTTGTAGGAGAGCGGTCCGGGCAACTGTCCTACCGGATTCGTGTGCGCCAGCCGTTCCACAATAGAGAAATATGGTATGTCTTGCATGCTGATCCCTTGGTCTTCCAAAGGTGATGTATGGGTTGTGCGGTTGCTTTCCGATGCTTCCATAGCAGAAGGGGGAACCTTTTGGATACATTCACTCAACCGCTTAAGTATCCGTTTGCCACTATAACAGAGGGAGGGTCATTGTGCCTGTGCTGGAGGGTGGCGGTGAGATGGTGTTGTCCGGATTGCGGACGTGCGATTGATCTTGGATGCTGCCGATGGCGATGCGCGCCGACAATGTACGGGGATATGAAAAAGTGCCCCAGATAGGAATCGAACCTACGACACCTTCTTTAGGAGAGAAGTGCTCTATCCACTGAGCTACTGAGGCAACGAGTCACCATTGTACACACAATATGGACTCGACATGACGGGTAATCGGACCTGATTGTTCGGGCTCAAGCCGTTTGACGGACGTTCCGGTGGAACGTCCGTAGGTGAGGGGAGCGGCTGTGCCGCGACGGATGCTCAGGCCAGATTGTCTTGCGTGCCTGCGGTGTTGGCCGCGGTGGCCTGCTCTGCCTGCGCGGCGTCGAGCTTGGCTCGGACCTCGCCAAGCAGGCTCTGCGCGCGCTTGGCCAACGCCTCGCCGATCTCCCACTGCCGCATGGACTGGTCGAGGTTCAGGCCGCCCGCCTCCAACGCCTGCACGGCCTGGATGAGCTTGTCGCGCGCCTCCTCGTATGGCATCTGCGCGATTGCTTCGCGTTCCTTGTCGGTCAGGCTGGATGCCGGTGCTGCTTCGTTGCTCATGTGCTACTCCTTCGTTACGGTTTTCACTTCAGACACGACGATGCCGTGCTTCAAGGTCATGGTCAGCTGGTCGCCCGTCTTCACCTTGTCCGCGTCGTCAAGCACATGCCCGTCGGCGCATTGCACCACCGCGTACCCGCGGTCAAGCGTGGATTGCGGACTCAGCGCGGTCAGCGACGCGTGCGCTTTCTCGATGGTCAGGCTCGCGTCGTCAAGAATACGGGTCAGACCGATCCGCATTCTTGTGCGTGCGTCATCAAGGAAACGCTGATGCGGTTCCAACATGGTGAGCGGCTGGGTGAGGCTTGGACGGTTCGCGTAGCCTTCGATAAGCCTGGTCTCGTTGGAGACGGTGGCGTCGATGCGCATGCGCATGCGGTCCAGGTTCACCTGAATCAGCTGCATCTGCTCATGCACGTCCGGCACGACCTTCTTCGCTGCGTCGGTCGGCGTGGAGGCCCTGAGGTCGGCCACCAAATCCAGCAGGGTCCAATCGTCCTCATGCCCGATGGCGGAAATCAGAGGAGTGTGGGCCGCCGCCGCGGCGCGCACCACGTTCTCATCGGAAAAGCCAATCAGATCTTCGAAAGCGCCGCCGCCACGCGCCACGATGATCACATCCACATCTGGATCGGCATCCAGCTGCCGGATGGCCGCTACCACGTCCGACGGGCACTGCTCGCCCTGCACGTGCACATGCGTCACCTTGAAGCCGACGACGGGCCAACGCAGACGCACGTTGGTGATGACGTCGCCTTCCGCACGTGCCTGCGGCGCGCAGATCAAGCCGATGCAATGCGGAAATTCCGGCAACGGCTTCTTGCGATCGGCGTCGAACAGACCTTCTCCCTTAAGCTTCTTGCGTAGCTCGTCGATCATGGCCTTCAGACTGCCGCCCGCGCCGGCCGTGATGATCGCGTCGCCGCGCAACGACAGCGACGTGCGCTTCATCCACACGTTCGGCTTGCCGTGGATGATGACACGGTCGCCCTGCACAAACGGCGCCGCCGCCGCGGCGAACCGTCCGAAGCCGTTGACTTCCATAGCGATGTCCTGCTGGTCGTCGCGCAGCGTGATGTAGGCGCTTCCCTGACGACGCGTGTTGATCTGCGTGATTTGCCCGGCCACCCATACGGAGGGCCAACGTTCGACCGCCGTGTAGAACTTCTCGCTGAGCAGGCTCACCGGCCAAGGGTTGTCGGCGGTGGTTTCCGACGCCAGACGGGGCAGCGGCTTCGACGTCCGCTGCGCCGTCGGTGGGTTGTAATCCGGGTTCCAAGTCATAAGTCAAGATTCCATCATCTTGCGGACAAATGGAACATATGTTCGAGTGTTGCGAATGCTCCGTGCGTGAAGATAGTACGGTGTGTGGGGCTGTGTCAAAACGACACTCCGAGATGAAATCGTTACTTTTGTCACACAAGGTACAAAATGGCGAAATCTCGCCAAAAGTAGAATATATAGTTTCTCTAGCGGCGTGGTGACACTACATTTAGTGCCGACCTTGGCGTAGAGTGTGCATCTGTAGATACGAACGGGCATGCGGACGAAGCATGAAACCTGGCCGGATGGGTCCGGCCCGGAAAGGAAATATACATGGAAACCCAGACTCTGGAAGGCGTTGCGACCGAAACCGAGAACGCGCCGGAAATGGTCAAGGTGCTTGTCGAGAAGCGCGACGGGCGTGTGGTCGATTTCGATCCGATCAACATCATCAGCGCGGTGAAATCGGCTTTCGCCGACCTCGACAAGAAAATCGGTCCTCAGGAGGAACGGCTGATTCGCGACATCGCCAATCAGGTCGAGGCCGAAATCAAGGACCGTTACAATGGTCCGGCGAAGATCGAGGACATCCAAAACCTCGTGGAGCATGGGCTGATCGAGGATCATCTGTACGACGTGGCCCGCACCTACACCAACTACCGTCTGAACAAGGACATCGAGCGCGCCAAGGCCACAGACATCAACGAGGCCGTGCGCCGCTTGGTGGACCGCGACGAGGCTCTGGTGCGTGAGAACGCCAACAAGGACTCCAACGTCTACTCCACCCAGCGTGACCTGCTGGCCGGCGCGGTGTCCAAGGCGTCCGCCTTCTCCATGCTGCCGGATGCGGTGTCCAACGCGCATATGAAGGGCGACATCCACTTCCACGACGCCGATTACTCGCCGTTCACCGCGCAGTCCAACTGCTCGCTGCCGAACTATTGGGACATGCTGGCCAATGGCTTCACCCTCGGCAACGCGCCGATGGGTTCGCCGAACAGCATCTCCATCGCCGCCACGCAGATCACCCAGATCATGAAGGACGTGGCCTCCAGCCAGTACGGCGGACAGACCGCCAACCGCGCCGACGAGCATTTCGCCGAATACGCCAAGAAGGACTACGACAAGTTCCTTGAGCAGGCCCACGAGATCATGCCCGACGATCTGCCGATCGAGATCGCCGAACGTCAGGTGCGCATGGCCAAGGCCGTCGAGCCGAAGCGCCTGCACTTCGAAAAGGATCGTCCGGCACTGCCGATGGACGAGCCGTTCGACAAGACGTCCGACCGTCTGCAGCAGCTGCGTGAGATCTGGGCGAAGATCCAGACCCGCAAGGCCATCTACGACGCCATGCAGACCATGGAATACCAGATCAACTCCAACCGTGTGTCCAACGGCCAGACCCCGTTCGTGACCGTCGGCTTCGGTCTCGGCACCGACTGGTTCGCGCGCGAAATCCAGCGCGCCATCTTCCTCAACCGCATCCGCGGCCTCGGTTCCGAGCATCACACCGCCATCTTCCCGAAGCTCGTCTTCACCATCAAGCACGGTGTGAACGCCGATCCGGGCGACCCGAACTACGACCTGAAGCAGTTGGCCCTCGAATGCGCCACCAAGCGCATGTACCCGGACGTCATCTTCTACGAGAACATCGTGAAGATCACCGGCTCCTTCAAAGCGCCGATGGGCTGCCGTTCCTTCCTGCAGGGCTGGATCGACCCGAAGACCGGCAAGGATGTCGAGGACGGCCGCATGAACCTCGGCGTGGTCACCGTGAACATTCCGCGCATCGCATTGGAATCCCACGGAGACAAGGACCGCTTCTGGAAGATCTTCGACGAGCGCATGACCGTCGCCCATCAGGCGTTGCAGTTCCGCATCATGCGTTGCAAGCAGGCCACTCCGGTCAACGCCCCGACCCTGTTCCGCTTCGGCGCATTCGGCCGTCTCGGCGCCAACGACAGCGTTGATCAGCTGTTCCGCAACGAACGCGCCACCGTGTCCCTCGGCTACATCGGCCTGTATGAGGCGACCAGCGTGTTCTATGGCAAGGACTGGATGCGCGACCACGACTGGGATCCGGAAGGCAAGGAATTCGCCCTGTCCATCGTCAAGCGCATGAACGAGCTGTGCAAGGATTGGAGCACCGCGGAAGGCTACCACTACTCCGTGTACTCCACGCCGGCCGAATCGCTCACCGACCGCTTCAACCGCATGGACCGCGAGAAGTTCGGCGAAGTGGACGGCGTCACCGACCACGACTTCTACACCAACTCCTTCCACTACCCGGTGTGGCTGCAGCCCACGCCGATGGAGAAGCTCGACTACGAGAAGGACTTCCCGTACTACGCGTCCGGCGGCTTCATCAACTACTGCGAATTCCCGTGCCTGCAGGCCAATCCGAAGGCGCTCGAAGCGGTGTGGGACTACGCCTACACCATCGGCATCGGCTATCTCGGCACGAACACGCCAATCGACCGTTGCTACGAATGCGGTTTCGAAGGTGACTTCGAACCGACCGAAGAAGGCTTCAAGTGCCCCGAATGCGGCAACTCCGACCCGGACCGCTGCAACGTGACCAAGCGCACCTGCGGCTACCTCGGCAATCCGGTGCAGCGCCCGATGGTGCACGGCCGACACGAGGAAATCGCGCACCGCGTCAAGCACATGAGCGGCGAAACCGGCCATGTCACCCTTGACGACGGTTCCGAACGCGAATGGTTCGAGGAAGCCAAGTAATCAATCGCAATAATCGCAAAACAACAGGCAATTCAGGAGCAACGTATGGTAAGCAGCGCCGATCCCGCTGTGTCTCGCCGTGATTTCGCGGCCGGCGAAACCGGCCGCGGGCCGTTCATTCCGACAAACCGCGCCAGCAACCCGCGTGCCGGACAATGGACGAACGCGATGAGCCACAACATGATCGCCGACTACAAGCGGTTCCTCATGACCGACGGCGAGGGAATCCGCTGCTCGCTGTACGTCTCCGGCTGCCCATTCCACTGCGAAGGCTGCTACAACTCGTCGATCTGGGATTTCCGCGCCGGCCACGAATACAACGACCGGCTCGAAGCTCAGATCATGGCCGATCTGAGCCTGCCGTACGTGCAGGGCATCACCTTCCTCGGGGGCGAGCCGCTGCTCAACACCGGCGTGCTGCTGCCGCTTTCACGCAAGATCCGGGAGCGGTTCGGCCGCACCAAGGACATTTGGTGCTGGACGGGCTACACGTGGGAGGAGCTCATGCGCGAAGGCGAAAGCCCCGACAAGCGTGAACTGCTCGAACAGATCGATATCCTCGTGGATGGCCGGTATATCAAGGATCTGCACGATTCGCTGCTGCAGTTTCGCGGCAGCTCCAACCAGCGCATCATCGATGTGCCCAAGTCGTTGGAAAGCGGGCAGGTGGTGCTGTGGTCGAAACTACACGATCAGACGCGGTTCATTCCCGAAATCTACGGCAAGGACCGCGCTGCGGGGGAGGGGGCGGCTTCCTGAATGGTTTTGAACGGTTCGTATACGAACGGTTGGAATTAGGCAAGCTGACTATATTCGTTGTCTAATTATGCGTCGTGTCGTGCACTTTATGCGATACCGTGCCGAATTAGGCAGGGGCACAGACTACCATTACATACTTGGATAACCGGGGCAGGGCGTTCGTGTTGGCACGGACGCAACCCGGCGGATGAGAACGATAGAGGTACAGTACATGGTCGAAGCAGCAGTTACCGCAGACAACACCTGCGATACGAAGCCGTTGCGCGTAGGTCTTGACATCGGTTCCACCACGGTGAAGGCCGTGGTGCTCGATCAGACCGATTCGCTCGACGCGGTGCTCTTCTCCGATTACCGTCGCCACCACGCCAACGTGCGTGCCACCGTGGCGGGCCTGCTGGAGGACATCCACAAAGAACTTGAGGCCCGTGGCCGCGGCGACGAGCCGATTCGTCTGGCCATCACCGGTTCCGGCGGCCTTGCCTTGGCCGATAATCTCCATGTGCCGTTCGTGCAGGAGGTCATCGCCGAGACCCGCGCCATCGACGAGGAATATCCGCAAGCCGACGTCATTATCGAACTTGGCGGTGAGGACGCCAAGATCACATATCTGAAGCCGACTCCGGAACAGCGCATGAACGGTTCCTGCGCAGGCGGCACCGGCGCGTTCATCGACCAGATGGCCACCCTGCTCGACACCGACGCGGCGGGCCTCAACGACATGGCCAAGCATTACGAGACGCTCTATCCGATCGCCTCCCGTTGCGGCGTGTTCGCCAAAACCGATCTTCAGCCGCTCATCAACGACGGCGCGGCCAAGCCCGATCTGGCCGCATCCATCTTCACGGCGGTCGCCACGCAGACCATCGCAGGTCTGGCGTCCGGCCGACCAATCCACGGCACCGTCAGTCTTCCTGGGCGGTCCGCTGTTCTTCATGTCCGAACTGCGCGAGGCGTTCCACCGCGCGCTCGAAGACAAAGTCGACGAATTCATCGTGCCGACCGACGCGCACCTGTACGTGGCGTTCGGCTCCGCGCTGCTCGCCGGCGAACCGGACCAGCTTGAGGAGGGCCAGCATTTCGAAGCACGCACCTGCGCCGATATTCTGAAAAGCCTTGAAGACCTGAAGAATCTGCCGGCCAACACCCCCACTATGCCTCCGCTGTTCCCGACCGAAGCGGACCGTGAGGCGTTCAACAAGCGCCACCACCGCGAGCATGTGCACATCGGCACGCTGGAAGGCGCGCAAGGTCCGCACTTCCTCGGCATCGACGCCGGATCGACCACCATCAAAGCGACGCTCGTCAACGACGACCGCGAAATCGTATGGTCGTCGTACGCCACCAACGAAGGCAGCCCGCTGACGGCCGCTGTCAACATCGTCAAGCAGATTCAAAGCCAGCTGCCGGAAGGCGCGTGGATAGCACGCTCCTGCGCCACCGGATACGGCGAAGGCCTCATCACCACCGGCCTGCACCTGGACGAGGGCGTGGTGGAGACCATGGCGCACTATCGTGGCGCGGAAATGGTCTCGCCGGGCGTTACCGCCGTCATCGACATCGGCGGCCAGGACATGAAATACTTGGCGATTTCCGACGGCGTGATCGATTCGATCGCCGTCAACGAGGCATGCTCGTCCGGCTGCGGCTCGTTCCTGCAGACGTTCGCGCAGTCCATGGGACTGACGATTGAGGAATTCACGCAGGCCGCGCTCAACTCCACGCATCCGGTCGACCTGGGCTCGCGCTGCACCGTGTTCATGAACTCCTCCGTCAAGCAGGCGCAGAAGGAAGGCGCCTCGATGGAGGACATCGCGGCGGGCCTGTGCTATTCCGTGGTGCGCAACGCGCTGTATAAGGTGATCAAGCTGCGCGATTCCGGCGAGCTGGGCGACACCGTGGTGGTGCAGGGCGGTACGTTCCTCAACGACGCCGTGCTGCGCGCCTTCGAGCTGCTCACCGAACGTGAGGTGACCCGACCGAACATCGCCGGCCTGATGGGCGCATACGGTGCCGCGCTGACCGCGCGCATGCATTACACCGACATCGCCGACGGACTCGACGATGGTGACGCGGACGCCGACGGAGGCAAGACCGTCGACATCGACGGCGTCACGCACACCGCATCCAGCATCGTGTCCGGCAGCGACCTCGACAACCTGTCCATGACCACCGAACGCGACGTGTGCAAGCTATGCCAGAACCACTGCAAGCTCACCATCACCACGTTCCAGGATGGCTCCCGCTACGTGACCGGCAACCGTTGCGAACGCGGCGGCGATTCCAAGAAGCAGCGTTCCGACAGGCCCAACCTGTACGACTACAAATACAAGCGTTGCTTCGCCTACCGTCGTCTGACCGACAAGAAGGCCACCCGCGGCGAAATCGGCATTCCACGCGTGCTCAACATGTACGAGAACTACCCGTTCTGGTTCACGCTGCTCACCTCGCTCGGCTTCAAGGTGATGATCTCCGGCCGCAGCTCGCACGAACTGTTCGAAACCGGCATCGAATCGATCGCCTCCGAAAACATCTGCTACCCGGCCAAACTTGTGCACGGCCACATCAAGTGGCTGCTCAACAAGGGCATCAAGACGATTTTCTACCCGTGCGTGAGCTATGAGGAGAACTTCGTTCCCAACACCGACAACCACTACAACTGCCCGGTCGTGGCCAACTATCCGGTGGTCATCGGCGCGAACATGCCCGAACTGCGCGAGGAAGGCGTGCGCTACATGCGCCCGTACTTCAACATGGCCAACCATGAGCTCATGGTGGACCGCATCGTCGAGGAATTCGCCTGGGCCAACGTGACCCGCGAGGAAGCCGAGACCGCGGTCAAGGCCGCCTACGCCGAAAACGAGGTGTTCAAGCACGACGTGCAGATGGAAGGCCTCAAGGCCCTCGCCTACATGAAGGAACACGACTGCAAGGGCATCGTGCTGGCCGGCCGCCCATACCACGTCGACCCGGAAATCAACCACGGCATTCCGGAAACCATCTGCTCGCTCGGCAT
>ENA-OQIP01000077-OQIP01000077.1-human-gut-metagenome-genome-assembly--contig:-NODE-77-length-20439-cov-3.721938_pt1 | contig 20439 bp, 18 predicted proteins | sample MGYA00242585_ERZ504750 | MGnify/ENA primary metagenome ERZ504750 (study PRJEB26092, sample SAMD00036441) | human gut metagenome | host: Homo sapiens | study: EMG produced TPA metagenomics assembly of...
ATATTATTTGATTTTGTGAAAAATGTTGAAGTGGTAATGCGGCTGTGGTATAATTTTTTTTTATAAAAATAATTCATCCGGACCATATGAATTTGATGGGTTTAAAGTATATGGCAGTAACTGCAATTTATGCAGCGGCAACTATAATTTATATGGAAACAATTGTGATTTATTATAGAAGCATTACAGATACGGTTATTACAGAAACTAGTGGTGGGGACCGGATGGGCACAACAAAAATTAGGACAGACGAGGAGTGATAACGTGATTAAGAAAGAAATGATAGCCATGCTTTTAGCAGGCGGTCAAGGCAGCAGACTTGGTGTTCTGACAGCGGACGTAGCAAAACCGGCGGTTTCGTTTGGTGGAAGTACAGAATCATAGATTTTCCGCTTAGCAACTGTATCAATTCGGGCATTGATACAGTTGGGGTACTTACACAGTACCAGCCACTCAGACTTAACAGCCACATCGGAATAGGTATTCCGTGGGACCTCGACAGGAATAATGGAGGAGTGGCAATACTGCCTCCTTATGAGAAGAGCGGCAACAGCGAGTGGTACACAGGTACAGCCAATGCAATCTACCAGAATATGAGGTATATAGACAGTTACAACCCGGATTATGTGTTGATACTGTCAGGAGACCATATTTACAAGATGGACTATGAGGTGATGCTTGATTTCCACAAGGAAAACAATGCAGATGTGACCATAGCAACAATGCCGGTGCCTATCGAGGAGGCCAGCCGATTTGGTATCGTCATAGCCGATGATGATAAGCGCATCAATGCATTTGAGGAAAAGCCGGTTCATCCGCGCAGCAATCTCGCATCAATGGGCATTTACATATTCTCATGGCCGGTGCTAAAGGAAGCCTTACTTGCACTAAAGAATCAGGAAAACTGTGATTTTGGCAAGCATGTCATACCATACTGCTTTGAAAACGACAGACGTATGTTTGCATACGAGTTCAACGGATACTGGAAGGACGTAGGTACACTGGGCTCATACTGGGAGGCCAATATGGAGCTTGTGGACATCATTCCGGAGTTCAACCTGTACGAGGAGTATTGGAAGATTTACACAAAGAACGATGCAATCGAGCCACTTTATATAGCCAAAGGGGGTCATGTGGAGCGAAGCATCATGGGTGAGGGCTGTGAATGCTATGGTCATGTGGAGCATTCTGTTATAGGTGCCAACGTCAAGATTGGAAGAGGCGCAGTAATACGTGATTCCATCATCATGCGTGACACGGAGATAGGCTCCAATGTCACGATAGACAAGTCCATCATTGCCGAAAATTGCAAGGTGGGCGACAATGTGACACTTGGCTTCGGACAGGAGAAGCCGAACGTATTAAATGAGAGCATATACTCATTTGGGCTTGTCACTATAGGAGAAGATTCTGTGATACCGGACGGGGTAAAGATAGGCAAAAATACAGCAATCTCCGGTGTTACATACGAAGAGGATTACAAAGATGGTGTGCTTGAGGGCGGAGAAGTTATTATCAAGGCAGGTGACGGAAAATGAAGGCAATAGGAATAATTTTGGCCGGCGGCAACAATAATAGGATGAAGGAACTGACTGCAAAACGAGCAGTACCGGCCCTGCCGATAGCAGGCAGCTTCAGGGCTATAGATTTTTCACTCAGCAGCATGTCAAACTCACATATACAGACAGTTGCGATATTGACACAATATAATGCACGCTCACTGAATGAGCATTTAAGCTCATCAAAATGGTGGAATTTTGGCAGAAAGCAGGGAGGATTATTCCTCTTTACACCTACAGTCACAGCGGACAACAGTGACTGGTACAGGGGTACGGCAGATGCGATGTATCAGAATATTGATTTTCTCAAGAGACGCCATGAGCCATATGTCATCATCAGCAGCGGTGACTGTGTATACAAGCTGGATTTCAACAGAGTGCTTGATTTTCACATCGAGAAAAAATCAGACATTACAGTGGTATGCAAGGACATGATGTACAACGACGATGTCAGCCGTTTTGGTGTGGTACGCATGGACGAGGAGTCAAGAATCACAGAGTTTGATGAAAAGCCAATCGAGGCTTCATCCAATACCATTTCCACAGGTATCTATGTCATCAGAAGACGACAGCTCATAGAGCTTTTGGAGGCAGCAGCTGAGGAAAACAGATTCGATTTCGTAAATGATATCCTCGTGCGCTACAAAAATGTAAAGAAAATATATGGCTACAAGATAAATTCATATTGGAACAATATCGCCGATATTGATGCATACTTCAAGACCAATATGGATTTCTTAAGACCTGACGTCAGAAGCTATTTCTTCAGGGAGGAGCCGACAATCTGTTCAAAGGTGGACGACCTGCCACCGGCCAAGTTTAATCCGGGATCAGACATTTCAAACAGTCTCGTATCAAGTGGCTGTATCATAAACGGCAGAGTGGAGGATTCGGTGCTTTTCAAGCAGGTATTTGTGGGCAAAAACACCACAGTGAAGAACTGCGTGATACTCAATGATGTCTACATAGACGACAATGTGCACCTTGAGAATTGCATCGTAGAGAGTCGCGGAACTATCAGTCCAAACACATACTACTGTGGTGAGGATGGAGTCAGAATAGTAAAAGAAAAAAATGTAAGATATGTAATTTAAAAACAGACCAGGGGGACAAAAATATGCAGATTACAGACATCAGAATTCGTAAGGTAGAAAAGGAAGGCAAGATGAAGGCGGTTGTGTCAATTACAATCGATGATGAATTCGTGGTACATGACATCAAGGTAATCGAAGGAGAAAAGGAACTTTTCATCGCCATGCCAAGCCGTAAGGCAAACGATGGCGAGTACAGGGATATAGCCCATCCGATTAACTCTGCCACACGCGAGAAGATCCAGAATATGATTCTTGAAAAGTATAATACAGAGATTGAGAATGCATAAAATCAAACAAAGATTCGGGTTGCGAGGGCAGACTTTGGGACTCATAACATGCTAAGCTATAGCCATCATAAGAAAGAGATAAAAAAGCTTTCTTATGATGGCTTATTTTTATATTTTTGGAAGCAGGAGGTATAGGGTATGCATATTTTAGCGTTCATATTAGTATTTGTTGTTGGAGCGATTGCAGCAGCGTGCGATGGGGATTTTTCAGGGATAGCTGCAATAGGAAAATTTGTTGGTGGAGCAATTCTGGTCATAGGAATGCTGTGGCTGTTTACGCAACCGGTGCTGCTGGTTATAGTTATTGTTTTACTTGTGGTAATTATTGCGTGCTGTTCGGGAACGAAATAGGTGGGAATAAAAGATGAAACTATTATGTGTCTGAGAAAAATTAATAAAAATACTGTAAGGCTCAAGTACTATATGGTAAAATAATAAGAAAAGCGAGAAGGGAAGAAAATATGATAGCAAAATTAGAACTCGAGTTAGCTTGTAATGAAGAACTGGCATATCAGATGTCATCATTGTTTCATGGAGTTTTGATGGAATTGTTGCCTAAAGAATATGCAGACGAATTACATTACTCTAAGCTGCATCCGTACACACAGCATCTGGAATGCAGAGGAAAGACGTGGTATTGGATAATCACAGCATTGAATAAACAGGCGGTTGACATAATACTTAAAAAATGCTTTGTGGAACTTAGAGAAGATTGAGCTGAAAAAGAAACAGATAGTGATAAATATCATTGGAAAGCAGTACATTGAAATGCCATATAAGCAGTTGATGGAGCATTTTTATCATGAAGAGCATGGAAAGTATCTGCAGCTTCATTTTATATCACCAACAGCCTTTAAACAGAATGGAAGATATGTATTTTATCCAGACATTCACTGTTTTTTTCAAAGTCTCATGAATAAATATGACGCTGCGGTAGGGGATAATATTATGTGGGACGAGGAAACGTTGGAACAGCTATGTGAAAATGCACAGATAGTCAGGTATGATTTGAAAAGTGTAAGCTTTTCACTTGAGGGTGTCCGTATTCCTGCATTTGTAGGGAAAATTACAATCAAAATAAACGGAACAAAAACAATGGCAGATTTTGCAAACATGCTTGTGGAATTTGGAACCTATTCAGGGGTTGGGATTAAAACTGCTCTTGGCATGGGATGCATACGACAGCTAAAAGAAAGGAGATAGGAAATGCTTAAGGACAGACAGATAAAGCTGGTTGTGGGAAGTTTGTTGCACGATATAGGCAAGGTAGTATATAGAAGCGGCGACGGAAGAAACCACAGTGCGAGCGGGTATGATTTCCTGAAAAATCAGGCCAAAATCGAAGATACTGAAATTTTAAACTGTGTAAGGTATCATCATGGCAAGTATCTAAGCAGTGCGGATATAGCACCGGATGATCTAGCTTACATCACATATTATGCAGATAATGTTGCGGCATTTACAGACCGCAGGGAAGCATCTGTTCAGGAGGAGGGATTTGATAAATCAATTCCATTGGACAGTGTTTTTAATATATTAAATGGAAATCATGGAAAAAGCCATTATGCGATGCAGGTGCTGAATCCAAAGGAAGCTATTAACTATCCTACAGAAGAAGCTGTTTCCATGGATGAACATTTTTATAAAACAGTAGTTGATAATATTACAAATAATCTTCTTGGAATAAAGCTGGATGAGGAATATGTTAATTCACTGCTTTCTGTCTTAGAAGCAAATTTAAGCTATATCCCTTCATCTACATCAAAAAGAGAGCTTGCGGATATATCATTATTTGACCATGTTAAAATTACAGCAGCAGTGGCATCATGTGTAGAACAGTATTTACAATCACAAAATGAAACCGACTATATGGAACTGTTATTTAAGAATGCTAAGACATCATATGATAAAGAGATGTTTTTACTCTATTCAATGGATATTTCAGGTATTCAGAGCTTTATTTATTCCATCAGTGATAAAGGAGCTTTGAAGGGACTTCGTGCCAGAAGCTTTTATCTGGAAATTATGATGGAGCATGTGATAGACGAGCTTTTGGAGAGGTTGTCGTTGTCAAGGGCTAATCTTATTTATACAGGTGGTGGACACTGCTATATTCTGCTTCCCAATACAGATGAAGTGCTGCAAATACTGGAAAAATATGAGAAAGAAGTGAATCAGTGGCTGCTTGAGACCTTTGATATTTCACTTTATATAGCATGTGGATATGCGGTTGCAAGTGCAAATAATCTGCGTAATGTACCGGAAGGAAGCTATTCAGAGCTTTATCAGAATATATCAAAAATGACATCAGAAAAGAAAGCCCACAGATATACGCCGGAGATTATAAAATATCTGAATATCAAAAAGCATGATGGAGAAAGAGAATGCAATGTCTGCCGTAGAGTGGCGAAGGTAAATGAGGACGGACGTTGTCCAATCTGTGAAGCACTGGAGAATATGGGAAGAGATATGCTTCATGGAGAATATTTTGTGGTATTGTGTGAGCCACAGGAGTACGCACTTCCGCTTTCGGGGAATCGTTATCTGACAGTACAGACAGAAAAGAACATAAAAGAAACCATGAAGAAGGATAGCTACGTGCGCTGTTACACAAAGAATGATTTTTATACAGGAAAGCTTGTGACAACAAAGCTGTGGGTTGGCGATTATGTGGCAAAGGATGCAACTACTTTTGGAGAATTAGCAGAAAAGTCAAAAGGAATTAAGAGGATTGCGGTACTAAGGGCCGATGTGGATAATCTGGGAAACTCTTTTGTATATGGATTTAAGAGAGATAAAGATGAAAGCTATGTCACAATGTCACGTACGGCAGCGTTGTCGAGACAATTGTCATTATTCTTTAAGGGATATATCAATAAAATTCTCAAACAGGGAACAGAGAGTATCTTTGCAGATAGTGGGCCGCGAAATGTAGTGATTGTATATTCAGGCGGAGATGATGTATTTTTAGCGGGAGCCTGGAATGAAGTGATTGCGGTATTCATGGATTTGAGAAAATCACTGGAAAGATTCACACAGGGAACACTTACAATATCAGGTGGAATCGGGGTATATCCGGATTCATATCCGATTCATGTGATGGCACAGGAGACACAGTTTTTAGAGGACTGCTCAAAGGAATGTGATGGCAAGAATGCAATTACCATATGGAACAAAGAGCATACGTATCCGTGGCATGAATTTCTGGAAAAAGTTGCCGGTGAGAAGTTTAATGCATTGAAAGACTATTTTGAGAAAAATGATGAGCGTGGAATGGCATTTCTGTATCATCTTACAGAGCTTCTGAGATCCTATGGTGAACGAATTAATATTGCAAGATATGTGTATCTGTTATCACGCATGGAGCCTGACCGCGACAGCCTTCCGGAAGTACAGGAGGCTTACAGCAGATTTTCAGAAAAAATGTATTTGTGGAGTCAGAATCCAAAAGACAGAAAAGAGCTGCTTACAGCAATTTATTTGTATGTATATTTGAATCGAAAAGAGGAGGAAGTGTAAATATGAAGCTAACAGAGGAAAACTATGTAGAAACAGCGGAGAAAGCTATTCAGGAAATCTGTGCACTTAAGAACAAGAGCGGTAAATCAGTTCAACCTGTTACCACATCAAAAATCAGAAATCTGCTTGCGATGACCGCAGCAATTTACAACGATGTGATAGTGAGCCAGTCAGAAAAGCTGTCAGCGGAAATAGTTGGAAGAATCAATTATTTAAAAATCCGTTTTGTGTATGAGGCAGGACGTGAGCCAAAGGTAAAGGCGCTTGTGGAAAAAGCACAGCTTCTGGAGCATTTAAAAGAGGTAGGAAACAGCAGAGCACAGTATATTCTGTTCAGCAGATATATGGAGGCTTTGGTTGCATACCGTAAATTTTACGGTGGACATGATGAATAGAAGGAGTAAAAAATATGTTTGCAAAAATTGAAATCAGCGGAACCATAGAAATAGTAACAGGACTTCACATTGGCGGCTCAAGTGCCTTCTCAGCAATCGGAGCAGTGGATTCTCCGGTAATAATGGATACGAGAACAAATCAGCCAATGATTCCGGGAAGCAGTTTAAAGGGAAAAATGAGAGCACTGCTTGCAAAACAGTATAACACAGCAATTGCAAAAACTGCAGATGATGACGCGGAATGCCTGACGAACCTTTTTGGAAGTGCAAAGTCAAAGAAAGAAAGCCGTGTATTATTCACAGATATGTTTTTAGATAATCTTGATGAATTAAAGAGGGCAGGACTTACTGGAGCAACAGAGGTAAAATTTGAAAACTCTATTTCCAGAATGACAGCGGTGGCAAATCCGAGACAGATAGAGCGAGTAGTGCGTGGAGCACAGTTTCCAATGCAGCTAATATATGAATATACAGATAAAACAGATGAGGAAACTCTGCTACAGGATTTCCGCATTCTGAAAGAAGGCTTTAAACTTCTGGAATATGATTATCTGGGAGGCAGTGGCTCCAGAGGATATGGACGAATTAAGTTTTTGGATTTGGATGCTGAGCCGGTCATTGGAGATGTGGATGATGAATTAATGGAAAAATGTCGTACAATATTGGAAGGATAATCGTATGGAATATACTATCTATAAACTAGAATTTCAGACAGGCGTGCATTTTGGTACAGGAGCATTGGATGATGGAGCTTATATTTTTCATGCGGATCAGCTTTTCTCGGCAATGTATATAGAAGCACTAAAGCTTGGAAAGGCACAGAATTTCTATGAAGCTGTAAAGGCAGGCAATCTCCTCCTGTCAGATGCACTGCCTTACATTGATAAGCAGTATCTGATTCCAAAGCCAATGATTTATGTACAGACAGACCGTCAGGGAGAGTCAAAACAGAAAAAAGCATATAAAAAGCTGAAATATCTTCCGGTAGAGAAAATTGATGAATTTCTGACAGGAAACATGAATCTTGAATCGGATCCGATGAGAGGCTTCGGTCAAATGCAGCAACAGACAATGGCCCATGTACGAAAAGACGAGGACACGCTACCGTACAGGGTAGGCACATTTTATTACGCACCGGGATGTGGGTTGTATGTGATTATAGCTTATCAATCAGATGAAGAACTTTATCTGGCAGAGGAGCTTCTGGAATCACTTTCCTACACCGGAATTGGTGGAAAGAAAAACAGCGGCATGGGCAAATTTCAGTTCAGAAAAGGGAAACCATCACCAGAGCTTGAGAAAAGACTATGTGAAAAAATCGTCGAGAAATATACTTATCTCCACAGCTCTTCCAATGGAGTCGGAGCTGGAAATAGCGCTTGAGGATGCGTCATACTTACTTGAAAAAAGGTCAGGATTTGTGGCTTCTGTTGATTATGCACCTGAATGGCGTAAAAAGAAGGACTTGTATGTATTTGCACCGGGTTCATGTTTTGTGAATCGTTTTTCAGGAGACATTTACGATGTGTCTGATGGAGGAAACCATGCGGTATATCGTTATGCAAAGGCTTTATTTTTGGGGGTGTAGGTATGCAACAGTTTTTAAAACATTATAAAGTAAAAATTCGTGTGCTGTCTCCAATTTTTATAGGTTCAGGCGAAAAAATAGGGAAAAAAGAGTACATATATATGCCGTGGAATCACCGCGTTATTATCCCTGATGTGGATAAGATGTTTGAGGATTTAAGCAGGCGCGGATGGGCAAATGAGTTTACATCATTTTTGATGGACAGCAGAAACGGACAGATGCCGTTATCCACCTGGCTTGCACAGAAGAAGCTGCGTGGTGAGGATTATGAAAAGTGGAAAAATTACGAGATGGATGCAGGGGAAGCGTTTGTAAACCCGGCCTCACGTCCAAAAGAAATTGATGCTTTTGTGAAGGATGCATATGGAATGCCGTATGTACCGGGAAGCAGTATTAAAGGAATGATACGTACAATTTTGCTTGTCTGGGAAATACAAAAGAATCCTGATGCCTTCAGAGAAATCTGCAGGGAAATTAAAATGAGCTCACAAAATAAAGCAAGCAGAAAAATCTGTCTGGCAAGGGAAACATCAAAGCTGGAACGGCAGATTCTGTATACGCTTGGCAGAGACGAAAAGAAAACACAGAATGCTGTAAATGACTGTCTGTCAGGACTTCATGTGGGTGACAGTGCACCGATTTCAACGGAACAGCTTACACTTAGCCAAAAGATTGACTATACACTGGATGGAAAGAAGAAGCCTTTGCCACTGTTACGTGAAACACTGATACCAGGCACAGAAATCTGCTTTGATATCTCTATTGATACTACATTATGTGATTATGATATGGAAGATATATTAGAAGCTGCACAGGTGTTTCAGCAGGTATGTAACACGTACTTTTATGAGCGATTCCACAGACAGGTTAAAGATGAAAATGCAGTATTTCTGGGTGGAGGCTGTGGCTTTCTATCTAAGACGGTATTGTACGCATTGTTTGGGCAGGATGCAGTGCGTATTGTGGACAGTGTATTTCAGAATACATTAGGCCGCCAGTATACGATCCACAAGCATCAGAGAGATATTGGACTCAGGATAGCTCCACATGTATGTAAGTGCACAATGTATCAGGGGGAGCTGTATGATATGGGCATAGGACAGATATCATATGAAGAATAATAAGAGATTTCACGATTTTTGCGCCGATGCCCTAAAATACCGGCATTCGGCGATATTTGATATTAGTTTTTCAGATGGTAAAAGCCGGATTTGGTTTTGCACCGCAATCCGGCTTTGCAGCCCGGTAATTATAAGGGCTGCAGAGGACAGGATTGAAATATAAAGAACCCCAATAGGGGACGGAAACTGTAAATTAGGTACTTTTCAATCAGCTATCAACCATTGAAATAGAAAGAACTCCAATAGGGGACGGAAACATTATCAAAAATTGTTATTGAATTTTCTATTATTATTGAAATAGAAAGAACCCCAATAGGGGGACGGAAACACTACTATAAATATTCCTATAACAAATAACTTATCAATTGAAATAGAAAGAACCCCAATAGGGGGGACGGAAACTGTAAAGCCCCTTACGCTGGAATAAGTCCAATTCTGATTGAAATATAAAGAGCCCCAATAGGGGACAGCATAAAGAAACAAAAAATATCATAGAGAGGGGATTATAAAATATGAGCTACTTATATGTATGTGAGCAGGGAGCTACAATCGGAATTACAGAAAATCGCTTTCAGGTAAAATATAAAGATGGCATGGTAAAGAGTATTCCGGCTGAAACCTTGGAAGTGATTGAAGTGTTCGGAAAAGTACAGATTACTACCCAGTGTATGACAGAATGTTTGAAGCGTGGTGTAAACATTATTTTTTATTCTACAAATGGAGCATATTTTGGAAGATTAATTTCCACGGATCATGTGAATGTTCAAAGACAGCGTGTACAGGCAAGACTGACCGAGGATGCACAGTTTAGAGTGGGTTTTTCAAAACGTATTATAAATGCAAAAATCCGCAATCAGATAGTTGTTTTACGCCGCTATGCAAGAAACCAAGAGAGTGATATTCAGCGTGCGGTTATTGAAATGCAGAATATGTATAAAAAGTTGGAAGCAGCACAGGGGATAGAGCAGGTTATGGGATATGAAGGAACGGCGGCAAAAATATATTTTCGTGAATTAGGACGGCTTATAGATCCGGAGTTTGCATTTACAGGAAGAAATAGGAGACCGCCTCGTGACCCATTTAATTCATTGATAAGTCTGGGATACTCCATTATTTTAAATGAGCTATATGGAAAGCTTGAGGCAAAAGGGTTAAATCCATATTTTGGAATAATGCATAGTGACAGAGAGAAACATCCGACACTGGCAAGTGATTTGATGGAAGAGTGGCGAGCAGTGCTGATCGATTCAACAGCTTTAAGCATGCTGAATGGACATGAACTTCTTAGAGAAGATTTTTATTATGTAACAGACCAGCCTGGCGTTTTTCTCGCTAAGGATGCATTCAAAAAATATGTGCAGAAGCTTGAAACAAAATTCAGGACAGAAAGCAGATATTTAACATATGTAGATTATAGTGTCAGCTTTCGAAGAGCAATGGATTTACAGATAAATCAGTTTGTTCGCGCAATTGAAGAACATGATCCAGCTCAATACACCCCTGTGATGATACGTTAGGAGTTGCCTATGGAAAACTATTTCTGGAATACGGAAGAAACACAAAGCGTTAAAAAATTGTATGTTCTGATTATTTATGATATTGTTGATAATAAGAAACGATTGGCATTTTCAAAAAAATTAAACGGCTACGGATTTCGCGTGCAAAAGTCAGCATTCGAAGCTATGATTACAGAAAGTCTGTATCGTAAGCTTATAGATGAAATTCCTGCTATGATTGACAAGGAGATAGACAGTGTAAGGGTGTACAAGATTCGAGGTAGTGGAGAAGTTAATTTATTTGGAATCAGTAACACAATCACAGATGAAGAGGTTATTATTTTATGAACAGGAAAATTTTATTTACTCCGGTCGGAGGAACAGATCCAATATCTTCAACAAATTGCTATGATGGAGCTATTTTACATATTTGCAGACATTACAAACCGGATAAAGTCATAATGTATATGTCAAAAGAAATGCTTGAAAATCAAGAAAAAGATGATAGATACAGATATTGTCTGGACAAACTTTGCGATTTGCAGAAACGTACTATGAGCTACGAAATCATAGAGAAAAATGAACTTACAAAGGTTCATGAATTTGATTTTTATTATGAAGATTTTCAGAAATGTATTCGCGATATTTATCAGACAATGGATGAATCAGATGAATTGTTTTTGAATGTGTCATCAGGTACTCCTGCAATGAAAAGTGGTCTTCTAGTATTGCAGACCATGGAGGAATATCCGGCAAAACTGATACAGGTTTCTACACCAGAAAAAGAATAAATGAGCATCATCATAAGGATTACGATGTTGTTACTCTGTGGGAGTTGGATGAGGATAATCAGCCGGATGCACATAACAGGTGTAGTGAGATAACCTGTCCGAGTCTTCAGAAGCTAAAGAAAGAAGAAGTGATAAAAAAGCATATTATGTCATATGATTATCGAGCCGCGCTGACGGTAGCTAATACCATGAAGACAGATGATACACAAAATTATAAAATTTATCTGGAACTTGCCGAAAAGAGACTGTTGCTCGATATGTCAGCGGTTGATAAAATGGCTAAGAAAATAGATTTTGACTGTATTCCTGTTAAATCTTCCTCAGAGCGTATGTTATTCGAATATGCCCTTTGCATGATGATAAAGCTGAAAAAGGGAGAATATGTGGATTTTATCCGTGCCATTACGCCGATACTTGTAGATCTATTTGAACTGGTGTTAAAGGTACAGTGCAAAAATGATGTGAATGATTACTGCAATAATATTAAAGAAAAAAGATGGTTCAAACCAGCGCCGCTGGTCAGGTGATAAGCTGATGAATACAGAGGTCGAGAATGTGCTTAATACAGCTTTTTCAGGAAGCTTCAAGTTGGGCGATGTTTATTCAGTTCATATAAAAGCATTGATAGAGCATTTTTCAACAGACATACAATTAAATGAACTGATATCTAATCTGCGTCTTGTTGAAGAAAAAATTAGAAATACCGCAGCTCATGATATTGTTTCAGTCACGGAAAAAGTGATAGAAGAAAGGACTGGGTTTTCGGCAGAAAAAATAATGAAAATGATACAAAAGTTATTCTCTTATACTGGCATTAAGGTGAAAAAAGAATATTGGGATTCGTATGATTTGATGAATCAGGAAATATTGAAAAAAATATGATGTTGGAGAAGTTTGATGAAATTTGAAAAAGCGATGAGCAAGGCGGGATATAAAATACCTGAGCTGGTATAATAATCCAAATATATTTCACACAAACCGGTCTATCCGTGGTACAATAAGCCACAGAAAGACCGGCTTTTTAGAGTATAGCTACAATAAAAGAGGATGGACAAACAGATATGTACAAGACGAAAATAGATAATCTGGATTTAAAACAGATTGCTGACAGTGGTCAGTGCTTCAGATGGAAGAACACAGGAGAAAACGAATACACGGTAGTGGCATTTGACAGGGCACTTCGGATTAAACAGGACGGGAATGAGTTTGAGCTGGACTGTGATGAGGCTGACTGGAACAATATATGGAAAAGTTATCTGGATATGGATACGGATTATGCGGGGATTGCAAAGCTTATAGCAGACGGAGATGACGCGCATCTGAAGGAGGCGTATGCATATGGCAGTGGTGTGCGCATTTTAAGGCAGGATTTGTGGGAGATGATTGTTACTTTTATGATTTCCCAGAATAATAACATAAAGCGAATCACAAACAGTGTGGATTTACTTTGCAGGCGGTGCGGACATAAAATAGACGGCAGTGCAGAGGGGGAAGAACTGTATACATTTCCAAAGCCTCTTGAGGTACCGGATGAGGTATTTGATGATAGGAGCATGGGCTTTGGCTATAGGGCACCGTATCTGAAGGAAATATATGAGTATGGTGCTAATAATCCTGACTGGCTTGATAATCTGCGCAAAATGAGCTATGATGAGGCGATGGAAAGCCTGCTTTCTCGCAAAGGAATTGGCAAAAAGGTGGCGAACTGCATATGTCTTTTCGGTTTGCATCATGTGGATGCGTTTCCGATAGATACGCATGTAAAGCAGCTTTTGGACAAATATTATAGTGACGGCTTTGATTTTGAACGCTACAAGGGTGTGGCGGGAATTATCCAGCAGTATTTGTTTTATTTTGAATTGTAAATGATATGAGAAAGAGAAAGGATAAACGATGTACGTTATAGTAGGACTTGGAAATCCTGACAAAAAATATGAGCACACAAGACACAATATCGGATTTGATGTGATAGATGCGCTTGCGGATAAATATAATATAAGTGTGACAGACAAAAAGCACAAGGCGCTTTGTGGAAGCGGAGTGATTGAGGGCACGAAGGTGCTGCTTGTGAAGCCGCAGACATACATGAACTTAAGCGGTGAGTCTGTTGCTGAGGTGATGAATTTTTATAAGCTTGATCCGGATGAGAAAATGATTGTTATTTTTGATGATATTTCGCTCGAGCCGGGGCGTATCCGTATCCGCAAAAAAGGCAGCGCCGGCGGTCACAATGGCATCAAGAGCATCATTGCAATGACCGGCACACAGGGCTTCAGCCGTATCAAGGTCGGTGTTGGAGAGAAGCCGCAGGGCTGGGATCTTGCTGACCATGTGCTCGGGCGTTTCAGTTCTGAGGACAGGGCAAAGGTGGAGGAAGCTATCGGTCATGCGATGGATGCAGCAGTTCTTATGATGCAGGGCGAGACGGATAAGGCTATGAACACATATAACTAGCTGGAAATCGACAAGGTGATTTTGAACAGACAGAAATGGAGAATTGAAAGTGAAAGCATTTACAGAGCCACTCCTTTCCCTTGCGGGCTTTGAGGAGATGACAAAAACGGCAGAAAAATCGTCCGGACTTATATCTGTCACGGGATGTATAGATGCGCAAAAATCACAGATGATATATGCCTTTGGAGGTCACAGGAAAAACAAACTTATTGTGACCTTTGGAGAGCAGAAAGCGAAGGAACTGTACGATGAGTACAGTTTTTTTGACAAAGAGGTGGTGTATTATCCATCAAAGGATGTGCTTTTTTACCAGTCGGATATCAGGGGCAATCTCCTTACAGCAGAGCGTATCAGGGCTTTGAAGGCTATCCGCGAGCAGGAGAGAGTGACGCTTGTGACCACCTTTGATGCGCTGATGAATACTATGGCGCCGATAGAAAAGATGTGGGAAAATGTGCTTACACTTGAGCAGGGACAGCTTTTGGATTTGAAGGAAATACAGGCTGCTCTTATCAGAATGGGCTATGAAAAAGAGTATCAGGTCCAGACGATGGGACAGTTTTCTGTCAGGGGCGGTATTCTTGATGTTTTTCCGCTGACGGAGGAGAATCCTATCCGAATCGAGCTGTGGGGAGACGAGATAGACACTATCAGATATTTTGACTGCGAGAGCCAGAAATCCATTGAAAATATTGACCGGGTGAGCATATATCCGGCGGCAGAGATTGTACTTAGCGATGAGGAAAAGGCCGGGGGGATTGAAAAGCTTAAGGCAGAGGCAAAGCGGATGTCTGACAAGCTTAGAAAGCAGATGAAGACAGAGGAAGCCCACAGAGTGAGTGTGATGGCAGACGAGCTTACCGAGGAGTGGGGAGAGCTGTCCATGTATGCAGGCATGGATGCTTTTTTGTCGTACTTTTTTGACGAGAGAGTCGGGCTTTTGGATTATTTTAAGCCATCGGACAGCCTTATTTTCTTCGATGAGCTGACCAGATGTACAGAGCAGGGAAAGCTTACAGAGACTGAGTTTTCTGAGAGCATGAAGCAGAGACTTGCGATGGGATATATACTTCCGGGGCAGATGAACGGTCTTTTTACAGAGAAGGAGATTGTGGCAAAGCTCGAGAAGTATTCGTGTATCGCACTCGCTGCGCTTGATAATAAAGCAAACGGACTGCACCAGCTGGGAAGCTATGGTATTCACTGTCAGAGCGTCAGCCCATACAATAACAGCTTTGAGCTTTTGATAAAGGACTTAAAGCGCTATAAGAAAAACGGTTACAGAGTCATTCTTTTATCCGGTTCAAGGACAAGGGCAAAGAGGCTTTCAGAGGATATCACAGACCAGGGAATCACATGCTTTTACACTGAAAACTACGACCATGAGCTTTTTGAGGGGCAGATTATGGTCTGCTACGGCAAGGTGAGAAGAGGCTTTGAGTATCCTATCCTAAAGTTTGCCGTGATTACGGAGTCAGATATTTTTGGGGCGCAGCAAAAGAAAAAGAAGCGTCACCGCACCTATGAGGGTGAGAAAATACAGAGCTTTACCGATTTGTCGGTTGGGGACTATGTAGTTCATGAAAACCACGGACTAGGTATTTACCGCGGCATTGAAAAGCTTGAGGTGGATAAAAAGGTAAAGGACTACATCAAGATAGAGTATCAGGGTGGCTCCAATCTCTATATTCTTGCCACCCAGCTTGACATGATACAAAAGTATGCCGGAAAGGATGCCAGAAAACCAAAGCTCAACAAGCTTGGCGGTCAGGAATGGACCAGGACTAAGAACCGTGTCAGAGGTGCGGTAAAGCAGATTGCAGGAGACCTGGTGAAGCTGTACGCCCAGCGTGAGCAGCAAAACGGATATGCCTTCGGCGAGGATACGGTATGGCAGAGAGAGTTTGAGGAGCTTTTCCCTTTTGATGAGACTGAGGATCAGATTCTTGCAATTGAAGCCACAAAGACTGATATGCAGAGCCATAAAATAATGGACAGACTGATTTGCGGTGACGTGGGTTACGGCAAGACGGAGGTTGCGATCCGTGCGGCCTTCAAGGCGGTGCAGGACAGCAAGCAGGTGGCATATCTTGCCCCGACAACCATTCTGGCACAGCAGATTTACGATACGTTTTCGCAGAGGATGAAGGATTTTCCGGTGAATGTGGATTTGATGTGCCGTTTCAGAAGTCCGGCGGAGCAGAAAAAGACGATAGAGAAGCTTAAAAAGGGTGAGGTCGATATCATTATCGGAACACACCGCATACTCTCAAAGGATGTGCAGTTTAAGGATCTGGGACTTTTGGTAATCGATGAGGAGCAGCGCTTCGGAGTGGCTCACAAGGAGAAAATTAAGCAGATGAAGGTCAATGTGGATGTGCTCACACTGACTGCTACACCGATTCCGAGGACACTCCACATGAGTTTAATCGGCATAAGGGATATGAGCGTGCTTGAGGAGCCGCCGATGGACCGTGTACCGATTCAGACATATGTCATGGAGTACAATGATGAGCTTGTCAGAGAGGCAATTAACAGGGAGCTTGCCAGAAACGGACAGGTGTACTACGTATACAATAAAGTGCGCGACATAGCAGAAATAACGGCAAAGCTGCAGGAGCTGGTGCCGGATGCGACTGTTGCATTTGCGCACGGACAGATGAAGGAGACGGAGCTTGAGCGCATCATGTACCGTTTCATAAATGGTGAAATAGATGTGCTTGTATCCACGACTATTATTGAGACCGGACTTGACATCTCAAACGTCAATACAATGATTATACACGATGCGGACAACATGGGACTTTCACAGCTTTATCAGCTCCGCGGACGAGTCGGCAGGTCTAATCGTACTGCGTATGCATTCCTCATGTACAGGCGCAACAAGATGCTAAAAGAGGTGGCAGAAAAGCGTCTTGCAGCGATAAAGGAGTACTCAGACCTTGGCAGCGGCTTTAAGATTGCCATGAGAGACCTTGAAATCCGTGGTGCGGGCAATCTGCTCGGTGCGGAGCAGAGCGGACACATGGAGGCAGTGGGCTATGATTTGTACTGCAAGATGTTGAGCGAGGCTGTAAAAGAGGCAAAGGGCATCGAGGATATCAGTGATAAATTTGATACGACCGTGGATATTGTTACCGATGCTTATATTCCGGCAGGTTATATTGCAAACGAATTCCAGAAGCTGGATATATACAAGCGTATTGCAGGCATAGAGATAGAGGAAGAGAAGGACGAGATGCTCGAGGAGCTCATAGACAGGTTTGGTGAACCACCAAAATCAGTGCTCAGCCTGCTTCGCGTGGCAAGGCTTAAGGCGTTGGCTCATGCCGTATATATCACTGAGATAAAGCAGACCGGCTCTCTGATAAAGCTTACCATGTTTGAACGGGCAAGGATAAATGCGGAGAAGATACCGGAGCTTATTGCCCGGTATAAATCCTCACTCAAATTTAATATGGCAGAAAACCCATATTTTACATTTGATTTAAAAAATGGCAGCTTGGCGAAGAAGCGGGATGTGCTTGATGTGGTGGAGGAACTGATTTCGCAAATGCGTAAGGAACTGATTACAGCTGAATAGTTACACGAATTTTGGAATCATGTAGCATATAGCATAGGAAACACCACATGCTTTACGCGAAATTGACGATAATTTACAAAGTTTAGAAAAATGCTTGCCAGCAGGCCCGAAAAGCTCTATAATATACGAGCGATACTATACCAATTTTAAAGAGGATAGATACAATGAAAGCGAAAAAAGTAATAGCCATGTTATTAGCTGCAACACTCTCAGTTACAGCTTTTACAGGATGTGCAATAAATAAAACCGCAACAGTTGCGACATTAGATAAAGAGGATATCAAGCTTGGGCTTGTTAATTTTATGATAAGGTACCAGGAGGCCGGTTATGATGACATGTATATACAGTACATGGGCGAGGGCTACTGGGACAAGACAGTATCAGGCAATAATACTGTGCTTGAAACATGGAAGAAAAATGCTATCGAGGAGGCTCATGAGCTTTACACATTAAAGGCGCATCAGTCAGATTACGATGTAGAGGTTTCTGATGATGAGAAAAAGGAAATCAAAAAGGCCGCAGAGAAGTTTATGAAGGCAAATTCCGATGATGTGATAGACGAGATGAGTGCTACAGAGGAGATTGTCGAGGAATATTTAGAGCTTCGCCTCATAAAGAGTAAGATGTATGCTGCAATCATCAAAAATGCTGATTCAAGCGTGACGGATGAGGAAGCCAATATGGCTGCATACACCGTTGTGAAGCTTGATTACAAGGGTGCATATGACTCTAATTACCAGTATCAGACATATACAGATGAGCAGTCAGCACAGATAAAGGCACAGGCAGATGCAGTGGTAGAGGCGCTTGCAGGCGGATCATCCTTAGAGGATGCAGCCAAGGCAGCAGGCACTACAGCCACAACAGGCACATACGCTACATACGTTGATCCGGATGCGGAGAAGACAGATGATTCAGATAGAAATCAGATGACACAGAGTCCACCGAGTCTGTAAGCGATACCGAGTCTAAAGAGAGCTCAGAGTCATCGAACAGCAAGACAAAGGACAGTGTATATACTACAAACAATCTTGATCAGAGCGTTGTAGATGCACTCAATTCCCTCGAGGAGGGACAGACCTCAGACCTCATCACTACAGACAGCACTTACTATATCGTAAGGCTTGACAAAAAGACCGATGAGGAAGCAACAGAGTCAAACAGGAAGACTGTAAAGGGCAATAAAGAGGACAAATATTACAATGGCATCCTTTCAGGATGGCAGGACGATGAAAAATGGTCTGTAAAGCAGAAGCAGCTTGACAAGATCAAGATTCACAATTATTTTACTACTACCAAGAAGGACAAAAAGGCAGCAGACACAAGCGCTACAGAGAGCACACAGCAGTCAGAAAGCACCAATAGTACAGATACAGAGAATACTGAGGCAGTAGATGGAACAGAAAACTAATATCGTACTTATAGGCATGCCGGGAGTTGGAAAGAGTACCATAGGCGTAATACTTGCAAAGGTGCTGGGATACAGCTTCCTGGATGCGGATTTACTGATACAGGAGCAGGAGGGAAAGCTTCTGCGTGAGATAATTGAGGAAAAGGGCACGGATGGTTTTATAGAGGTAGAGAACCGTGTCAATGCCTCTATCAGGGCTGATAGGGCCGTTATAGCTACAGGCGGTTCGGTGGTATACGGAAAAGAGGCCATGGAGCATCTTAAGGAGATAGGCAGAGTTGTGTATCTCAAGGTTTCTTATGCTATTTTGGAAAAACGACTTGCAGATATAAAGGGTAGAGGTGTAGTATTAAAGAAAGGGCAGACTTTAGAGACCCTTTTTGAAGAGCGCTCAAAATTGTATGAGCAGTATGCAGACATCGAGGTTTCCGAGGAGGGGCTTGATGTGGAGCAGACAGTAGAGAAGCTGGTGGAGGCACTTGAATTATAGTGCTTATTTATCGTGATATGATTAGATAATAGTAGCTGCTGCGTCATTTATTAAAAGCAGCACCGGCACAAATGGCGGCTTAAATACGTCGTCATAAATGAAATTTGTAGTTGGATGTATAACAATAGTGTAAATTGAGAATAGTATATTAGGAGGAAGTATACTCCTGAATTCATAGAGGTGGAATATGGAACAGTACGTAATCAAAGGTGGAAATCCTTTATACGGTGAAGTTGAAATTGGTGGAGCTAAAAATGCTGCACTTGCTATTTTGGCCGCTGCCATAATGACAGACGAGACTGTAACAATAGATAATTTGCCAAATGTAAGGGATATTAATGTCTTACTTCAGGCAATCGAAGAAATCGGCGCACATGTGGAGCGCGTGGATATACACAAGGTAAAGATAAACGGTTCATTTATCAGGGGCGTAAATGTCGATAATGAATTCATCAGACGAATCAGGGCATCATATTATTTGATTGGTGCATTACTTGGAAAATACAAGCATGCAGAGGTTGCGCTTCCGGGAGGCTGTGATATCGGAAGCAGGCCGATTGACCTTCATATGAAGGGCTTCCGCTCCATGGGAGCAGACATAGACATAGCTCATGGCCTTGTCATCGCCAGGGCAAAGGAGCTTAAGGGCAC
>ENA-OQIP01000078-OQIP01000078.1-human-gut-metagenome-genome-assembly--contig:-NODE-78-length-20309-cov-3.247200_pt1 | contig 20309 bp, 21 predicted proteins | sample MGYA00242585_ERZ504750 | MGnify/ENA primary metagenome ERZ504750 (study PRJEB26092, sample SAMD00036441) | human gut metagenome | host: Homo sapiens | study: EMG produced TPA metagenomics assembly of...
ACCTCTTCTCTCAGCAGATGAGGAGATTGAGCTCGCCCAGAATATGGAGGACGGAGCGGTAGCAATCGAGAAGATCAATGTACTAAAGGGCCGCCTTGATGGTGCATCGGAAGAGGAAAAGGCTGAGATAAGGGAAGAGATAAAGACACTGCAGAGGGATGTGGACAAGGGAGCAGATGCCAAAAAAGCGTCTTGCAGAAGCAAACCTGCGTCTTGTTGTCAGCATCGCAAAGAGATATGTGGGAAGAGGAATGCTTTTCCTTGACCTGATTCAGGAGGGAAACCTGGGCCTCATCAAGGCAGTTGAGAAGTTCGACTACAAGAAGGGCTACAAATTCTCTACATATGCCACATGGTGGATTCGCCAGGCTATCACAAGAGCCATAGCCGATCAGGCCAGAACAATCCGTATTCCTGTGCATATGGTTGAGACGATCAACAAGCTCATTCGTGTGTCAAGACAGCTCCTTCAGGAGCTTGGAAGAGAGCCTTCACCGGAGGAAATTGCCAAGGAGATGAGCATGCCGGTAGAGCGTGTGCGTGAGATACTCAAGATATCGCAGGAGCCTGTTTCGCTTGAGACTCCGATCGGTGAGGAGGAGGATTCACATCTTGGTGATTTCATCAAGGATGATAATGTACCGGTTCCTGCAGATGCGGCAGCATTCACACTTCTTAAGGAGCAGCTTGAGGAGGTGCTTGGCACTCTTACAGAGAGAGAGCAGAAGGTACTCACACTCCGCTTTGGCTTAGAGGACGGCAGAGCCAGAACCCTTGAAGAGGTAGGTAAGGAGTTCAACGTCACTCGTGAGCGTATCCGCCAGATTGAGGCAAAGGCGCTGAGAAAGCTTCGTCATCCTAGCAGAAGTAGAAAGCTTAAGGACTACTTAGAGTAAGATGATTAGGCTATCCAGAAGAATGAAGGCAGTGGCATCAATGGTCACGGCCGGCTACACGCTGTGTGATGTGGGAACCGACCATGGCTATGTGCCTATTGCCCTGGTGCAGGGTAATATAATACCGAAGGCAATTGCTGTTGATATAAATAAGGGACCGCTTGAGCGCGCCAATGAGCATATAAGGGCAAACGGTCTGACAGAGAAGATTACCACAAGGCTTTCCAATGGGCTTGAAGCGATACACGACGGAGAGGTTGACTCTATTGTCATAGCAGGAATGGGAGGAGAGCTTGTTATTCACATTTTAACCGCAGGGGAGACAGTGTGCAGGTCGGCAAAGGAGCTGATTCTGCAGCCACAGTCGGAAGTGAGCAAAGTCCGTGAATATGTAAGGAACACAGGCTATAAGATAGTTGATGAGGATATGATTTTGGAGGACGGAAAATACTATCCGATGTTCAGACTGTGTGCCGTGTGCGGACAATTCCGCATGGGACAATATGGACGAGACGACGGTTACTGTATGCGATCTGTACGGACCTGTACTTATCAAAAACGGTAATCCGGTGCTTCGGAAGTTTCTTGTCAGGGAACACCACAAGCTGGCTGCCATCATGCAGCAGCTAAGGACACAGGAGATGAGTGATTCCATCATGGACAGAATCGAGCAGATAAACGAGATGATGGCATACAATGAGGCAGCATATTCGACTATGGGGGCAATAAGAAATGCAGGAATATAGTGTGAAGGTGACCTCGCCGGACGGACAGGTCATGGCAGTGACAGCATCAGAAAGTGATACTTTAGAAGCCGTAGCAGACAGATTCAAGGATTATTATGAGGATGACATAATCCTTGGAATTGTAAACGGCAGGCTTCGTGAACTGAATAAGAAAATAAAAAGTGACTGTGAGCTTAGCTTCGTGACGACAGCTGACAGGGATGGCAGGCGTACATACAGAAGAAGTGTTGTGCTGCTTTTGCAGAGGGCTATATACGATGTATATGGCAGCATGACACAGCTTCATGTGATGCATTCGCTCGGAGAAGGCTATTATTGTCAGCTTGAGAAAGCAGTGGAGTGTGCGGACAGCCAACAGGAAAAGCATAGTTCTGATAACCAAGGAAGCAGCGAAAACAGTGTGCAAAGCGTGACAGGGCATGATATCGACAGGATAGTGTGCAGCATGTACTCATTTGTGGAAAAAGACCTCCCAATTACCAAGCACAGTGCAAAAACACAGTATGCGGAGCAGCTTTTCAAGGAAAAAGGGCAGCATGATAAGGAGAGGTTATTGCACTACAGGAGAAGCTCCAGAGTCAATCTCTATGAGCTGGATGGGGTGGTGGATTATTTCTACGGATTTATGGCACCCTCGACAGGCATGCTCAAATACTTTGATATAGTGCCGTATGAGAGTGGCTTCGTGCTTCTTTTTCCGGGTGCCAACAGCAGGAGTGTTGAGCCGCTTGTGACATCAAATAAGCTGTTTCACACGCTGGATGATTCCAGGGAATGGAGCAAGATGCTTGGAATAGGCACGATAGGCTCACTAAATGATGCGATTGCAGCAGGCAGGGGACAGGAAATCATGCTGCTTCAGGAGGCACTGATGGAGCAGAAGATAGGAAATCTTGCAGCGCAGATTGCTTCGGATGACAAAAAGAATTTGTTATGATAGCAGGTCCTTCATCATCAGGCAAGACATCGTTTGCCAACAGACTGTCAATCCAGCTTATCGCAAAGGGCAGAAAGCCACATCCGTTAAGTCTGGATGACTATTATGTGGACAGGGAGTTTTGCCCGAAGAATCCGGACGGAAGCTTTGATTTTGAGTGCCTTGAATCTATTGATATAAAGCTGTTCAATGAGGATATGAACAGGCTTCTTAAAGGAGAGGCTGTTGATATGCCTTCCTTCAATTTCAAGACAGGAAAGAGAGAGTACCGCGGAAGAAAGCTGACGCTGGGAGCTGATGATATACTTGTCATAGAAGGAATCCACGGCCTGAATGACAGGCTTTCACAGCTTATCCCGCCTGAGCACAAGTTCAAAATCTATATCTCAGCGCTTACACAGCTCAATATTGACGAGCATAATCCTCTTTCCACCACAGATGAAAGACTTATACGCCGGATTGTGCGTGATGCGCGTACACGGGGTACCAATGCCATGGAGACCATCGCCATGTGGCCGTCTGTCAGAAAAGGTGAAAGGGAGAATATCTTTCCTTTCCAGGAACAGGCGGATGTGATGTTCAACTCTGCACTTGTGTATGAGCTTGCGGTACTCAAGGTGTATGCGGAGCCGTTGCTTTTTGGCATAGAAAGAGACTGCCCGGAGTATCTCGAGGCAAAGAGGCTGCTTAAGCTCTTAGACTACTTTCTTCCGATGCCGGCTGACGGCATACCAAACAATTCACTGCTTCGTGAGTTTGTAGGAGGAAGCTGCTTTAATGTTTAAAACTAATAACAAAATGCAACTGAGATATCTCAGTTGCATTTTTAATGGTGCACCTTGCGGCGCACGTTACTGATAAGTTATTTTACGAAACGCCAATAGGCTTTAGATTATTAAAATACGCAGGACGATAAGCCGGGTTATGTCGTTGAGTGATCATCTATCTAGGACGCCTGTTGCCAGACGCCTCAAGCGACCTACCTAAAGCTGGCGGGCCACGTCAAAGCTTTGTTTCGGTCTTGCTTCGGATGGGGTTTACATGTGCCCTCCCTGTTACCAGTGAGGCGGTAGTCTCTTACACTGCCATTCCACCCTTACCACAAAAGTGGCGGTATATTTCTGTTGCACTGTCCTTAGAGTTTCCTCCACCGGCCGTTAACCGGCATCCTGCCCTATGAAGCCCGGACTTTCCTCACCTGCGGTCTTTCGACACCTGCAGCCGCGATCACCTGTCCTGCATATTTATTTAATATACCAAGCATTTTTCCAAAAATCAAGCCCTTTTACCAACTTTAATAAACGAAATATAAAATGTTTCTTAAAAGACGATAGGTCTATTGACGGTTTTTATCTTCAATATTATCTTAATAATGTAAAGAGCGATTTAAAACCTCAAATTCATAGCGTGGACACTGTATGAGGTAAGAATTTGGCTATAATGAAAATATAGGGCGAGGCGGTAATATGAGAGAAAAATTTATCAGATTTATGAATGGAAGAAACGGTATGGACGAGCTTGCAAGGGCTGAGTCATGGGTAGTAATGATATTACTTTTGGTTTCAATATTTACAAGGTCAGCGATACTTGATATACTGGCAATAGGACTGATGATACATATGTATTTTCGCGTATTTTCAAGGAATGTAAACAAGCGCTATGCAGAGAATCAGAAGTTTTTAAATGCCAGGTATGAGTGGACCGTAAAGGCAGAGCGCAGGAAAAAGCATTTTGCACAGAGGAAGCAGTACAAGTTCTTCAAGTGCCCTATGTGCAAGCAGGAGGTCAGGGTGCCAAGAGGACATGGAAAGATCTGTATTACCTGTCCGAAGTGCCGAGAGCAGTTCGTGAGACGCAGCTAGTATCTCAATATATACCTGTACATAAGAGCATGGAGAAGATAAATGTTTGGATATATAACTGTCAATAAGGACACCTTGTCCGAGGAAAATAAAAAATATATCAAAGCTATTATTGCGGGCTGTGCCAGACAATGAAGTCGCAGTATGGCAGGCGTGCACAGATGGCACTAAACTATGACATGACTTTTCTCATAGTGCTTCTGACAGGCTTGTACGAGCCGGATAGTGTGACGCGGGATGGATTTGTATGCAGCGTGCACCCTACGAAGAAGCGTACACTTCGCACCAATGAGATTACAGAGTATGCTGCAGCTATGAACATACTGCTTGCATACTACAATCTGATAGATGACTGGAAGGACGATAAAAGCCTGCCGAAGAAGACATACGCAGAGATGCTGAAAAAGGACTTTGAGAAGGCCAAAAAAGGCTATCCGGTACAGGCTAAGGCGATAGAGGACTACATTGCAAGGCTTACAGAGTGCGAGAAGAGCAATGATACCAATATTGATGCAGTTGCGGGGCTGACAGGGGAGATGCTCGGCGTACTTTTTGCGTGGAAGCAGGATGAGTGGCAGACGGATTTGAAGGAATTTGGCTGCTACATGGGCAAATTTATTTATATAATGGATGCGTATGAGGACATAGGGGATGATGTAAAAAAGAAATCATATAATCCACTTATACAGCTCATGCATTGCTGCAATAATGATCAGGAAAAATTTGACAAATCCTGTCGGCTTATGATGACATCTATGCTTTCAGAGGCAGCAAAAATATTTGAGAGGTTGCCAATTCTCTTACATGCGGATATAATCAGAAATGTTCTATACTCCGGTGTGTGGAGCAAGTATGAGTATATTCAGATGAGAAAAAGGAAGAAAACATAAATGATAGATCCATATCAGGTGCTCGGTGTCAGCCGCAGTGCAAGTGACGATGAATAAAAAAGGACCTACAGAAGCTTAAGCAGAAAATATCATCCTGATGCCAATATCAACAATCCTAACAAGGATCAGGCTGAGGAGAAGTTTAAGCAGGTGCAGCAGGCATATGACCAGATAATGAAGGAAAAGCAGTCCGGTGCTGCCGGAGCCGGTGGATATGGTGCGGGAAGCAGCAGCTCATACGGCGGCAGCTCCTATGGTGGAGCATATGGTAGTGGACCGGGAGCAGGTGATCCATTTGGAGCAGGTGGACCGTTTGGTGGTTTCTATGGCCGCTATACCTACAATAATGCAGGCAGCAGTGCACAGGATGACAATCCAAAGGTGCGTGCAGCAGGCAATTTCATCAGCAACGGCTACTACAATGAGGCACTGAAGGTGCTTGAGGAGGTACCTTTTGCTGAGAGACGCGGAAGGTGGTACTACTACAGTGCTATCGCAAACCAAAAGCTCGGCAACACAGCGACAGCCATAGAACACATACAGCGAGCAGTGTCGCTTGAGCCAAACAACATGCAGTACCGCCAGTTTATGCAGATAATTGAAAATGGTGGCTCGTGGTATTCGGATATGGGAGACATATACGGACGCCCTAGTGGCAGGGGCAGCGAGTGCTGCAGTCTGCTAGCCACATTCCTTTGCTGGCAGATGTTCTGCTGCTAGATGTCAAGCTTTTCTGATGTTACAGATGGAAATTCATGCAAGTTATTGTGCTGGTTATTTGCAGAACGATGGACTGGTATATTAATCTGTGCAATTATTCTGAATAGTTACCTGAAAAATAAAAGATGCGGTCATACGACCGCATTTTTTATTTATGGACATGAGTAACTATTCAGATCCACACATATATGAGCAAAATCAGCTGCGCAGCAATGGCTGTATTATTCCATAGAATCCGGAATACCATCATGATCCAAATCTGCAATGTCTGCTCCGTGCGCACCGATATCCACAGTGTTTAAGGTGCGTCTTTTAAGTCTTGCGGCCTCAGACTGCTTGAGCAGATAGTTCTTTATCTCGCGTGAGTGCTTTACGTGAACGAGCTTAAGCTCAGGGTTTGTGACGTCGCCTGTGTAGCAGACTATGGTGCCGAGCTTAAAAATGCGCTCCATCAGTGATGTGGTGAGCTTTACATCAGCTACCTTATACATGTAGCAGTCATCCTCTGTGGTGCTTAAGAGTCCGGACTCTACAGTGATAAAGGACGGTGTGACGGTATATTTTGTGAAAGTCCACGGCAGACCGAGAAACAGCAGTCTCTTTCGCTCCTTAAAGATTACAGCATCGTCATCATCAATTGCGCCGGCGGTGGTGTTTTTGATTTGTGATTCATTTACAGACATATTATTCTCCTTTTTGATGTTGAAATTGTCGTAATTGTATGAAAACTTCACTACAATTGCTAAGCATTCAGAACAGTTATATTCTGATATATATTCTACAACAAAAAAGTGTAAAAGCCAACTTGAATATTGCACTGAGATATTATATGATAGAAAAAATGTAAAAAAACAATTAACTATTCAGAACCACTGAGAGCAGGAAAAGCTGATGTGTCATGCTTGCATGTAAACAGCAGATTTTTCTGTTCTCAAGGTGGCTCGAATAGAGCCACCACCACACTCATGAGCAAAATTAGCTGTGAAGCAGCGGGAAAGCACGTGTAACGTGCGTTTTTGCGAATGTGCGTGGTGTGGTTTGGAATAGTTACGCGAAAAAGAATGGAGGCAAATTATGCGTCACTTAATGAGTCCGTTGGATTTTTCTGTAGAAGAGTTGGACAAGCTTCTGGATCTTGCAAATGATATAGAGGCTCATCCTGAGAAATATGCACACAAGTGCGATGGAAAGAAGCTTGCAACCTGTTTTTACGAGCCAAGCACAAGAACCAGGCTTAGCTTTGAGGCTGCCATGCTTAATTTGGGAGGCTCGGTGTTAGGTTTCCACAGTGCTGATTCGTCATCTGCGTCAAAGGGCGAGAGCGTTTCAGATACTATCAGGGTTATTTCCTGCTATGCGGATATCTGTGCCATGCGTCATCCTAAGGAGGGTGCACCGCTTGTGGCTTCAGAGAAATCGCGTATCCCTGTAATCAATGCAGGCGATGGAGGTCATCAGCATCCTACCCAGACACTTGCTGATCTCCTTACAATCCGTTCCATCAAGGGCAGATTGAATAATATCACAATCGGCTTTTGCGGAGATTTAAAGTTTGGACGTACAGTGCATTCACTGATCAATGCACTCATCAGATATGACAATGTGAGGATTGTGCTTATCTCGCCTGAGGAGCTTAAGGTGCCTGACTATGTGCGCGATGATGTGCTTCGTGCCAACAATATCGAGTTCAAGGAGGTAGAAAAGCTCGAGGATGCCATGGGAGAGCTTGATGTGCTCTACATGACACGTGTCCAGAAGGAGCGTTTCTTCAATGAGGAGGACTATGTGCGTCTGAAGGATTTCTACATTCTGACAAAGGAGAAGATGGAGCTTGCAAAGGATGATATGATTGTACTTCATCCGCTCCCACGTGTGAATGAGATTTCTGTTGATGTGGATGATGACCCGAGAGCATGCTATTTCAGGCAGGCACAGTATGCGGTTTACGTGCGTATGGCGCTTATTCTGACATTGCTTGGACTGGCTGAGGACTAAAGGAGGATAATATGCTGAATATAAGTGGAATACATGAGGGCTTTGTGCTCGATCATATCAAGGCAGGTATGAGTCTTCAGATTTACAGGGATTTAAAGCTTGACAAGCTCGACTGCACAGTTGCAATCATAAAGAATGCAAAGAGCAGCAAGATGGGCAAGAAGGATATTATCAAGGTAGAGTGTCCGATAGAGTCATTAGACCTCGATATCCTTGGATTTATCGACCACAATATCACTGTAAATGTGATAAAGGGTGACAGGATTGTGGACAAGATGGAGCTTAAGCTGCCTCATCAGGTGAAAAATGTCATCAAGTGCAAAAACCCAAGATGCATCACTTCAATTGAGCAGGAGCTTGACCAGATTTTCGTGCTTTCCGATGAGAAAAACGAAATCTACCGTTGCAAGTACTGCGAGGAGAAATACGAAGGAGTTAAATAGTATCAGTTATGTATGCCAACGTGATTGTGGATATATCCCACGAAAAACTGGATAAGACATTTCAGTACAGCATCCCGGATGAGATTTTATGCGACATCCGTCCGGGTGTGTGCGTGGATATTCCATTTGGCAGCCGCACTATCACAGGCTATGTGATTGAGGTCACGGATAAGCCTGAGTACGACCCGGCAAGGACAAAGCCTCTTATCGGGATAAAGGCAGACTCTGTGGCTGTGGAGGCAAAGCTCATCGCACTTGCGGCATGGATACGGCGCAATTACGGCTCTACCATGAATCAGGCGCTTAAGACTGTTATACCTGTAAAGAAGCAGGCTAAGGAGCAGGTGAGCCGCAGTATTGCACTGAAAATAGACAAGGTAAAGGCAAGGGCGCAGCTTGCGCTTTGCGAGGCAAAAAAACAAAAGGCAAAGGCCAGGCTGTTTCGTGCGCTGATCGATGCTGATGATGGGGCGCGCCTTGAGTATTCCTTTGTGACAGGCAAGCTGTCGGTGTCGGCTGCCACTATAAGAGCGCTTGAGCAGAGTGGCTTTATCGAGGTCATCACACAGAGCGGCTACAGAAATCCTGTGGAGCATATGAGTGTTGACACCTATGATAAGGTGCTGAATGCCGCGCAGCAGAGTGTGGTTGATGCGATAGAAGGCGACATTGCCGCTGGCCTTAGAAATACTTATCTGATTAAGGGCGTTACCGGAAGTGGCAAGACAGAGGTGTACATGGAGCTTATAGCACACTGTATACAGTCCGGGCGTCAGGCGATTGTGCTGATTCCCGAGATTGCCCTCACTTATCAGACCGTGATGCGTTTTTTTGCAAGATTTGGGAACAGGGTTTCGATAATCAATTCAAGACTTTCAAATGGTGAGCGTTATGACCAGTTTGAGAGAGCTAAGAATGGTGATATTGACATCATGATTGGCCCGCGGTCGGCGCTGTTCACACCTTTTTCAAATTTAGGACTTATCATAATAGATGAAGAACACGAGAATTCATACAAGAGCGAGTCGGTGCCGCGCTATCATGCCAGGGAGGTGGCGATAGAGTATGCGCGCATGTCCGATGCTATTGTGGTACTTGGCTCTGCAACACCTTCGGTGGATAGCTATTACAAGGCAAAGACAGGCGTTTACAGGCTTTTGGAGCTGGATAAGCGCGTGGACGACAGACCTCTTCCAAAGTGTGAGGTTGTCGATTTGAGGCAGGAGCTTCGTGAGGGAAACCGCTCGATTCTTTCCACCAGGCTTCAGGAGCTTATGGAGGAGAGGCTTCTAAATGGCCAGCAGACCATGCTTTTTTTAAATAGAAGGGGCAAATCGGCATTTATGTCGTGCAGAGCGTGCGGTTTTGTGGTAAAATGTCCTCATTGCGATGTATCACTCAGTGAACATAGCGGCGGAGTGATGGTCTGTCACTACTGCGGCTACAGACAGCCGGTGCCTAAGGTGTGTCCGAGCTGTGGCTCGAAGTACATCAGCGGCTTTAAGGCCGGCACACAGAAGATAGAAGCGATGGTGGCAAAGCGTTTTCCACAGGCGCGTATACTGCGCATGGATTATGACACCACGAGGGCGAAGGATGCGTATGAGAAGATTCTGCAGGCATTTTCCAATCATGAGGCCGATATACTTATCGGTACGCAGATGATTGTAAAGGGGCATGATTTTTCAAATGTCACGCTGGTTGGTGTGCTGGCGGCGGATATGTCACTGCATGTGAATGATTTTCATGCGGCGGAGCGCACCTTTGCTCTGCTGACCCAGGCGGCAGGGCGCGCCGGCAGAGGGAAGCTGCCCGGCAATGTGGTTATCCAGACCTACGACCCTGACCACTATGCCATCCGGACTGCCAAAGAGCAGGATTATGAGGCTTTTTACGATAAGGAGATAGAGTACAGGAGGCTTATGCATTATCCGCCTGTATGGAATATGCTTTTAGTCCATGTCACATCACCTGATGAGAGTGAGTGCGCCAGCATGTCACAGCAAGTGTACGATATAGCGTCGCAGATGATATCGCATGCAGATGAAAATCAAAGCCCTGATGATAGGCATCAGATTCAGCTCATCGGTCCTGCGGATGCGACCATCGCCAAGGTAAATGACATATACCGCAAGGTGATTTACATGAAGACATCTGACTATGCGGCGCTCATTTCCATAAAGGATGGCATAGAGCAGGCTGTGAAAGCTGATACGGCAATGAAACATGCTAATATCTCATTTGATTTCAATCCGATGAGTGGATTTTGATAGATATAGAAGGAGGCAATTATGGCACTTAGAACTATTAGAGTGGAGGGAGACCCTGTACTTGGCAAGGTCTGCAGAGAGGTTACGGAGGTGACTCCAAAGATAGTAACACTTATTGATGATATGCTTGAGACTATGTATGAGGCCAATGGTGTAGGACTTGCCGCACCACAGGTTGGCATATTAAAGAGGATCGTTGTTATCGATGTGGGCGAGGGTCCGATCGTGATGATTAATCCTGAAATTATCGAGTCTGACGGGGAGCAGACCGGCGATGAGGGCTGTCTTTCAGTACCGGGAAAGGCCGGACAGGTGACCCGCCCGAATCATGTAAAGGCCCGCTTCATGGGCGAGGATATGAATGAGTATGAGATAGAGGGAGAGGAGCTTTTGGCCAGATGTATCTGTCACGAGCTTGACCATCTCGACGGACATCTCTATGTGGAGAAGGTTGAGGGCGCACTTCACGATGTGACATATGAGGATACACAGGAGTAATCATTAGGATGACATTTGTTATCTGAGCTTGGAAAATATCTGGGAGGCAGTAAGATGAGAGTAATTTTCATGGGAACACCGGACTTTTCGGTGGGAACACTTGAGGCAATTATAGAGGCAGGACACGAGGTGGCACTGGTTGTCACACAGCCCGACAAACCAAAGGGCCGCGGCAAGACAATGCAGTATACACCGGTCAAGGAGTGTGCGCTTTCGCACGGTATTGAGGTATTCCAGCCGGTTAAAATAAGAGAGACTGCTAATATAGAGTATCTCAGAAAGTTTAATGCAGATATAATAATTGTGGTTGCTTTTGGACAGATTCTGTCAAAGAGTATTCTTGATATGCCTCGATACGGCTGTATCAATGTGCATGCTTCACTTCTGCCAAAGTACAGAGGTGCGGCTCCTATCCAGTGGGCTGTGATTAACGGTGACGAGTTTACAGGTGTCACTACCATGAGGATGGATGAGGGCGTCGATACCGGCGATATGATTGCAAAGAGTACAGTCAGACTCGCACCTGATGAGACCGGCGGCAGCCTGTTTGATAAGCTCTCAGCAGAGGGAGCAAAGCTGTGTGTGGAGACCATGAAGATGATAGAGGATGGCACTGCAGAGTATACTCCTCAAAACAGCGAGGAGGCCACACATACATCAATGATCAGTAAGGAGCTTGGCTTTATCGACTGGACAAAGCCGGCTGTTGAGATTGAGAGGCTTATAAGGGGGCTTAATCCATGGCCGAGCGCATACACCCACTTAAACGGTAAGACATTTAAGGTGTGGAGTGCAAAGGTGATTGACGGCAGCGATGATTATGAGCCAGGCTGCATTTATCATATCGGAAAAAATGATATGTATGTACAGACAGGAAAAGGAGCATTATCTTTAGTAGAGGTACAGCTCCAGGGCAAGAAGCGCATGGATACAGGTTCATTTTTGAGAGGCTGTCATGTGGAAGAGGGCTCGTTTTTCACATTATAGTTATTAATTATAAGTAACTATTGACAAACTACTACACGCATTATAATAAGCAGCAAGGAGAGATGATACATGGGATATTATTACTGGGATCCGACATATATACTCGTTGTGATAGGTGCAGTGATATGTATGATTGCATCGGCAAGAGTTAAAGGTACATTTAATAAATACTCGCAGCTGAGAAGCATGTCAGGCATGAATGGCGCACAGGTAGCTCAGAGAGTGCTTCAGGCGGCAGGCATATATGATGTGCAGGTGCGTCATGTGTCCGGCAGTCTGACGGACCACTATGATCCGCGCACCAAAACGGTGAATTTATCTGATCCTGTGTACAATGCCACATCGGTCGCAGCACTTGGCGTAGCAGCCCATGAGTGTGGACACGCTATACAGCATGCAAAAAGCTATGTACCTCTTTCAATCAGGAGTGCACTTGTGCCTATAGCCAATTTTGGCTCAATGCTTGCATGGCCGGTCATACTTATCGGCTTATTATTTAACACACGCTCGTCAGGGCTTATTATTGATATAGGCATATTGCTGTTTTCGGCAGCAGTGCTTTTCCAGCTCGTGACATTGCCGGTAGAGTTTGATGCTTCAAGACGTGCGCTTGTCATGCTTCGTACACAGGGCATACTTGCAGATGACGAGCTTAAGTACACAAGAAGAGTGCTCAAGTCAGCGGCACTTACCTATGTAGCCAGTGCGGCAGCTGCTATTTTACAGCTCCTTCGTATAATACTTATCACAAACGGACGCAGACGGGACGACTGATATTGTTTTAGCTGCAAGTAGGTTAAACTATATGACATCGAATAAGAATATAAATAATCATAGTAAAAGTAATCATAACAATAAAAATAGCCAAATAAACAAAAATAATATACCGGGCAGACCGGCAAAATCAAACGTGGCAGCGCATAATGAGCACTCTGTAGATACGCGTGAGCTTGCCCTTGAGATGCTTATTGAGATTAATGAGCGTGGAGCATTTTCGCACATCGTGCTTCGTAGTGTGCTTGACAAGTATCAGTATCTGTCAAAGCAGGACAGAGCCTTTATGACGAGGCTTGTTGACGGCACTATCGAGTATATGCTGCAGCTCGACTACATCATAGACTCTTTTTCAAAGACAAAGGTAAGGAAGATGAAGCCCTTCATCAGAAACCTTCTTCGTATGAGCGTCTACCAGATAAAGTACATGGACGCGGTGCCGGATTCAGCTGTATGCAATGAGGCTGTGAAGCTTGCAAAGAGGCATAAGTTTGCACAGCTTTCGGGCTTTGTAAACGGTGTACTCAGAAATATTGCAAGAAATATAGATTCAGTACAGTTTGATACCTTAAGCATCCGATACTCCATGCCACAGTGGATAGTGGACAGATTTGTTGCGGCATACGGAGAGAAGAAGGCAGAGGAGATTTTCAAGGCCTTTCACAATAAGAGCACAATAAGCATCAGGACAAACCTGACCAGGTGTACTCCGGATGAGCTTCGTGCAATGCTTGAGGCAGAGGGTGTGACGGTCACTGCGGTTGATGAACTTGATTACGCGTTTGTTATATCTGGATTTGATTATTTGAATGGCTTGCAGAGCTTCAGAGACGGGCTTTTCTATGTGCAGGATATAAGCTCAATGCTTGTTGCACAGACGGCTGCTCCAAAGAAGGGCGACTATGTGATAGATGTATGCGCAGCACCGGGTGGCAAGAGCACCCATATAGCTGAGCTTTTGCAGGGTAGCGGTCATGTGCTCGCGCGTGACCTGACCGATAACAAGGTTGATATGATTGAGGAAAATATAGAAAGGCATGGTCTTAAAAATATGTCGGCAGAGGTGTGGGATGCCACCGTACCTGATGCTGATTCGGCAGGAAAAGCAGATATACTGATCTGTGATCTGCCGTGCTCAGGGCTTGGAGTGCTCGGAAGAAAGAAGGACATCCGCTACAAGATGACACCTGAGTCTGTAGATGAGCTTGCTGCTCTTCAAAGACAGATACTTGATACCGTGCATACATACGTGAAGCCAAACGGAGTGCTCGTGTACAGTACATGTACGATAGATGAGGCTGAGAACGAGGACAATGTGAGGTGGTTTATTGAAAAGCATCCGGAGTTTGAGCTTGATAAGAGCTTTGCGGAAGGCACCGGAATGAAACAGATACTGCCCGGTGAGCATGGAAGTGACGGATTTTTTATTGCAAGATTTATAAAAAGCAAATTATGATATTAAAGTAAATCATGAATTAATAAATACAAATTGATTCGAATTAGTAGAATTATAAAACAATAGTTAAATGCAGATTTAATAAAAATAATATGGAACAGATAAAAGAACAACTAACTGACATCAAATCAATGAATATGGACGAACTCACAGAGTTTATCATATCGCTCGGAGAAAAGAAATTCCGTGCGAAGCAGATATATGAGTGGATTCATGTGAAGCATGTGGAAAGCTTTGATGAGATGACCAATATTTCAAAAAAGTTCATACAGGTATTAAAGGACAATGCAATACTCATCTCGCTAAAAAAGAGGAGGAGGTGCAGGTGTCAAAGCTCGATGGCACGAGAAAATATCTCTTTGCACTGGACGATGGCAACGTCATAGAGAGTGTGCTTATGAAGTACAAGCATGGAAACTCTGTATGCATCTCTTCACAGGTCGGCTGCAGGATGGGGTGCAGATTCTGTGCATCCACTCTTGACGGTCTCGTCAGGGGGCTTAGGCCGTCTGAGATGATTGACCAGATTTATCAGATAGGCAAGGACATAGGAGAGCGCATCTCAAATGTGGTTGTCATGGGGACAGGTGAGCCGCTTGACAATTACGACAATCTGCTGCGCTTTATAGAGCTTCTTACTGATGAAAACGGTATCAATATCAGCCAGCGCAATCTGACAGTTTCCACATGTGGTCTCGTACCGCGCATGAAACAGCTTGCAGATAGAAAAGCTTTCTATCACGCTGGCGCTTTCACTGCATGCCTCCAACCAGGAAAAGAGAAAAGCTCTCATGCCGGTTGCAAACAGCTATGATATACATGATGTGGTTGATGCATGCAAATATTATTTTGCACAGACCGGCCGCAGAGTCACCTTTGAGTATAGCCTGGTAGGCGGAGTGAACGATACAGCCGAGGATGCAGCAGAGCTTTCGGCACTCGTACATGGCATGAACTGCCATATAAATCTGATTCCGGTAAACCCGATAAAGGAGCGCGATTACGTGCAGTCCAATAAGGGTGTTATAGAGGCTTTTAAAAATAGGCTTGAAAAAAACGGAATTAATGTTACTATTAGAAGGGAAATGGGCAGAGATATAGACGGTGCCTGTGGACAGCTTCGCAAGAAGCATATAGATAAAGAGAGAGGAATAAACTAGATGAAGACGTTTTCCATTACGGATGCAGGTGCTATTCGTGAGATGAATCAGGATTTTTATTTCTCGTCTGACACTGCAGTAGGAAATCTTCCGAATCTTTTCATCGTAGCAGATGGAATGGGAGGACACAAAGCCGGTGACTATGCTTCCAGATACACTATAGAGCGTGTGGTTGCATCGGTATCGAGAAATGCCGGGGATGAACCGGTATCCATCATCAAAGAGGCTATCAACAAGGCAAATGAGCTTTTGGTGGCTGAGTCTCGTGAGGATGAAGCTAAGCGTGGAATGGGTACCACCTTAGTCGTAGGAACTATTATAGGAAACAAGCTTTTTGTGGCCAATATAGGTGACAGTAGGCTTTATATTGTAGGTGGCACAGAGCAGATCAGACAAATTACCAGGGATCATTCACTGGTTGATGAGATGGTCAGGATGGGTGAGATAAATGCCGACGAGGCGAGAGTTCATCCGGACAAGAATATCATCACGAGAGCTGTCGGGGCAGCAGATCATGTGGAGGCAGATTTCTTTGAGGTCGAGCTATGTGAGGACGACAGGATTCTTCTGTGTACAGACGGACTTACCAATATGGTGAGAGATAAAGAAATATGCGATACTATTAGGCAAAATGATAATATCGAGACAGCAGCGTCACAGCTTGTCGCCATGGCCAATGCAAACGGTGGCCGCGATAATATCACGGTAATGATTATTAAACCATTTTAAGACGAGGTAATAACAGATGTTAGAGATAGGAAGTTTTTTATCGGATCGATATGAGATCCTAAGCAAGGTTGGCGCAGGCGGCATGTCCGATGTATACAAGGCAAAAGACCATATACTGAGCCGTTTTGTAGCTATAAAGGTTTTAAAGCAGGAGTTTTCGGAGGATAGTTCATTTGTGACCAAGTTCCGTGCTGAGGCACAGTCAGCAGCAGGACTTGAGCATCCAAATATCGTAAATATCTATGATGTAGGCAGCGAGAATGGTCTGTACTACATTGTCATGGAGTATGTCGAGGGCATCACACTTAAGACTTATATCGAGAAAAAGGGCCAGCTGTCATTCAAGGAGTCTGCAAGTATTGCAATCCAGGTGGCAAGGGGCATAGAGGCCGCTCACAATAAAAATATCATCCACCGTGATATCAAGCCGCAGAATATCATTATTTCTACAGATGGCAAGGTAAAGGTGACAGACTTTGGAATTGCAAAGGCTACATCTTCAAATACAATAAGCTCAGATGTGATGGGCTCAGTACACTATGCATCTCCGGAGCAGGCAAGAAACGGCTTCGTCGATGGCAGAAGTGATATTTACTCATTGGGAATCGTAATGTTTGAGATGGTTACAGGCCGTGTGCCGTTTGACGGTGATACCACAGTGGCAGTTGCACTGCAGCACTTACAGGAGGAGATTGCAAGGCCAAGCATCTACGCACCGGATCTGCCAATCAGCTTTGAGAAAATCATCTTAAAGTGTACACAAAAGACACCGGACCGCAGATACCAGACTATTGAGGAGCTTCTCACAGACATAAGGCGCTCTCTTGCGCATCCTGATGAGGATTTCGTCACAATAGCACCACTCGTTGACGGTGGCAAGACCAAGGTTATAAGCCCGGAGGAGCTTGACAAGATAAAAGAGGGCAGAGGTGTCGCAGAGGACTTAAACGATGATGATACCGATGCAGATAATGGTGATGAGTATGCTGACGATGAAGACGATGATGATGAATATGATGAGTCACTCTTAGACGACGATGATGACGACGAAGACGAAGACGATGATGATGACGGCAAGCTTTTAAATCCAAAGATGGATAAAGCAATCACAATCATGGGTATAGTAACAGCTGTAATCATTGTAATAGTTATCATATATCTTGCACTTTCAGTGGCAGGAGTGTTTAAGTTTGGCGGCAAAAAGAACTCAGAGTCACAGCAGACAGAGTCACAGACACAGACCGAGTCTGAATCAGAGTCAGAGACACAGACTGAGACAGAGGGCCAGATGATTGACATCAGAGGCATGTCAGTGGAGGATGCTCAGAAGGCAGTAGACCGCTTAAAGCTTGACCTCACAGTATTTGCATTTGAGACAAAGCAGTCAGATGAAAAGGACGGCACAATCCTTGAGCAGGATGTCAAGGCCGGAGATACAGTAAAGCGTGGTTCACAGATTAATGTAGTTATCGCAGGAAAAGGTGATAGTACATCAGAGATGGTCAAGATACCAAGTGTAATCGGAAAGACCAAGAGCTCAGCAAAGAGCACACTCGAGTCAGCAGGCTTTAGTGTCACCTTCGAGTATGGAGATTACAATGACAGTGTAGCAGCAGATGTAGTAACAGCACAGTCACCATCAGCAAAGAAACAGGCCGCAAAGGGCAGCACAGTAACAGTCACCCTCTCACCGGGCCAGAAGCCAATCACCGTGCCAAACGTAGTAGGCGCCTCACAGTCACATGCAGAAAGCGCCCTCGCAGGAGCAGGGCTCAAGTACACCTATGCCGACTCCCAGTACAGCGACACCGTAGCCGCCGGCAACGTAATCAGCCAGACCAAATCCGGTGAAACCGTAGCCGCAGGCACCACAATCACACTGACACTCAGTAAGGGTAAGCAGCAGGTTTCAAAGAGCGTAAATAAGACATTGTCACTTGGAATAGAAAATGCAAAGGTAGTAGATGGTTCATATACCTTAAAAGGAAGTGATGGACAGACATACGCAAGTGGAACAGTAACTTCAGCAGAGGTTGCAGTATCCGGAACAATGAATTGTGCATCCGGTAAATTAACGGTAACATGGAAATATACAGTTCCATCATTGGATGGAGATGGAAATGAAGTTGAGGGTGAAATTCAGACAAAGACAGAAACAGTAGAAGTACAGTAAGCCACCGGATAGCACCCACAAAGTGGTGCTATCCGCACCCCAACCACACCAACCCGCGGACGAGAACCTGAACTCGCGGAGAAGGACTGTAGATAGCGGGGCAGACGTGTGTTCCGAGAAAAAAATATGAATTGCCCCGGGGTGCCATAAACCTACCGAGGAAAAAACGAGGCAGAGCAAGCCATAGCCTGTCCGTAGGAGAGCCCGGGGCTGGCTTCATATTTTTTAAGAGGAATATATGTCTGCCCCGCCACCCACACAACCTCAAAGCGCGGCATGCACCCCGCCGAAAGCGTGACTCCTGCAAATACAAAAGCACACAAGGAAAACCATGACAGGAAAAATTATTAAAGGAATTGCGGGCTTCTACTACGTCTACGTAGAAGAAACCAAAGAAGCAAAAGAAACTGCCACAGGCGGCACTCTCTACGAGTGCAAAGCAAAAGGCACCTTCAGAAAACAAAAGATAAAGCCGCTGGTTGGCGATATCGTCGACATAGCAGTCCTCGATGATGAAAAGCACATAGGCAATGTCGAGCGTATACTGCCACGGAAAAACGAACTTATCAGGCCGGCTGTGTCCAATATAGACATGGCCCTGGTTATTTTTGCATCCGCAAAGCCGGATCCCAATTTCAACCTGCTTGATAGGTTTTTGTGTATGATGGAGTACCAGCATGTCCCGGTTACCATATGCTTCAACAAAAAGGACTTAATCACACCTAAAGAGCAGCAGGAGCTTAAAAGCATATACGAGCCGGCTGGCTATAGAGTGCTTTTTACCAGCACGAAAACAGGTGAGGGCATAGATGAGATAAAGCACATTTTAGAGGGAAGGACGACCACGGTTGCAGGTCCCTCGGGAGTTGGCAAGTCATCTATCATCAACTGTCTGCAGGATGATGTGCAGATGGAGACCGGACATATAAGTGAGAAAATAGAGCGCGGAAAGCATACGACCAGACATTCACAGGTTATCCCGGTAGGAGAGAATACATTTCTTATGGATACGCCGGGATTTTCTTCCCTGTATCTTATGGATATGGAAGAACAGGAACTCAAGGACTATTTTCCGGAGTTTCGCAAGTATGATGACCAGTGCCGTTTTCAGGGCTGTCGTCATATCCACGAACCGGGATGCAGAGTAAAGGAAGCTCTTGAACAGGGCGAGATCAGCAGGATCCGGTACGAAGATTATCTTAATTTATATGAAGAATTGAAAGAGAAAAGGAGATATTAAATGGAATATCAGTTGTGCCCGTCTATTTTATCAGCGGATTTTAACCGTCTGGGCGAACAGATTCAGACATTGGAGAAACAGGGAGTGAAATGGCTTCATATTGATGTTATGGACGGAGATTTTGTACCGAGTATTTCTTTTGGAATGCCGGTGATCCGCTCTATCCGCAAAGAATCAAAGATGTTTTTTGATGTACACCTTATGGTAAGCGCACCGGAACGTTATATTCAGGATTTTGTAGACTGCGGCGCGGATTCTATTACCATTCATGCAGAGGCGTGCGAGGATCTGGAACGTGCGATCGAACTGATTCGTGATGCAGGTGTCAAAGTTGGTATTTCCATCAAACCGGCGACCCCGGTCAATGACATCAGCCATCTCCTGGAAGATGTGGATATGGTACTTGTCATGACGGTTCAGCCTGGATTTGGCGGACAGAAGTATATTCCGGAATGTACAGAAAAGGTTCAGGAACTCAAAGAGATCATAGACAGAGAAGAACTGAATGTAGACATTCAGGTAGATGGAGGAAT
>ENA-OQIP01000079-OQIP01000079.1-human-gut-metagenome-genome-assembly--contig:-NODE-79-length-19985-cov-2.953167_pt1 | contig 19985 bp, 18 predicted proteins | sample MGYA00242585_ERZ504750 | MGnify/ENA primary metagenome ERZ504750 (study PRJEB26092, sample SAMD00036441) | human gut metagenome | host: Homo sapiens | study: EMG produced TPA metagenomics assembly of...
GTGATGTCTCTAGGGTTTGTCTTCATCTTCTTGTGAGTATACATTGCAATATCATAATCCGGAAGTTCTTCAAAGAAATCAATATGTTCCTTAATATCAGGGAATATCTCAATACGTGTCTGGAACCATTCTTGCTATCTTCTTAAGGTCATAATCCTTTGTGACAACCTCCTTAATGTATGGCAGTGCCATCTCATAGAATTTGTCAAAATCAAGCTTCTTTATATACTCTCCGTTCATCCATTTAAGCTTTGTGAAGTCAAATACAGCAGGTGATTTGCTCATATGATGATAATCAAACTTCTCAACAAGCTCAGGAAGTGACATGATCTCCTGATTGTCTGAAGGACTCCAGCCAAGAAGCGCTACAAAGTTTACAATAGCCTCTGTAAGGAATCCCTGATCCAGTAAATCTTCAAAGGATGAGTGACCGCATCTCTTTGAAAGCTTATGATGCTCCTCATCTGTGATAAGCGGACAGTGTACATATACAGGCACATCCCATCCAAATGCCTCATAAAGTCTGTTATACTTAGGGGATGATGAAAGATACTCGTTTCCTCTGACTACATGTGTGATGCCCATCAGGTGATCATCTACTACGTTTGCGAAATTGTATGTAGGATATCCGTCAGATTTGATAAGAATCATATCATCAAGCTCTGCATTATCTACTGTGATATCTCCGTAAATCTCATCCTCAAATGTGGTTGTGCCCTCTGTAGGGTTGTTCTGTCTGATGACATATGGCTTGCCGGCCGCGAGATTTGCCTCAATCTCCTCCTTTGACAGATGTAAGCAATGCTTGTCATATATAGAGATTTCCTTTCCTGCAACAGTTGTTTTTAAGACTGTCAAGACGCTCCTTGTCACAGAAGCAGTAATATGCCTCTCCCTTGTCAATAAGTTCCTTTGCATACTTCATGTAGATACCCTGTGCCACACGCTCACTCTGCACATATGGACCGCATCCGCCATCCTTGTCAGGTCCCTCATCATGGACAAGTCCTGTCTCTTTGAGTGTCCTGTTTATAATATCAACAGCACCCTCCACCTGGCGTACCTGATCTGTATCCTCTATACGGAGAATGAAATCACCGCCCTCATGCTTTGCAATCAGGTAAGCATACAGTGCTGTTCTTAAATTTCCTACATGCATTCTTCCTGTCGGGCTTGGTGCAAATCTTGTTCTAATCTTACTCATTTTAAAATGTGCTCCTCTATATTAATATTTTTTAGTCATTTTTCAATTTGAAATTATATAACAATATGGAAATTTTATCAATCCTAAGATTGAACTTCCATATCAAGCTCTGCGATTTTATTACCTCATATGAATAGCTTTGATATGCGTTTAAATAACATGCGCCCTGTAATCCTCTTTGTATTTCAAAATTGTTCTTTTTGTCTGCCCTCATCGCAGCCATCTGAAGCTTCTGCACATACGCCCCTTAATACGCTGTCCAGATTATTTATTTCCTGCTCCGTAACACCATATTCCCTGACAATCCGGGCATATCCTGTGGCGTTATTATCGAGCTTATAGGCATATAGACAAGACCACAGTGATTTTCTGTCCCCATTTTGCCTGAAAGCCTCAATATATAAATCCGCTGCTATATCAAATAAAAACAGCTGCGCATAGGCTGTAGCCAGATTGTGATATATGTTTCCGTACAATACACGCTCAGTATGCTTTGCATCCTCACATGACAGCAGCTTTTTGTATTCAAAAATTGCTGCAGTGTACTTTTTCTTCTCCATCAGTCTGTCTGCCCTGATTTTCAAGCACTCAAACTCGCTCTTTTCCTCGAGCTCCTTAAGTGCATCATGTGTGTTCTTAAGCTCCTCCTTAGTGCAGTAGCCGCTGTACTCAAGCAGTTCAGTCACAAAAGCGGACAGTCTGCCGTTTGTGGATATAATGGTTCTAAGATGCATGGCAAGCTTTGGCAGATGTGCATGGTTTTCAATCCAGATGCACAGCTCAAGACTCATGAAGTCATCATCCAAAAGATATGTATTGTTGATTATATAATAATTAAGCTCCTCTATCGAGTAAACATTTATAGACACACCCTCTATGTAATAGGGCATGGCTGCTATAGCTTCATTACACAGTAATAATTCTCCCATATGCCCTCCTACATAGTCATCTCATAGTGCCAGACTTTGCCCGAGCTCATAAATATTTCGCCAAAGCCTAAATCCTTAATCTCTATATCTATCCTGTCATCAGATACAGGTGTCGCCGTGATTCTGATGCGTGTAGCCCTATCCGGCCTGGGCGGCATATCCGTAAGTCTTAGTGTCTCAATCTTTGCCTCCCTGCTTTTAGGAAGCTGCTTCCAGAAATCTACCTCATAAGAGCCTGAAATTATAACTTCACACTGCCCCTTGGATTCAAACCAGTTGCTTCCGGCACTGATAAGATTATAAAACGACAGTTCTCCCTTATCATGTACCTTAAGGCTCAGATTGAACTTCATCTCATTCTCACCCATATATACAAAAGGCCATTCTGCTTCCTTATCCCTCGTGGCTGCCGCATAGCATGCTCCCTTAGTAAAGAGGTTATTTCCCATGAACACTCGTCTGCCCTTGCACAAAAGTGCAACAGACTGCTTCATCCAGCCCTCAGCAAACGTATCTCCCACGAGAAAGACCGTTGAGATAATCTGATTTTTAAAACTCTCGTTTATTATCTCCAAAAAGCTTTTATCCTTATCATTTTTATCCAGGGTATAGCTTATGCTTTCATCTATAGATACTACCTGTGGTATTGTGCGAAGATCCCTCTTTAGGGAATAAAAAAATATACTCTCATTTTCCTGCATAAACATCACCACATCATGAAGCCACAGTGACTTGTCCTGGTTCAGTGCAAAATAATAAAAGCTCTCCTTTCGGTCTATGACCGTAAGCTGTCTGGAATTTATGCCAAGCCTGACCACCATGCCATAAAACATGCTCACGTTCTCCTTTGTCAGCCTGTCAACACATATAACAAGCTTGTCAAAGAATGAATGGTTACCAAGCTTGGATGGCAGTTCCATAACCTTTTTAAGAAACAAGGCCAAAAGCTCCTCTGCCATAAATGAATCATCATCAATGACTATTTTTTCACTATTCAGTGCTCTCTTAAGCAGCTGGTCAATACACACCATCTCACCGCTTTTAGAGAGTCTTCTTGCCTCATCTCCATAATACCATTTGCCAATGCTCTTACTGCGTGCAAGTACAAGAGGAATCTGAAACTCCTCACTGCCCGCAACAGTGCTGACAGTCTCCGGCTCTTTCATATTCTGTTGAAAATAACTAACCATAGCATAGCTGTCATTTAAGTCTATGCCTATATAGTATGAATTGCCATTATGTCCCATTATAAATCCTCTTAAATCAGCTTAAAAAGCTGCTTAGTCGCAGCATCCAGCCTTTTATATTCGTCTATATTGCTCTTTAAGGTTGTCTCATCAGACAGTGTATCTGAAATTATCATCTCATTAATCAGATCATAGCGGCTGTGATCATTGTCACCCGGTATATTGTTGCATGTAAGACGATTGCTCTCCTTCACCTCTATGCTGTTGTTATGCTCCTCAGTAATATAATACCTGATCAGCTCACCGAAAAATATGACAAAGGCCTTTACGTATATGCCGTCGTACATCTCAACCATATCCTCTGAATTAAACTCTTCGCCATCCTCGTCTCGGCTGTAATGCAGCACAACATGAGCCCCCGGAGTACTTTCATACTGTAAAAATGCCTTGTCATAGATGAAATACTTCTTCAGCAGTCTGTAATCAAGCCTCGCAAAAAAATCAAAATACATATTGTTATATATATAATATTTAAGCAATGTATCTTCAATCTCAAGCTCAGCCTGAGTGATATCCGTTATTTCAGCAAAATGCTTCAATAGGGCTAACTGGCAGGCATCATTTAATGTTCTGTTTCCAATAAATCGCTTTTCGATAATATCAAAAATAAAATCGGCCTTGCACATGCCACTATGTAGATATCCATGTGCCACAAGAGATATATAAGCTAAAATCAGCTTATCATTTCCGGCTCTTTTATAGTATTCCAGAAAGATATCCGATATCTTTTCAGGCTCAATCTGCGTATAAATACCCTGTTCGAGAATACGCTCATCAAGCTTCATGGAAGATATTGAAACTTATCAGCGGCATGCCACAGATTAATCAGTTCGTCTGTAGGCCCGGTATAGTTTTCACACAGGTATTTAAGCACCAGGTCACTGTATTTGCCTGTTTTAAAGGCAGATATGGCAAGCTGCACCATAAAATCATCATCTACATGCTGCACCTTAAGTGCATTCTCACACAAAACCACCTGCGATGCGGCAGCAAGCATGTCTATTCCATACTCCATGGCCATATCATATGCCTTTTCATAGAGGCGGCTTGATACAAGCATGTCAATAAGATATTTTCTTGCATCCTTTTGCAGGGTATCAAAATCAATGCTTTGCAGAAATGGCCTGACGTAATCCTCATAATCGTGAAGCTGACAATATTTTAAAATTCTGTATCCCATAACAGCTTTGTAGGAATCAGAAAAAGATTCACTATAAAATACAGGTTTAAACAGCTTCAAATCACCCTTTGTAAAATCAGAATAATCCCTTACATTCTTAAAATGTGACACTATATACTGTGGTCTGTCTGGCGAGAGGCTTATACACCTGTCAAGGTATTTCTCGGCATCCATCAGCCTCTGCAGTCTGTAAGAGATGCTTTTAACATATCTATAGCCCCTTGAGTCCTCAAAAAGTATAACATAGTCGTTTGAAAACAGTTCAAAATAAGCACACTGGTCTGTAACCGGAACTATCTGAGGCTCCTTCATTTCATTCTGATATATGATGGCTCTCACTATGCGTTTATCAAATACAATAAGCTTGTGGGTATATATAATATCTGAAAAAGCTGCCGAAAGATCTTCATTGATGAATCCCAACTCAAGCATATCCTCGTATAAAACAGCCAGATTGTCATCAATATGCCTAAGCTGTGCCTGGTCCATAGCAAACCTGCCCATAGCTTTCCTGTACTTGTGGTAGACCTCAGGCTCTGTTTCCTTGGCAGCAATTATGTTATTGTAAAGCACTGCAAGCTTTCGGTATGGCAGCTTATTATCATAGCTGAAATACATCTGGATAATCTTTGGCACAGGGGAAATCTGCCTGTCATCCATCGTAATGAGATACGACTCATACAAGCCTGTCAGACGCAGCTTATTCTCGATACCCAGCTCAAACCATTTATGAAAACAGGTATCATTTTTGTGTCCCTTAATCAGGTAGCTGCATATGATGCCGACATACTCTGCCTCCGGACATATCTCATAGGCTGCTGTAAGAAGCTCATATACTCTGTTATGAACCCGCCTGCCAGATCAACCGCCTCAAAGATTGCTCCGGCAAGCTCCTTTGTCAGAGCCTTTTTCTTTACGGCCCAGCTTAGGATGCGAAGCTCAAATACCGACAGCTCCTTTATTAGATAAGGATCCTGTGATATGAGATAATAAGCTTCAATATACAAATACGGAGACGAACAGCCTCGCAGTACCCAGTATTTTATATCTTTAAGCTTACCGGCATTGTCATCAAAATACTGATTCCTACAAAAATAAAAGTACCCAGAACAAAAGCACAGAGTCAGGATTTTCATAAAAAATCAGCTCCACTTCGTGTGTCATATTGTCAATGTATGAGGGCTCTCTCTCTAACAGCGTCATCAGATACAGATAATAGCCCCAGATCGGAGATTTCTTATCAGGATTACTGTGCTTGAAATCATCAAGAATCCACTTAGCTTCCTGCCTTTGCCTGTTGATAATAAATGCCTGAGCCTTCATCAGCTCATACATATGCTCATCCGGCATGAGTGCATGCAGGTGGTTTAATATGCTTATAGTCTCGTTTGCCCATACCCCGGTCACTATCCGCTTCAGCCTGAAGCCGGTATAAAGCTCCATGATTCCGGCCATGCATTCCTTTATGTCCTTTGTCACAGCTATACCACTTATGCTGCCATCATCATCTCTTACACCGGCCGTGATATCTATTGTAAAGCTCTGATATACACCATCAATATATATACGGCCAAAATTACGTCCGGCATGCATTGCAGATGCATCGATGATATACTCATACAGATAGGTTTTACCTATAAAATCATCATGCGTTAAAAAGTGCTTAGACAGCTTTATGAATTCACAATCCGTGCGCAGGCGTATCTCGGTATAGCCCCAGTTATCCTTTGTTATGGTAAAGCATCCACTCTGTGGCTCTTTAGAAGCCATAAAAATCTCCTCTGACTTGTCTACACTAATGGAAACAGGCTTTTTTTTGTTTACGCCAATCAGAAACTCCTCCATATTCTGACCAGATGGTCTGGCGCAGGCAAAGCCCTCATAGGTCAGCCTCTCATATACATTGTCATAAGGAATTGTGTTTAAGAAATTGCGATTATAAAACAGATGATAAGCCTCATCCCAATTAGATGCCGCAAGCCTTGTAAAATCATCAAGGCTCTTTACAGCTCCGGTGGATGCTTCCGCATAGAGCCTTGTGATTCTTGCACAAAAAGAAAGACTGTACTCTATCTGATTGCATACAATCACAAATTTGCCCTCGCAGGCATCGCCCTCCGTGAGCCCCTTACTGTTAAATTGATAACGAATCCTGACTTTCTCGCCCTCGAAGTGCGGATTCAGACACTCCATCCTAGGATTAGTCGAATAAACTATGCCACAGATTTTTATCTGATTCGTACTTTCTATTACAAAGCTTCCCGCTTCGCTTCTTCCCTCAATGACCGAAAGGTCTATTGTCTCCTCTGAAAACGCCAAAATCGGTTTCGTGCCATTAAATCTGCCGGCAGCTATCTGCCCTATACGTGCTCGCACAATTGTTACCCCGTTTACGTTAAATGTTGATTTTTTATACACTTATTATATAATGTAAATTATATACGATTTGCAATGCTGTTGCAATGCAAATCAGAAAGGAAATTACAGCTAATGATAGAACAAAAGGAGCATTTTCACGGCAGTGACCTTGAAAAAATAGAAAAAATATACGGTATAAAGAAAGAAAATATTGTGAGCTTTGCAGCAAATGTCAACCCACTTGGTGAATCCGGTAAACTAAAGACGGCACTGTCTGAGCGCATTGATGCAATCACAAAATACCCTGACAGGGAGTATACTTCTCTCAGAAAGGCTATCGGCAGCTACTGCAAGTGCGATTACAATCACATAACAGTCGGGAACGGATGCACGGAGCTCATCTCACTTTTCATTCAGATTACAGCTCCCAAAAAGACAATTCTGTTAGGCCCGACTTACTCTGAGTACGAGCGCGACCTAAGGATAAACGGCAGTGATATCTCCTACTATTTTCTTAAGGAAAAGGATGATTTTAAGATTAATTCGGATGAATTTATCTCTGCAATCACAGCTGATACCGACCTTGTCATCATCTGTAATCCCAACAATCCGACCGGCAGTCTTATCACACCGGATAAGCTCAAAACAATTTTAACCCACTGTAAAGAGACAAATACTTATGTGATGATAGACGAGACATATATAGAGTTTGTGCCGGATGTTGATGAGCTTTCAGCAATACCTCTGACTGAATTGTTTGACAATGTGATTATATTACGCGGCACATCCAAGTTTTTTGCCACTCCGGGACTTCGTCTGGGCTATGCCATCACATCAAATTCACAAATTCTTACAGACATAAACACAAACAAAAATCCGTGGATGATTAACTCTCTCGCCGTTGTTGCAGGCGAAACCATGTTTTTGGATGAAGAATATATAGATAAAACAAGAAGCTTGATACTTTCGGAGAAAACCAGATGCAGGCAATTGATTGAAGAATCACACAAATTCAAGCTTTATCCATCCTACAGCAACTTCTATCTGCTTAAGATACTTGATGAAGGCGTTGATGCACATATGCTATTTGAGCGCGCCATAAGACAGGGCATGATGATAAGGGACTGCTCTACCTTTCCCGGACTTGAGGAGCGCTTCATACGATTTTGTATAATGAAGCCAGAGGACAACACAAGGCTTATTAATTGCCTTACACAATGATGCTAAATGCCTTTATATAAACATAACATATAACCAAAAAGCCTCTGGAAGGATTTAATCCAGCCGGAGGCTTTTTTTATAAAGTAAAACATAGAATATGCTTTAAACTCTATATTATTTTGCAGATAAGAACTCGTCAATACCCTTTGCTGCTGCTTTTCCTGCACCCATGGCAAGAATAACCGTTGCAGCACCTGTTACGGCATCTCCACCTGCAAATACACCCTCTTTTGAGGTTGCACCTGTATCCTCAGTTGCTACAATACACTTTCTCTTATTTGTATCGAGACCTATTGTTGTAGAGGAAATAAGTGGATTTGGCGATGTACCAAGTGACATGATCACTGTATCGCACTCCATCTCATACTCAGAGCCGGCAATCTCAATAGGGCTTCTACGTCCTGATGCATCAGGCTCTCCAAGCTCCATCTTGATAAGCTTAACACCCTTAACCCAGCCATTCTCATCTACAAGAATCTCTGTAGGGTTCTCAAGGAGATCAAAGATAACTCCCTCTTCCTTAGCATGATGTACTTCCTCTTTACGTGCAGGAAGCTCTGCCTCACTACGTCTGTATACAATGTGTGTCTCAGCACCGAGACGAAGAGCTGTTCTGGCTGCGTCCATGGCTACGTTTCCACCACCTACAACTACAACCTTTTTACCTTTTGAGATAGGAGTCTCATAACCCTCTTTAAAAGCTTTCATGAGGTTATTTCTTGTAAGGAACTCATTAGCTGAGAATACACCGTTAGCCTGCTCACCAGGGATTCCCATAAATCTTGGAAGTCCTGCTCCCGAACCGATAAATACAGCCTCAAAGCCTTCTTCCTCCATGAGTTCATCAATCTTAACTGACTTTCCGATAACTACATTTGTCTCGATTTTAACACCAAGTGCCTTGACATTCTCTACTTCTGCCGCAACAACCTTGTCCTTCGGAAGACGAAACTCCGGTATTCCGTAGCTTAATACTCCGCCGGCAGCGTGAAGTGCCTCAAAAATAGTTACATCATAGCCAAGCTTTGCAAGGTCTCCGGCACATGTAAGTCCTGCAGGACCTGAACCGATAACAGCAACCTTTTTGCCGTTTTTCTCTGCGGCTGTCTTTGGCTTGATGCCATTCTCTCTGGCTGTATCAGCAACAAATCTCTCGAGCTTTCCGATTGAGACAGGATCGCCCTTGAAGCCTCTGATACACTTACCCTCACACTGGCTCTCCTGTGGGCATACACGTCCACATACAGCAGGAAGTGCTGATGACTCTGAAATAATCTCATAAGCCTTTGTGAAATCACCATTTTTAACCTGCTCAACAAATGCAGGAATATTGATAGAAACAGGGCAGCCCTTCATACACTGTGCATTTTTACAGTTTAAGCATCTGCTTGCCTCTGCCATTGCCTCTTCTTTATTGTAGCCGTAGCAAACCTCTTCGAAGTTTGTGGCACGAACCTTTGGATCCTGCTCTCTGACAGGTACTCTCTTTAATACATCGACTTCCATTATTTGTCACCTCCGCAGTTTCCGCAGCCACCGTGATGTGTTGCGCCCTCTTCATAGGCAAGCTTAGCTCTGCCTTCCTCTGTCTTATATTGCTGCTGTCTCTTCATAGCCTGATCAAAATCAACAAGATGTCCGTCGAACTCAGGTCCGTCAACACATGCGAACTTAACCTTTCCGTCCACGATCAGACGGCATGCTCCACACATACCTGTTCCGTCAACCATGATTGGGTTCATTGAAACAATTGTAGGAATCTCAAGCTTCTTTGTGAGCAGACATGTGAATTTCATCATAATCATAGGTCCGATAGCTACACAGCAGTCATATGTATTGCCGGCATCAACAAGTGCCTGAAGCTGCTGGCTGCCGTTGCCGTGGAAGCCGTATGAGCCATCATCTGTACAGACATAGAGATTCTTTGCAACAGCTTTCATCTCATCCTCAAAGAAAAGGATATCCTTATTTCTAAAGCCCATGATGACATCAGCATCCACACCATGCTCTTTAAGCCACTTAACCTGTGGATATACAGGGGCTGTACCAAGACCTCCTGCGATAAATACGATGTGCTTTTTCTTTGTCTCCTCGAGGTTATCCTCCTGACAAAGCTCTGATGGACAGCCGAGTGGTCCGACGAAATCCTCTAATGAATCTCCCTCATTAAGAGCCATCATTCTCTCTGTTCCTGCACCGATAGTCTGCACTACGATAGTAACAGTCTCTTTTTCCCTGTCATAATCACAGATGGTAAGTGGGATTCTCTCTCCTACCTCATCTGTCTTTGCAATGATAAACTGACCAGGCAGACACTCTTTTGCAACTCGTGGTGCCTTTATATCCATAAGGATAATATTGTCAGCCAATTTTTCTTTTCGAACTATTGGATACATAGTCTTCCTCCTAGTTAAATCTTATCCCATTACATATGTAATCTGATACTCAATTATTTCATACTTTTTTAATTTTAAATGAAATGATATAATTTTTCAATATATTTCTTTAGATATTCCATAAAAATATGTTATATGCTTATGAAATTGTGTTATCTTTTGATATCCGTCCGGTATTTTATATCAAAAACAGGAACCAGTTCATGCAAAAAATGAACCGGTTCCTGTTTTTATCAGCTTTTATGAGAAATATACAAGCTCATCCTGCGGCTTCTCGGCAGGCTCGATGGAAACCGGATAAAGCACCGGTCCCTTTCCCTTGTACTCTCTTGCAAACTCCACATGCACCCTTGCGGTGATGGTAATCCACGATTTGTGAGGAATACTGCTCTCATCCTCATACTTGCACTTAAAACCTATAAAGGTCACGTCCTCTATACAGCAGGTCATCGCAAACCTGCCCGGTACCATAACACCCTTTCTAAGCTTATCAGGATTGTATACAAGGGCAAGAAATTTAACAACCTTGCCGTCGTACTTCTTGTAATTCTCCATGGCATCCATATACCAGATGGCATAATCTGCATCTGAAAGCTCAATCACATCCTGATTTATATCAAACGGCAGTTCCTCCGGACGCTCATCAATAGTACCGTCTTTGCGCTCGTAGACTATCTGGGCTTTGCGGTTGATATTCTTTATGGTACGCCTTAGGTGTCCTCTGTCTGTATCATCGTCCGTCCTGTTAAATATGACAACATCACTCGCAAATACCTGCTCCTGCATCATCGCACGCATATTGTTCATATAAAGGTCAAATGTAGTGGAATCAACTGTGGCGAGCGACTGCACGATAACCCAGCCCTTTGGCAGCTCGGCCTCTATTATTTTATCAATGCCCCATGTGCCGTTGTACTCGATAAACACCTGTTCAGGCAAATACTGCATGTTGAGCTCATTCAGCTTTGCAGCTGTGAACTCATCCTCCGAGTCGATCTCTGCAACCTGGATATTGGCAGCCTTTAGCTTATCCTTATCATACTCCACATCACCATCCTCGCACATAATGATAAGCCCCTTTGAGCCATTAGCGAAATCATTCTCGAAAATGGTATCCTTAATCAGTGAAGTCTTGCCACTGTCCATGAATCCGGTAAATAAATATACTGGAATCTCTTCAGCCATTTTGTTAGTTCCTTTCTGATTATTGTGTAACTATATTAAATACATTTAAGCAAGTCCGAAGAGCTCTTCAAGCTCATGCTCGTGGATATCTGTTCCGATAACAACGATACGTCCTGTATAGTCAGGCTCGCCGTCACGAATCTCGTACTCGCCCGGAACCATATCAAAGTAAATCCACTTGCCGTCTGTGCCCTCTACCATGCCCTTTGAACGGAGAATCTTGTCATCTTCCACAAACTGCTTAAGGATTTCTTCGAGCTTAGCGCGCTCAAACTTGTGAGGTGTCTCCTTGCCCCAGCTTGTAAATACATCATCAGCATGATGATGTCCGTGCTCATGATCATGGTCATGACAGCCACAGGTGCAGCCCTCGCCATGCTCGTGATGGTGCTCATGTTCATCATGGTCGTGGTGATGTTCATGTTCGTCGTGGTCATGGTGATGTTCATGCTCATCATGGTCATGATGATGCTCGTGCTCGTCATGGTCATGGTGATGATGATGCTCTGCCTCATCCTGTGCATGACGTGCCTCAGCAAGCACCTTCATCTCGAGATTGTCCTGACCTTCCATAGTCTTAAGAATCTGCTCTCCTTTAATAGCATCCCAATCAGTAGTGATAACTGAAGCCTTTGGATTTAAAGCCTGAATCTGCTTTACGCAAAACTCAAGCTGCTCAGGTGTAGCATTCTGGCTGCGGCTTAAGATAACTGTTGTGGCATACTCTATCTGATTGTTGAAGAACTCACCAAAGGCCTTCATCTGCTTGCTTGCCTTAAGCGCATTTACCACTGTAACAAGTGCATTGAGCTTGACCGGCTGCTCTTTTTCGATATCTATAACTGATTTCATGACATCTGATAATTTGCCTACGCCGGAAGGCTCGATTAAGATACGGTCCGGATGATACTTAGTAATAACCTCATTTAAGTTCTTACCAAAATCACCAACCAGTGAACAGCAGATACAGCCTGAGTTCATCTCGGTAATCTGAATGCCGGCATCCTTTAAAAAGCACCGTCTATACCAACCTCACCGAACTCATTCTCTATGAGAACTATCTGCTCACCCTTAAAAGACCTCATCTATCATTTTCTTGATAAATGTAGTCTTTACCAGCTCCAAGGAAACCTGAAATAATGTCAATTTTTGTCATTGTAATTCACTCCTTTTCTTTTCACTAAGTCCTATTTTACTAGCAATAATACAAATATGCAAATAAATTTTTATTATTAAATTATGTTGACACATACAAAAGAACTACCGCACGCGGTAGTCCTCTCTAATACATTAATTGTATTTCTTTTTCTAGCTGCTTCAGATTTCTTCTTACGCTTTACGCTTGGTTTCTCGTAATGCTCGCGCTTACGGATCTCCTGCTGGATGCCTGCTTTTGCACAGTTTCTCTTGAATCTGCGTAATGCGCTATCTAAAGTCTCGTTTTCTTTAACTATTACACTAGACATAACCTAAAACCTAACCTCCCTCCAGTTGTGTATTGTGCATCAACTGTTAGGTATCTATACTTAATTGCACTAACATGTATTTTATCAAAATATCCGGATTTGTCAAGATAAATCCGGATATTTTTTAAAGAAATTATTATTTTAATTATATCAGGTAAAACATCACTCCAAAATGACTCTAATCAAGCTTGTTAAAGCACTATATATGCATTTTTGTTACTTAATCATACCTGAAAGTGCGTCCTTTACTGAAGCAATAGCATCAGGAATACCTGCCGGGTTCTTTCCACCGGCCTGAGCCATGTTAGGGCGTCCACCGCCGCCACCGCCTACCTTTGAGGCGATTGCCTTGATTAAGTTTCCTGCATGTGCACCGCTCTTTATGGCAGCATCTGTTGCCATGGCAACAAGATTTACCTTGCCTTCATTTGAAGAAGCAAGCACGATAACTCCCTCGCCAAGCTTTTCCTTGAGGGAATCGCCAAGATCACGCAGTCCGTTCATATCAACGCCGTCAACACTTGTTGCAAGAAGCTTGATGCCGTTTACATCAACTACCTGATCCATAACATCGCCGAGCGCATCCTTTGCTGCCTTGCTCTTAAGAGACTCATTCTCACTCTGAAGTGCCTTCATCTCAGCCATCAGGTGCTCAAGTCTATCTTTGAGGTTGGCAGGAGTTGATTTAACAACTTTAGCAGCCTCCTCAAGCTCTTTCTCCATATTGCTGTAGTAAGCGAATACATTGTCGCCTGTGATAGCCTCGATACGTCTTACGCCAGCAGCTACACCGCTCTCTGAAAGGATCTTGAATACCTTGATATCAGATGTATTCTTTACATGTGTACCACCGCAGAATTCCTTAGAAAAATCGCCCATTGATACGACACGTACCTTTTCACCGTATTTCTCGCCGAAGAGAGCCATGGCACCTGTCTTTTTAGCCTCATCGACAGTCATGATATCTGTGCGAACTTCAATAGCTTCGTTGATTTTCTCGTTTACGATATCCTCAACCCTTTTAAGTTCCTCAGCAGTCATAGCAGAAAAATGAGAGAAATCAAAACGTGTTCTCTCAGCATCCTGGTAAGAACCTGCCTGCTCTACATGTGTGCCGAGTACCTCACGCAGTGCCTTCTGAAGCAGATGAGTGGCAGAGTGATTTCTGCATGTGTTTGTTCTTGTTTTTGTATCAACAGAAAGTGTAGCCTTCTCGCCTGTGCGGATCATACCTTCTGACACATAACCTACATGTGCATATCTGTTGCCGACTACCTTTACTGTATCCTCGACAACAAATGTACCGCTCTCAGTCTTTATGATACCCTTGTCACCCTGCTGACCACCCATTGTGGCATAGAAAGGTGTGTTCGGCACGATTACAGAGCCCTTATCACCATCTGAAAGAGCCTCGACTACATCATCAGATGTGGTAAGGAAAGCAATCTCAGCTGTGTCAGTAAGCTTGTCATAGCCTGTGAACTCTGTAGTAATTTCAGAATCTATATCATTGTAAACATTGGCATCAGCACCCATATAGTTTGTTTCCTTGCGGGCTCCTCTTGCCTTCTGTCTCTGAGCCTCCATACAACTCTCAAAGCCAGCCTCATCATATGTGAAGCCTTTCTCCTCGAGAATCTCTGCAGTGAGGTCTACAGGGAAGCCGTATGTATCGTAAAGCTTGAATGCATCCTCTCCTGAAAGCACCTTGACTCCGTCAGCCTTCATATGCTCTTCCATATCTGCGAGGATACCAAGTCCCTGGTCGATAGTCTTCGCAAACTTCTCCTCTTCCTGAGTGAGCACCTTAAGAATGAAATCCTTTCTCTCCTCAAGCTCCGGATAGCCATCCTTACTCTCATCAATGACAACCTGCGCGATTTTACCAAGGAATGCTCCCTGTATGCCAAGTGTACGTCCATGCATAGCGGCACGTCTGATGATACGGCGAAGCACATAGCCCCTGCCCTCGTTAGATGGCATAACTCCGTCAGAAATTAGGAATGTAGACGAACGGATATGGTCTGTGATAAGACGGATAGAAACATCGTCCATCTCATCGACATGATATTTCTTGCCTGAAAGCTCGCAGACCTTGTCACGGATAGCCTTCATTGTATCAATATCGAATACCGAATCAACATCCTGCATTACAACAGCAAGACGCTCAAGTCCCATACCTGTATCAATGTTCTTGTGCTCAAGCTCAGTGTATCCACCGTGTCCGTCACCGTTAAACTGTGTGAATACATTGTTCCACACCTCCATGAAACGGTCACAGTCACAGCCTACCTTACAATCAGGCTTGCCACAGCCGTACTTCTCACCGCGGTCGTAGTAAATCTCAGAGCAAGGACCGCAAGGACCTGCGCCATGCTCCCAGAAGTTGTCACACTCACCAGTCTTTGGATCTCTGTAGAAACGTGTAATACGATCTCCCGGCACTCCTACTTCCTTAGTCCAGATATCAAATGCCTCATCATCCTCACCGTAGATGGAAGGATAAAGCCTGTCCTTCTCAAGACCGAGCACCTCTGTCAAAAACTCCCATGACCATGCGATTGCTTCATGCTTGAAATAATCACCAAACGAGAAGTTTCCGAGCATCTCAAAAAAATGTAAGATGACGAGCTGTCTTACCTACATTCTCGATATCACCTGTTCTGACACACTTCTGGCATGTAGTCACACGACGTCTTGGCGGAACCTCCTGTCCTGTAAAATATGGTTTAAGCGGTGCCATACCTGCATTGATAAGAAGCAGACTGTTGTCATTGTGAGGCACCAGTGAAAAACTCTTCATTGCGAGATGTCCCTTGCTCTCAAAGAACTCAAGGTACATACGACGTAATTCGTTAACGCCATAACTCTTCTTCATTACTTGAATCTCCTATTCTTTTGTCTTTGCGTCCTTCATTTTACGAAGCTTTACCCCAATCAGCGCCCCGCAAAAGCCTATGGCCGCCAAAACAATCATAATAATAACATATTGTGCTACGCACATGAAAAAGTCCCCCATAATTACCCTCCTAAATTTATTGAACTAATTTATTATAAATGAATTTGTAGAAATAATTCAATAGTTCTCTCCAAAAGCGAACGTCTGATTTTCACGTTCAATCTCAATCACCCTGTCAGCCATTTCCTTATTGCTCAGCCTCTTTTTGTATTCAGTAATACCGCTGTAGTCCTGCCACATGTGCATAGGAAACACAAACTCTGCCGAGGTATTTTGTAAAAAATAATCAAAACCCTTGAACTGATATTCCATAAGCTTTGGATCCATCGGGAAAAATGCCACGTTTATTGGTTTTTCCGAAAGCTTTTTTATCTCATGCCTGAAGGCTCTGCGCACTCTGCCGTTTATCAGGTCTCCTGCGCCATCCCACTCCCAGTCGTTTAAATCACCGGCATGAAACAGGCTCACACCGTTTGAAGCAACATAAAATGCCACCCCGGCATCGGTGGATCTAAGTGTCATTATATCCAGATCATCCACATGATATGTATTGTCAGGTGAAACAAATGTCACCCTGTCCCTGACAGCGGGGTCAATGCCATGCTTTGATAAAAAATGCGGACTGATACGGATATCCTTTGAAAAAACATAATGTATATTCTGATATTTGTCAGTCAGACGCAAAATATCCATATCATAATGATCCTTGTGGCTGTGACTTGCAAACATATAGATTTTTTGTATCCGGCTCATAAGATGGCAGCTTTCCGGTAAAATGCATACCCTCCACCTTGTCTCCATCAAAATAATCAAATATAAGCACCTTGTCATCCAGTTCCACAAGAAAACAACTGTGATGTATAAAAATTATCTGCATGTAACCTACTCTCTTTCGCTTTTTTTCTCTCTTTCCGCAAAGAAATCAGTCTTTATGTATCATTATGCTATCTTTATGCTATATAGTCAACTTATATTTCGTAAAATATAGTGATTTTACTCTAATAACCAATCAATAATTATATGATTAAAGGGGCAAAATACCTTTTGACCCTCATATCATTATATAATTATACAAATCATGCCGCCATTTGAGTCATTCACAATCTTTTGCATGGTTTCCTGAAGCTTTATCTGGCATTCATCATCCATCTGCATTATTTTGCTTCTTATTCCGTCCTCCATAAGCTCACCGACAGACTTTCCAAAAATATTGGTCTTCCAGACTCCACTGTCACTGTTTTCACCATTTTTGATGTAATCTATCAGATCCTCTGCCTGTTCCCTGCTTCCGACTATCGGCGCTATCTCGGTCTCGATATTAGCCCTTATCATATGTATTGACGGTGAAATAGCCTTCATTTTTACGCCAAACTTATTTCCATGGGCTATAAGCACCGGTTCCTCCATTCTGATATCAGACAACTGTGGCATCACAACACCGTAACCCTTCTGCTGCACCGATGAAAAAGCATCCTTAATCTTTTCGTATTCATTCTTTTCCTCAGTGAGTGAAAGAATCAGGGAAATCAGCTCCTTTTCCCCGGAAATAGTCACACCGCACAGCGCGGAAATATTCTCGTAGTAGTACTTCTCTGCAATCTCAATTTTGACCTTTACCACACCATCAGACAGCCCCATCCCGGCAAGAGATACCGCTTTTAATATATCCCCATCCGATTCAGGCATATCTGTGCTCATCTGTGCGACATCCTTCAGCTTTGAAGCCCTTGCAAGAAAAGTCTTTGCATATGTAATTACAGCCTGCTTTACATGATTGTCATAAGGCAGAAGCTGCACCCATTTCGGTATATCATAGTCCACTCTCGTGACTGCAAATTCATATAAGAGCTTTTCCATGATATCTGTAATCTGTCCCATGCAAAGCTTTTCACAGTCTATAGGAATGGCAGCCGCTTTATACTCTCTGCTAAGTGACTCGCATAAAAGTCTCGTTTCTGCCGCAAAAGGCTTTGTAGTATTTACCACAATTACAAATGGCTTTCCTGAAGCCTCAAGCTGCATGACGGTTTCTCTTTCTGCTGCCTCATAGCTCTGTCTTTTTATATCGCCTATGCTGCCATCTGTGGTTACAAGCACAGCCACTGTCGAATGCTCCTCTATTACCTTTTTTGTACCTACAACTGCAGCCTCCTCAAAAGGTATATCCTCGTCGAACCATGGTGTTTTGACCATACGCTCGCCGTCCTCCTCGAGATAACCGACAGCATCCCCCACTGTAAAGCCCACACAGTCCACAAGGCGTACCTTCACAGCGCTGCCATCATCCAGACTGATAGTAACCGCATCCTGTGGAATAAATTTCGGTTCAGTCGTCATAATAGTCTTTCCTTTGCCTGATTGCGGCAGTTCATCGACCGCACGCTTTTTAGCATACTCATTGTCCATCTTCGGGATTACACAAAGCTCCATGAAATGCTTTATAAATGTGGACTTGCCTGTGCGCACAGGACCGACGACACCTATGTAAATCTCGCCGTTTGTGCGGCATCTGATATCTTTATATAAATCAAACTCTTTACTGTCCATATTACTGCCCATAAAAGCTTCCTCCATACACTTTATTCTATAATCAAAGTGTATTCACCTACTCTTTGAATTATTACACATAAAAAGGCCACAGGCTTCAAAACAGATAACCTGTGGTCTTTTGTAATAACATATAGTATTTTAAACCAAACTACTTAGCAGCCTTTTTCTCACATCCTGCTGTCTTGCTTGTAGAAGTATCAGCTGTTTCTTTAGCATCTGATTTGTCAGAAGCCTCCTCAGGCTCCTCGCGCAGACGTGCGTACATCTGCATACACTTGTGGAGCTTCTTTGCAAGCTTATTGTCTATCTGCTCAGGAGTAGCTCTCCACTGCCAGTTGCCACCGGTAGTTGAAGGAATGTTGATACGAGCCTTTGAATCAAGTCCAAGCAGATCCTGCATAGGAACAATAGCCATATCGGCAACTGATGACCATGCCGCACGCATCATGCCCCAGTTGTAGCCCTCCTCCTTTGTGAGGTTTAAGTAATCCTTTGCAAACCTTACGCAATCCTTTGGAGCTGTCTTCATCCAGCCCATAACTGTGTCATTGTCATGGGTACCTGTGTATACAACACAGTGCTGCGGATAGTTATGTGGCAGATAATCACTGGCACATCCGGAATCTCTGGAGTCAAACGCAAATTCCAGAACCTTCATTCCCGGGAATCCGGATTCTTCCACCATCTCGATCACACTGTCTGTAAGGAGACCAAGATCCTCTGCGATCACATCCAGCTTTCCAAGATTCTTTTCAAGCGCACGGAACAGATCCATTCCCGGTCCCTTTTTCCCAGTGACCGAACTCCGCAGTTTTATCTCCGTACGGAATGGAATAATACTCATCAAAGCCTCTGAAATGGTCGATCCTTACCACATCATAAAGCTTCATACAATTTGCCATTCGGCGTGTCCACCATGCATAGCCTGTTTTCTTGTGATATTCCCAGTCATAAAGCGGATTTCCCCAGAGCTGCCCTGTGGCGGAAAAAGCATCCGGCGGACATCCGGCAACGCCGATCGGAATATTTTCCTTATCAAACTGGAACAATTCCGGCTGTGCCCAGGCATCCGCACTGTCAAACGCAACGTAGATCGGGATGTCTCCGATCATCTCCACTCCCTTAGCATTTGCATAAGCTTTCAGTGCTGTCCACTGTTTAAAAAAGCAGAACTGCTGGAAACAGTAAAATCCCACTTCTTTTGCAAGCTTCTCTCTTTCTTCAGCCAATGCAGCTTTTTCTCTGTTTTTAAGTTCCGTAGGCCATTCGATCCAGCTGATCCCATTCAGG
>ENA-OQIP01000082-OQIP01000082.1-human-gut-metagenome-genome-assembly--contig:-NODE-82-length-19760-cov-2.745174_pt1 | contig 19760 bp, 24 predicted proteins | sample MGYA00242585_ERZ504750 | MGnify/ENA primary metagenome ERZ504750 (study PRJEB26092, sample SAMD00036441) | human gut metagenome | host: Homo sapiens | study: EMG produced TPA metagenomics assembly of...
AAATCCGCTAATTTCCTGCGTCCCCGCAGCAAATTGCTACTTTCTCGGTGTAGTGCGGGTCACTAAGGTATACATCGAATTGCATGCAAGCATGCATCGATGATACCTTTTGACCCTTTAATCATATTATGATATTCTTAAACTATAAGTGTGTTCCTTATGCACTAATCATATAATAGATTCACGGAAAATAGTATAACATCATAAACCAAATTATATAACATTCTGAAACTAAACCGTTTTTGAAAGGAGAAAGCATGCCTATTTATTTTGGAAGCAATTTCGCAAGAGAACCGTTTCAATTCGACTCTGTCGGTAATGACTGGGAGCAGGAAAGCGTTACCCGCCCGGAGGGGTATCCGCTGTACCATTATTTACAGACGAAGGAGGGTGTGGGTGAGGTAACGGTATACAGCAGAAATCAGGCTGTTTCAGACAATATTTTGTCAAACAGTCATACGATTGAGTTGCAAAAAGGGCAAGGGATTCTTATTGCTCCAAACGTGCCGCACTCCTATCACAATAAAAACATCTCATCCGGCAATAGCCTGCCCTGGAAAACAGAGTTTGCCACTTTTACAGGGACAATGGCGGCAGCCTTCAGGGAAATGTTTGATGAAAAGGAATACCGGCTGATTGATGAGAATAAGGGGATGGAGGTGTCGGAAGCGATTAACAGGGCAGTGGAAGACTTTAAGGAACGTTCCAGTGATACGCAAATGCTCTCACTCGACTGTTATGGCATCATGCTTTTGCTCTCAGACCAGTCTAATCACACACACGATAATGATGACCAAAGCTATGTGCGTTTTATAAAGCCTGTTATAGATACTATAGAAGAAAGCTACATGGACGATATCAGCGCCAAGGAGCTTGCCGATCGTGTATTTGTATCGCAGCAATATCTATCGCGTGTTTTTACGGAGTTTATGAACTGCTCGGTGTATGAGTACCTGACAAACTACCGTATCAATAAAGCCAAGGAATTACTGCTTATAAACAGCAGGCGCAAGGTGCAGGATATAGCATCTGATGTGGGATACTCAGATGCCAGCCATTTTATCGTCATGTTCAAGAAACTTACAGGGATGACACCGGCGCAGTTTCGGAAGCTGCATATATAAGAGGATGCAACTGTTTCTTGTATTAATAGGGTTTGATGTTAAGATATATTTATCAGAAATATGGTGCGAAAATGAATAGCTACAATTGTTTTATAAGAATTAGGAAGTGATAATATGAGTGATAGAAACCGGATATTATGTGAGTTCAGAAATAAGACAAAAAGCATTATGGGTGATTCGTTAAAGCAGATGATATTATATGGTTCATATGCAAGAGGAGATTATGGAGATAATTCAGATATGGATATAATGGTTTTGACGGAGCTGACGGATGATAGGATTATACAGATAGAGGATGAAATATTTGATGCAGCTTATGATATTGAACTTGAGTATGGTGTGCCGATAAGTGTGAATATTAAAAATGAAAAACACTTTAAAAATTGGGTAAACAGCTTGCCGTATTATTCAAATATACAAAAGGAGGGAATTATTATTGCTTGAGGAAAATTGTATTAGTTTAGCAAATATAGAATGGAAACGTCAATGGAAACTTTAAATGTTGCCAGGGAGTGTTTAGAAAACAAACATTTTAAAGATTACAGGAGTTCGCTCCACTATTAGAGGTACAAAACAAGTTCAGTCCATACAGAAATGCGCAAAAAAGGCAATCACATAAAAAGTTCGTGATTGCCTAATTTTTTAGCGTTTACTGTTTTAAGGTTATGATTGTATGGAAAGTACCGGAATCATTATCATAATACATTTGCAAATTTCCGTGATATTGTTTCACGACTTTTTTAATACTCTTGATTCCGAAGCCATGTCTGCCTTTGTTTGATTTATGAGATACAGGAACTCCATCCTGATCGTACACAGGTGTGTTTCGGCAGGAATTTATGAGTATGATAATAATAAAAGGTGAATTTCCTTTTTTTTCTACGGTAAGCTCAATATAAGAATCAGGGATGTTATCTGCTGATTCCACTGCATTATCCAATAAGTTACAGAATAACGATGTCAAATCGTGCTGGTAAATATTTTGAACAGTATCACTTCTGATATCAGTATGAAAAACAATGTGCTTCTCGTTGCATTGCCGTTGATAGCGGCAGAGAATTGCATTCAGCATTTCATTATTGCAGATTTTTGAGGTTTCTTTTAAGTCAGAAGATTCCAAAAGCTGTTGTATATAAGCATTTATTTTATCAGAATCATTTTTTTCATTGAGTAATTTGATAGATTGAAGATGTTTTTTTATATCATGGATCAGAATACTTTGATTTTCATTTTGCGAAAGCATCATTTCATAGTATTGGGCGGAATCCGATTCTTTCTGGAGCAACAACTGCATATCGGTATATTCCTGTGATTTTTTCTGATTATATTGGTTGATGCCAAATACAAGCAGATTGACCATCAGCAAAAAAACAGCACAGATTGTTACCATAAAATCAACAGGTTGGGCAAAGGCTGATGTTTCACCAATAGCAAGAAAAGTAAACATAATAAAAACAGACGAAACCGGAATTAGCATTAAAAGAAGTCCTGAGCGATCGTACTGTTCCTGATTTATATTTTTTCCTTTGAGCAGATGAATTAATAAATAGATGACTGCAAAAAATAAAATCTTGCTAAAAACCGTATAAAAAATAAGTCCGGCATCTGTTTCTAAGACAAAATGCGGAAAAAACCTTGATATAATTCCGAAAACTGCAAGTTCAGATAGTCCCATAATTGCTGTAAGTATGGCGGAATGGAATAGTGCCAATAACAACTTGAGCTTAAACAACATATAAAGAAAAATAGTGTTAATCACAAAAAAACTGATGGCATTAAGCCCTGTTTGTCCTAGCAGGGAAATAAGAAACAATATAGCATAAAAAGCACTCAATAGTGCCAGTTTTATTTTATTGCTATAAGAAGAGGTAAAAAGGCTGGAGGCGTATTGCCATAATATAACCGCTTCTGTAAAAAAGCTAAAAAAAAGTAAAATGATATGTTCCATCTATTTTTACCTCATACTTTCCAGATATAGTAGATAAGCATTTTTAAATGAACTGTATTTCCTGCGTGTCAGGTAGGCGGTAATCTGCTGATTCGATAAATGTATGGTTGAATGATCAAAGTCTACAATATGTTCGAAATTAACAATAAAGCTTCTGTGTGTTTGGAAAAAGCTGTTTTTGGGGAGATGTTCCAGCCAGTAGTCCATATTATGAATGGAGTCAAAATCCTGCCGGGCAGTATGTACAATTACTTTTCGTTCCTGTGCTTCTATGGCAATGATTTGAGAAGCGGGAAACGAATACACACCCTGTTTAGTTTCAACAGGAATTTTGGTAGTAATGGAATTGTAATATGTTAAGGCATCTTTCATATTTCGGAAAAAACGCTGTTTGTCCAAAGGCTTGGAAAGATAGCGGAATACATGAAAACGCATTGCCTCATCCAGATATTCGGAATATGAGGTCACCACAAAAATAAGGACATTTTTGTTTGCTTTTTTTAATTCATTTCCTACATAAATTCCATTCATACCGGGCATTTCAATATCCAGAAAAACAATATCTTTTTCGTTTTTATCAGCCAATAAAGATTCGCCACTGGTAAAGGAAACTAATTCGGGACATTTTAAATGGTTTGATTCAAAGTAGGATTCAATATATTTCTGTAATTGTTCTATTATCAGAGTATCGTCATCACAAATTAAAATACGCATTTTTGCACCTGGCTTTCTAATGAATGTATATTTACATACATCTTATCATATAGAATTTCCAAATGCAAAAAATGCGTATGAAAAGACATTTTAATTACAATTTTGGTTCATTATGTGTTTTGTTATTTCGTTTTACAAGCAGTTCGATAAAGTCTCCGGCAAGTTCTATGTCGGATTGATTACATAACCGTAGTTTATCAATAATATCCTGTGGAATATTATAAGCATGCATGCTGCCGAGCAGAAGGTAGTCTGGTGTAACATTGAGTAGATCACAAATCCGGATGAAAATATCCAGACTTGGTTTTTGCCTTCCGTTTTCGATTGATGACATATGGTTATTGGATATATTTAATTTTTCGGCAAGTTCTGCCTGTTTTATTCGTAATTCTTTTCTGCGTATTTTGATGCGGTTTCCCATACCTTCATATTGAAATTCTATTTATTCCACCTTCTTTCAGTAGAATTTTACCAATAGAACTAAATAAAAAGAAGAATGTAACAAAGAACTATTCTGCCACATATTGAATAAAGTACTAATTTATATATAAATAATTCTGTATCACATATTATTTACGCGGAAAATAGGAAGATTATTCCAAAATTGAAGAGAATCATTCCGTTCATTCCGAAGGGCTCGTTTATTGATTAAAGTGGTATATGATTGTTTATGTGAAAATCAATGATAATCTTTAGGAAGGAGAGAGGACATTATGAAGAAACGGGTAACTAAATCGGTTGACAAAAGGGATGAAAGCAGCATTAGATGTTGTGCTACAGACTGAAGCTAACACAGCTTCTTGTATTATTATGTATCAGCCTAAGGCAACCGAAAGAATTAATGAATTACAGGAGAACAAGTAATGGAAAAATGTACAGATACAGTAGTTGATTGGATGATCCGGTGTAATGTGATAAATGAAGCAGATAAGGAACTTTACAAGTATGCATTACATAGCTTGCTGCTATTGGTATCACCACTTATCCTAGCTGGAGGTATTGGCTTTGGGTTGGGAAGCGTAAAACACGGAGTTGCTCTTATTTTCCGTTTATGTTTCTGAGAAATTTAGCGGTGGTTATCATGCAAAAAAATTGCACACTTGTATTATGGGGTCTGGTTTTCTACTGTTTTTGTGCATAATGGTATCAATGCATATGCAATGCGATTGGAAGTTGGCAATAGCTACAGGTATTGCATCTGTGAGCCTGATTGCATTTAGTCCAATAGACAGTGAAAACAGAAGACTTGATACTGACGAGAAAAGGACATATAAAAAAATAACAGTATTTTGTGTGATATTTTTCGGACTGTTAGATATAGTTTTATTCTTGTTAGGAAAGTACATCTATACAATCTGTTTTTCTGTTGGAATATTATTGACAGCAGGTTTACAAGCACCTTACATCGTAAAGAAAATGCGTAAATCGACCAAAAATGGACTGTAAATGTCGTTTGGTGCAATAGGGGTTGAAATCATGGCAAAAATAAAGATAATGAGAGTTGTCATTGGTTTCACAAAAAAAGAAAAAAGGAAAAGAGGTAATAATCATGTTAAAAAAGAAATTAGTTCAGGTAACAGCAGCAGCAATGGCAGCAACCATGTTATTCTCAGTACCGGCAATGGCAAAGAAAAATTTCTTTTCATTTAACGTAAAAACTTCAGTTAATGACGGAGAAGCTTTTTCAGCTGGTAATCCTAAAAATGATGCGGAAAGACAAGCTTACGTTGTAACTCAGGACAGTAACATCATAAGCACAGATGCGTTTTATTATGCCGTATTTAACTATCCGAAAGATACAGCTCGGTATCAGTATGCTTATCATACAAAAATGAGTTCAAGAACTGGCACAGTTCATCCACAGTATTATAAATCAGTTACTGCAGGGCAGACAATGTATTTACAGGCAGATACGGACAAATATATCGTTTGGGCAGATGGATACTGGTTCTCATAATAATGGATTACATGTGCAGCAAAATATCATTTAACAAGCAATCGTACAATAATTATGTAGCATAATTGCGTAAACAAGGGGGATACAAAATTTTTAAATTGGTTTTCCCCTTTAATTGAAAGGAGAAGAGGATTAGTGAAAAAGAAATAAGAAAAATTGGGATGTTAAGTAGTATAGCATTGATGATATGTTTGGGGGTGACCGGATGTTATCCGGACGGAAAAGTATCATTGGAAGAAAAAAAAGAAACAGATAGTAACCAGATTAATATTGATGAAAATGCTTCGCATATTGAAGGCAAATTGGATGAGGGATTATTTGTGAATGCCCAAACAGACATAAAATCTGATGCGGATTGGCATGATAATAATGTGATTTTAAAAAGCTGGGATGTAGACAAAGTGAGTAATGTTTTTGGAAATGGAAGAAATATTTCTGAAAATAAAACCATGCCTAATATGCATAATGATAATTTGAATGATAATTATATATATTGGGATGACGGAAGTTCGATTGTTATACAGAACGGCAATTTACAATATAATACGAAAACAGAATTAGAGTACTCATATTTAGGATATTTATATGGAACCATGCCATATCTTACAGATGAAACTACAGAAAAATTTCCTGAAACAGAGATTTCAGGTATTGATAAAGAAGCGGCTATTGAACAGGTGAAAAGTATTCTGGATGAAATTGGTGTAGAAGTTTCTAAACCCAGAGTGTATTCTCTGACATATGAGAAGTTGGAAGAAAATACTGATTATTCACAAACTGATCCAAATGGAAATGCACCTCATCAGTGGACAAAGGAAGATGCGGCGTATGCCATAGTCTTTAAAGGCACAATAGATACGCTGCCGATAACGGAAGTTGGATATAGAAGTGGACCGGCTGCAGGAGAAAGGATTGTGGGAATTGTGGGAAAACAAGGACTCATAGCTTTTCATGCACTTAATATATATGAACTCGAAACAGAAAATGAACTTTCAGATGAAATATTGACCACACAAACAGTTTTGGAAAATATCCAACAAAAGTTCAGAAATATTATGATTACTGATAAAGTTGAAATCGAAAAAATTAATTTAGAGTATGTTCCGGTATTAAAAAATGTTGAAAAAGGGGAGTATGAGTTAAAACCTATGTTTGTATGTATGGCAAGGCAAAATATTGAACATTCGACAGATAAGGAAGACAATGGTCTGATAGGAGACAGCAGTATTTTTCCAATAATTTTTGACGCTCAAACCGGAATGGAAATTCAGATAGGAGGTACATATTGATTCTACAACAATTGAAAGCAGATTACAAAAGAATATTCAGTTCACCTAAAATGTATTTATCAATATTAGGAGTTGTGCTTTTGTGTTATATAAGTACAGAAAAATATATACATGGCAGTGTAGATATATATTACATATTGGATATTTTAATTGGGTTGAGCGTTTTCAAAAAATTGATAATTATTTTTTCGGCGCTGCCTTGTGAGACAGGTTTTTATGACGATTGGAAACATCAATATATAAAAATATAGTCATTCGAACGGGAAGAAGAAATTATATTATATCCAAAATCGTGGTGTGCGTATCAATTTCTTTTCTGGTAGTTTTCTTGGGAATTTTGATTTTCATAGGTCTATTAATTGGTATGGGATTCGATTATAGCGGAATAAACGGAATGGGTTTAGATGAGAATATGCCATATGGCATTTTTCTATATCAAAAGCCATTTTTATATGTATGTTGTATCGTCAGTATTTATGCAGCATCAATGGCAGTTTGGGTAATGAGTGGATTAATGATTTCATCATATATTCCTAATAGTTTTGTTGCAATATGTTCACCGCTCATTTTTAGTTATTTATTAGAAGAGATAACGGGTCTTTTACCGCCATATTTTAATATGTATCTGTTGGCGAAAGCAAGTAATGTATTGGGGAAAAATGCAACGTATAGCTATTTGTATACGATATTCATATTTACAGTACTTATATTAGGCCAGGGTTTGATTTTCGCAAAACGGGTAAAAGGAGGTTAGGGAATGAAATCAGTTAAAATTTCTTTGATTGTTGCAATACAAAATATTAGAAAATGGAGAACAAATTATCGGATTTGGATATTAGTGATATTAACTATGATATTTGTTCAATGTTATACAAAGGAGATTTCAACAAATGCATTGGCTATGGGGATGAAAAGCTCACCTTGGCTATATCCATTTTTGTATACAGATCGCTATATACGAATCCTTTTTATGTTGCCGTTGATATTTATATATTGTGACGCTCCTTTTATAGATAAGAATCAGATATATATATTAATGAGATGTAAGAGAAAATTATGGAGCATTGGTCAAATTATTTATATTTTTATGACATCAGCAATGTATTTTTCTTTAATAGCAGCTATGACGATTGTGCTAAATATAAGAAACATAGAGTACATGAATGACTGGGGAAAGGTATTAGGTACATTGGCTTTTTCAAATGTTCCGTTGGTAAAAGGGACTGCAGTAACAATAAGTACTTATATTTTAACATATTTTACACCTACTCAAGCGATGTTCTTCACTTGGTTATTATCTGTTTTGTGCGGAGGAATTTTAGGCTTAATTATATATGGGTGCAATGTTATTTCAAAGTCAAAAGTTGTTGGAATAGTAGCTTCAGGATTTTTGGTTATCTTGAGTGCGGCAGTTTCAGGAAATGAAATGGCACAGTGGTTTTCGCCAGTCTCGTGGACAACATTAAATAAATTAGATGTGGGAAAATTGACACAATATCCTACATTTACTTATGTGATGGTTGTTTATATGACAGCGATTATTATTTTAAGTGTATGGATTATAAAAGTAATCGAAAAAAAGGATGTCGGAGTAATGATACGGGAGGTATAAACATGGAGAAGCTGATACAGATAAAGAATCTGACAAAATGTTTTGGAGAGACGAAGGTATTAGATAAGATAAATGTGAATTTCGATAGAGGACATATTTACGGAATCATTGGTAGAAATGGTTCAGGAAAATCTATGTTAATGAAATGTATATGTGGATTGGTTGTACCTACTTCAGGTGAAATAATAATAGATAATAAAAAATTAGGTACAGATATTGATTTGCCGGAAAATTTAGCAGGAATTATAGAAGAACCGGGATTTTTGGAAAACTATAGTGCATATAAGAATTTACAGTTTTTATCTATGATTAAAAATAAAATAGGGAAAGAAGAAATTATACAAACGTTAAAGAGCGTAAGACTTGATCCATACAGTAAATTACATGTTGGTAAATATTCTATGGGAATGAAACAAAGACTGGGAATAGCACAGGCAATTATGGAAAAACCAGAAATTTTAATTTTGGATGAACCAATGAACGGTTTGGATAACGATGGAGTTATGGAAATGAGAAAACTCTTTATTAACTTACGAGAAGAAGGAACAATGATTATAATTGCAAGCCATAATAAAGAAGATATAGAAGTGTTATGTGATGAAGTTTTTGAAATGGAGAAAGGTAAGCTTACACCTGTACAACACTAAACTGTCAAAATAACAGTGGAACAATTATTTAAGTAAATGGTTCCACTGTTGTTTTTGTATATATAACATCATCTGCAATCCGTATTCCATATTTATCAAGATTAACCCTGCCGTCTATGACCTCAATGCCATCTGCTCTTAGACGGTTAGCCTGTTCATCGGCTCCGCCGAAGGCAAATGCCCCTGACAGTTCACCCTTTGCATTTACCACCCTGTAGCATGGAATTTCATCAGGATTGGGATTCTTGTGCAGGGCATTGCCGACAGCCCGGCACATTTTTTTATTGCCTGCGAGCTCAGCAACCTGTGCATATGTGGCAACACAGCCCTTTGGAATCCTTTTTACAGCCTCATATATGAGCCGGGTCGGATTATAGGTGACAAGGTCATAGCTGTCTGCAATCATGTTTTTTATAGCGTCATCAGGTATGCTGCCATCGAGAATGATGGTATTCCAGTTGTCCTTGTTCTGGTGCCAGCCGGGGATGACCGACGGGAAGGCATCCCTCCAGAAGTCGCGCCAGGCAGGGGATACCTTGACATTTAAATTGATAAAACCATTGCGCTCATAGGTCCACAGGAAAACCTTTTTGCTGTCATTTACGCGGATGAGCTGCCAGTTTGGGTCGTGGAATGGTGCTTCCTGATATGTATTTGGAAATGATAAGCCGTAGTCTAATGCTTCTTGTCGTGTTTTCATAGATTTTGCCTGCTTTCTTTTTAGGTATACGATTACAGTATAACATAAAAAGAACAAATTTATTGACTTAATTCTTCATACAACCCCTCTATCTCACCATCTTCCTTAGAATTAACAAACACCAGTGTATCATCCGATTTTATCATGAGAATAGGAGCGTATCCGTCGAATACATACAGACTGCATTTTCCAAGGGTGCGTCCTTCGTACCTGCCGATATCATAGCTGTCTGTAGAGGCTCCGTTTGTACGCAGGAAACCGTCATCCGGCAGCTTGTCCAGAAGCTTAAGCTCTGTGATGTCATTTACATCAATCTCGCTTGTATAGCCACGGCAGAAATAGTAAGGTTATTGTTTGTCATAGTGATTTTTTCCTGTATATTAATCAAAGGAAGCATGCAGACAAACACCAGGATGATACAGCCGGCTATTATTGCACAGGTGATTCCTGTGAAAATCCACGCGCCTTTTTTAGCATAATTAAACGTGTAGTTGCCGGACTGCATGCGGTTTTCAATGAGAATATGTTTGTCGGCGGGATTATAGTAGTAGCCGGTTTTCCAGTATTCATCATCGTCCACATCTATTGGTGAGGTGTTGGCAGACAGCAGTTCCTTCTTTCTGTTTAAGCCCATATAAATTGGAACAATAAATCCTAAACCGGCTATTAACTGAATGAAAATATACACATAATAGGATGATGCCGGAAATATTCCGGTGATACCTGTGTATAATGCTACATAAATCCATGCGACAGCGTTTAATCCGCTTAGGAGAAGCATTGCGATGCTTTTATATTTCTTCATAGTATTGTTGACAATCAGGTTGAGCTTTGAATCCATGCTGTATACGTGGCGCTCGCTTTTGTTTATAAAAGCATGAAATACCAGCGAAAGTGTGGATATTAAAACAGAGCACAAAAACAGCGAAATCATAAGGATATTGTAATGGGTGTCACCAAGCATAAAGTATGGTATATATGCTGCAAGCTCAGTAATTAAAAAGAGTGCGTGCCATTTATAGCTGACTGTCGTGGCACCGGCTTCTGCTGAAACGCGGGTGTCGATATAAACCTTTTTGCGTTGGGCTTCTATTATCCATCCATTTTGTATTTTCAGAGCATACATTTCCGGTGGGAGCTGTTTGGAATATGAATAATTCCAAAGATATATGCAAACATCCAGATAATATATACCAGAACAAAAACGGCAATGTTAAAAAAAACAATAAAGCATATAGCAATGGAGACAATCACATTGGCAATCTGAAAGTGTTTCATTTTGCATTTTCCGGTGGTGACGATTTCGGCTACTTCGGCATCTTCTTTGTGAGATGATGGAATATGTACATTGAGATACATGCCATTTTCATATTTATAGGCGTGTGTGTACGCAAATTGCATACATAGTATGATAATAAGATTTGTAATTATAAAGATAATAAACATCATAATTTCCATAGTCTGCCTCCTCTGCTAAGCGGTACATGGTTTCATTTGTGAATATATTTTATCACACATTGATAAAAATTCCTCACGGCTCATTCCGGTGAGACAGGCCTCAGCACTTAAAAAGCTCAAGCTCTGATTCCAGCTTTTCAGTGAAATCTGTATCATCTGCGATGGATTCGGACACAAAAGCGCCGAGCCGTCTGTCTGTACGGATAAATCCCTCATTTTTCAAAATCTGATAGGCTTTATTGACCGTCATTGTGTTCACACCGGCATCGCTTGCCAGCTGGCGCACGGTTGGAAGCTTTTCGCCGGTCTTTAGCTCGCCTTTGCCTATTCCCTTTACAATCTGGTTTCTAAGCTGTACGTATATCGGTGTACTGCTTGACATGTCGAGTTCTATTATCATGTGAACCTCCTTAATCTTACCGTTTATATGTCATAGCCTGTTTGAAATGCATCAGTATTTATGAGCAGGCTGTAATCTGACAAAACTTGTAAGTGATATAATTGTATTGTTTGTATTATATATAGTAATACAGACAACCCTTTATGTCAACTGATGTTTTAACATCAACTATATTGACATTTGGAATATTACAATTATGATTAAAGAGTTATAAGGTATCACAACGTAAAAGAATACATATGAGGTTAAAAAATGAGCAGATTAATAGAGCAGATAAAACAAAAGGATGCCTGTGCTTTCACACATGGCGGTAAATTTCACGCAGATGATGTGTTCTCATCAGCCCTGCTTTTGTATATAAACCCTGAGATCAGCATAACAAGGGGCAACAGTGTGCCTGATGATTTTACAGGAATAGTTTTTGATATAGGGCGTGGTGAGTTTGACCATCATCAAAAGGACAGCAGAATAAGGGAAAACGGTGTGCCGTATGCGGCATTTGGACTGCTGTGGGAGGCTGTTGGAGCGGATATTCTAGGTGAGGAGCTTGCGGTAAAATTCGATGAGTCATTTGTCCAGCCTCTCGACAACAATGACAATACAGGTGAGAAAAACGAGCTTGCAACGCTTATAGGCAATTTCAACCCGTCATGGGATTATGAGGGCGGCAGCGATGAGGCTTTCTTTCAGGCGGTAAGCGTGGCAGGCATGATACTGGAAAACAAATTTGAGAGATACCGTGGCAATGAGAGAGCCGATAAGAGAGTGGAGGAGGTGCTTGCAAAGCACGATCCGGCAAGCAGGATACTGGTGCTCCCTGAGTTTATACCGTGTCAGAAGGCTCTGAGTGAGACGGATATTGCGTTTGTTATTTTTCCGTCAAACAGAGGTGGCTTTTGTATACAGCCACAGAAAAGAGAATACTCGATGAATTACAAGTGTTCTTTTCCGGCAGAGTGGCTGGGGCTTGAAGGTGAGGAGCTGGTAAATGCTACAGGAATTTCCAGTGCGATATTCTGTCACAAGGGAGGCTTTATCATGACTGTTAAGGAGCAGGATGAAGCTGTAAAGGCATGCGAAAAGGCGCTTTCTCTCCATAAAGACAGCTCTGTGATAGTATGGTATGGCGGTAAAGGAGATACTACAGCGAAGGCATGTGACAGTGAGACCGACGAGCTGCTTATAAATGTTGCAAAAGCACGAGGCATAAAGGGTGTGCATATCTGTCATGTTGATGCAATGCCTGTTGTGCAGCTTGAATTAACAGAGCTTGACAGTGAGACAGCATATGCAGAGGTGCTGATGGAGAAGCCGCAGTGGAAGGCATATGTAAAGGAGCAGGTGAAGTGTATTTTTGAAGTACAGACCGGAGGCAGTGTATGTGGAAGGAAACGCATTTGAGACATATCCGGTTATACGTGCACTCAGAAAGAAGCACATTCCTGTACTTACGATGATTGAAAATAAAGAGAAAAAAATAATGGTAAGAATACCATGATTTATGTGCATTTTTGAAAAAATTTGGTATAATGTTGTTAAGCGCGGACATCGTGCAGTTTTGCGAATGTGTGTGGTGGTTTTGAATAATACGAGTAATATACAAGTAACAATACGAGGATGCAGCAGGTATGAAGACAATCATAAAATACGAGCTTGTTATAAATAAGGCACTCAGATCTGCACTCAACTATGATACACCGGATGAGCAGATTAATGAGTTTATCAGATTTTTCGGAAAACACATCGGTTCTGACCGCATATATATTTTTGAGGACTGTGATGAGAAGCATGTTACCAACAATACATATGAGTGGTGTGCGGATGGAATAGTGCCGGAGATACATGAACTGCAGAATGTCGATATGGACATAATAGGCTGGTGGTATCAGGCCTTTGACAAGGACAGGAATGTAATTATCACAGATATAGAGCAGATAAAGGACGAGCGCAGGGAATCCTATAATCTGTTAAAGGCGCAAAATGTAAAAAACCTGGAGGTATGTCCAATCCGTTACAAGGATGAGATAAAGGGCTTTTTCGGTGTGGATAATCCACCGGAAAGTGATACTCTCGGACTGACCACATTCCTGGATATGATAGGAACCCTGCTCATATCATTGCTTAAGCTGCGCAATTCCTTCACAAAGTCGAATAAGGAAGCGAAGCTTAGCAGCTATTCATCGCTTTCAAGCATCTATATATCCATGGCACTGGTAAATGTGCAGACACGCAGATACCATATAGTAAAGACTTTGGATGAGGTTACACACTTTTTGGGCGTGAAGCCACAGAAAGAGGGAGAGTATAGGATAGATGAGGATTTCCCGGGGCATATAAACAGTGTGATGAATGAGTTCTGTACTAAGGCACAGCGCAAAGAGACACTTGAATTTGTGGATATCAGTACTGTAGGGGACAGACTTTGTGGAAAAAATACCATAGTGCACGAGTTTATCGGAAAGGTATCAGGCTGGTGCCGTGAAAGGTTTATTCCTGTAGACTATGATGCAGATGGCAGGCTGTGGCATGTGCTTTACTGCGTGGAGAATATTGATGAGGAAAAGCGACGTGAAAACAGGCTTATGTATCTGGCACAGATTGATTTGATGACAGGTATACGCAACCGCGGAAGTGGAGAGAATAAGATAACAGAGTATCTCGTCCGCAAACAGTGCGGTCTGCTATGTCTTTTGGATTGTGACAAGTTTAAGTCAATAAACGACACCTATGGACATGCGGTAGGTGACAAGGTGATAATAGCAATTGCTGATACTCTGCGCAAATCATGTCGTGATGATGATGTCGTTCTTCGCCTGGGCGGGGATGAGTTTGCGGTATTTATACCGGGGATGCTTGATAAAGAGCGGGCAGAAGCTTTTTTTGACAGGCTTTTTTCAAACATAGAGCATATTGATATAGCAGAGATGAATGGAAAGCATATACTGCTCAGTCTGGGCGCATGCTTTTATGACGGAATGGATTGTATCACGTTTGACCAGCTCTACAGAAGGGCAGACACCGCCATGTATGACAGCAAGAAAAAACAGGGCTACAGTGCGACAATTTTTGATGCAAAGCAATGATAGTCCGGCATATTAAATAAAAAGGAGGAGAATGAAAATGCAGACAGGAAAAGCAATATCTATTCCATCAATCCTCAAGGTGGGAAATGGAACATTAAACAAAATCGGAGAGTATTTAAAGAGTGAGGAGCTGACGAGCGTAGTCATTTTTATGGGAAACGGTCTCATAGATATGTTTGGAGATACTATAATGAAGTCGCTTACTGATGCCGGTATCACAGTGCTTGAGTACAGTGAGCTTGATACGGTTGAGATAGACGATATCATCACCCTTGCTTTTGATATACCAACAAGGCAAGGCAGTCGTGTCAGTTGCGGCGGAAAGGTAATAGATGCAGGAAATATGCAGCTTTTCTAAGAAATATGCCATTTATCAGTGTGCCGACCTCAAGCTCAAGCGATGGTTTTTCTAGCGCCAGTGCATCACTTTTGGTCCACGGCAAGCGTACGTCGGTTCCTGCAAAGCTTGCGCATGGTATCATAGTTGACACACAGGTCATCCGCACAGCACCGGAGAAGTTTATATATTCAGGCATCGGGGATATGGTGTCAAAGATTACAGCACTCTATGACTGGATTTTTGAGGAAGCACATGGTGCAGGCGTGGTCAACGACTTCGCCGTGATGGTTGCTAAAAAGGCGGTCAACAGCTTTGTGCGTACACCTTATGAGAGCATAAAGGATGAGCTTTTCCTAAAGGAGCTTGTGGATTCGCTTGCCATGAGCGGCATAGCAAACGAGATAGCGGGAAGCAGTGCGCCGACCAGCGGCAGTGAGCATCTTATTTCACATGCGCTTGACAAAATTCTTGAGCATCCACAGCTTCATGGCATACAGGTCGGCATAGCAACCTATATCATGAGTGTGGTGCAGAACCACAGGTATGTAAGGGTGTGCACTGTGCTCAAAAGGACAGGCTTTTTCGACTATGCGGCCACTCTTGGCATGAGAAAGCAGGATTTTTCTGGATGCGATAGATATGGCGCCATCCATGAAGCCGTTCAGACACACATATCTGCATGAGAAGGAGTACCGCGATGCGGCAAAGAAGCTTGTGCTGGAGGATGATATACTGAATAAAATACTGGTATAGAGATATGTATGAGAAGACTATAGAGCCGGTTGCGATTATGCACACCGGATTTGGAGAGAAATTTGGCATTCCAAGGCAGAGCGGCCTCGTACCTGAGGCAGCAGGGCAGATAGTATTTGAACCAAAATACCAAAAATCCCGATGCGCTTCGTGGAATAGAGGAGTTCTCGCATTTGTGGATTATATGGGGCTTTTCCGAAAACAAAGTGGAGAAATTCACACCGCTCGTCACACCACCCAGGCTTGGAGGCCGGGAAAAGAGAGGTGTTTTTGCCACACGTTCGCCCTTTCGCCCAAACGGCATGGGACTGTCCTCTGTAAGGCTTGATAAGGTTGAGTACAAAAGCAGCAAGGGCCCCATAATTCATGTGTCAGGTGTAGATATGCTTGACGGAACACCAATATATGATATAAAGCCGTATCTGGCATATGCAGACTCACATTCTGAGGCATCAGATGGCTTTGCCGCAGAGCACAGATGGGATACGGTGCATGTTATCTGGCGCGATGAGGCACTCAAAAGCTGTATGGATGAAGACACCCGCATTACAGTGGAGCATATTCTGGCACAGGATCCAAGAGCAGCATACAACAAGGCCAAGGATTATATCTATGGCATGAGATACGGCAGCTTTGATATACGCTTTGTGGCTGATTCACATGCCGGCACGATAGAGATAGTGGATGTCGTGGAGTGCATAGACGGATATCATAAGGTTAAGTGATTTTAGGAAGTGTTTTTAGTGAATATGATTTGCATATGCTGTCCGAAGAGAGTAAAATGGTAATGCATACAAAAGGACAAATGCATTACGAATATATATGTAAATACATATTAAATACACATAAGGAAGGTACATACAATGAAAACAGTAAAGGACTATATCAGAACTATCCCGGATTTCCCGGAGAAGGGCATCATGTTCCGCGATGTGACAAGTGTTATCCAGGATGCGGATGGACTAAAGCTTGCAATTGACGAGATGATAAAAAGACTTGACGGGCTTGATTTTGATGTGATAGCAGGAGCTGAATCAAGGGGCTTTGTTTTTGGCATGCCGATAGCATATGCGCTTCATAAACCGTTTGTTATGGTGAGAAAAGCAGGCAAGCTGCCATGTGAGACTGTATCAAAGACATATGACCTTGAGTATGGCACAGCAACAATTGAGATGCACAAGGACTCTGTAAAGCCTGGTCAGAAGGTGGTTCTCGTGGATGATCTTATCGCTACAGGAGGCACAATGCAGGCAGCAGCAGAGCTTGTGGAGGAGCTTGGAGGAGAGGTTGTGAAGATGCTTTTCCTTATTGAGCTTGCAGGTCTTAATGGCAGAAAGCTTCTTAGCAAGTATGATGTGGACGCAGTTGTGTCATATGATGGCAAGTAGAGCTGTTATATCTGAATGAATATATTTTATATGTTTGTGCATACTGACATTAATTAAATCAATGATTTGATGAGATTAAGAGTAAGGAGAGTCGGTATGCAGCAAAAATTGGGAAAGTGGAGTCTCCGTTTTACGGAGGCTCCTTTTATATTGGAAAGCAGTTCGGTTGTAGGCACAAAGGAGGCGGACGGACCGCTTGGTGGTCTGTTTGATATTGTAGGCAAAGATGACAGGTTTGGGCAGAATACGTGGGAAAAGGCAGAAAGCTCCATGCAGCGCGATGCACTCACAATGGCCCTTGGAAAAGCACATCTGGATGCGTCCGACATGGACTATGTATTTGCAGGAGATCTGCTCGGACAGTCTATGGCCACAACATTTGGTATGGAAAACTTCCGTATTCCGTGGTTTGGAGTGTATGGAGCATGCTCCACATGCGGGGAGTCGCTCTCGCTTGCCGCGGCATTTGTGGCAGCAGGGTATGCAAGGCATGCGGTGGCAGTGACATCGAGTCACTTCGGCAGTGCCGAAAAGCAGTTTCGCTTCCCTAACCAGTATGCCAATCAAAGACCTGTGTCAGCGACGTGGACTGTCACAGGAAGTGCTGCATTTATTGTGGGCAGTGGAGCAGGTGGTAATGAGATACAGGCCGGGTGTGACAATGCAGATAGTATATCAAAGAAGGTGCAGATTGAGGGAATCACGACAGGAGTTGTGGTGGATTATGGCATAAAGGACGCCATGAACATGGGCGCTGCAATGGCCCCTGCGGCCTGTGAGCTGATAGTAAATCACCTGAGTGATTTTGGAAGAGAGGCATCCTATTACGATAGGATAGTGACAGGAGATCTTGGAAGCGTCGGACAGAAGATACTGATTGACCTGTGCAGGCAAAAGGGCGTGGACATAAGCAAAAATCATGAGGACTGTGGCATGAAGATGTTTGATGCAACGAATCAGAACACAGGCTCAGGTGGTTCGGGCTGTGCATGCTCGGCAACTGTTTTGTCAGCATATTATCTGCCAAAGCTTAGAAGCGGTGAATTGAAGCGTATACTATTTGTGCCGACAGGAGCACTTCTTTCGCCTGTCAGCTTCAACGAGGGCGAGTCAGTACCGGGAATTGCACATGGTGTGGTGCTTGAAGCTGCAATTTGAAGCTGATGGCTTCACATATATAATAGTGTTAACGTGCCGTTTTTGGGGGAGGGGCTGCACGTTCAAAAAATAGAAGAAAGGCGTAAGGATATAATGGATTATGTAAAAGCATTTGTGGTGGGTGGTATAATCTGCGCCATCGTACAGATTTTAATGGAAAAAACAAAGCTCATGCCGGGCAGAATTATGGTAATGCTCGTGTGCACGGGAGCGCTTCTTGGCGCCGTCGGCATATATGGGCCATTTTCAAAGTGGGCAGGCGCCGGTGCCAACGTACCGCTTTTGGGCTTTGGCAATGTACTGTGGAAGGGTGTGAAGGAGGCAGTGGACAGCGAGGGTTTTATTGGATTGTTTAAGGGCGGCTTTAAGGCTTGTGCGGTCGGAGTGTCGGCAGCACTTATCTTTTCGTATATCGCGGCACTCATCACGAAGCCAAAGTTAAAGAGCTGATTAATTTCAGAATAATGCATAATTAACAGTAAATTGCCCATACTATCTCCAAAACAAAAAGGAGACTGATACAATGAAGAAAATGAAATATTTATTGGCACTTTGCCTGATACTCGCTGCTGCAAGCGCTTTTGCAGCCTGTGGAAACAATAGTAATGTGGCAGACACTTCAATGGTTGAAAATACACAAAGAGGTGGCTCTGCCGCCGACGATGCCGGTAAAGCCGGAAAGGATATCATAGATGGCGCCGGAAATGCCGGCAAGGATGTGATAGACGGAGCAGGCGATGCCGGAAAAGATGTGATAGACGGAGCGGGCGATGCCGGTAAGGATGTGATAGACGGCGCAGGTGATGCCGGCAAGGATGTAATAGACGGCGCAAAGGATGCCGTAGATGATGCCGGAAATGCCATAAAAAAGAGTGTTGATGGTGGAAACAACTAACAGCTATTTATAAAAAGAAAACCATCACTATATATGATTCAATGACTGCAAAAACAAAAGCACCGACAACATCGCTGATAAAATGCACACCTGATATCACACGGACACAGGCAATGATAGCTGCAAGGACTGCAAGCAAAATTCCGGTGAACCATAAAGGCGAAGCAGAAGGTGAGCATATTAAAACAGTAAATGCAATTATAAATGCAGAAAAAACATGCCTGCTAGGAAAAGACCTGCCGTGGGTATCCTTTGGAATGACAGGCGTCATATCAAATTTTCGTATGGACGTGG
>ENA-OQIP01000083-OQIP01000083.1-human-gut-metagenome-genome-assembly--contig:-NODE-83-length-19593-cov-4.115997_pt1 | contig 19593 bp, 9 predicted proteins | sample MGYA00242585_ERZ504750 | MGnify/ENA primary metagenome ERZ504750 (study PRJEB26092, sample SAMD00036441) | human gut metagenome | host: Homo sapiens | study: EMG produced TPA metagenomics assembly of the...
GCTCAAACTGGGAATGTCCAATGATAATGGCATCATAGTTCCCCATAGCAATTCTGGCACAGAATTTTTTCGGTTTGCTGGTTCAAAATCTTTCTTGGTTGCAACCAGGATATTAGCTCCCGGATATAACTGTAGGAATTCTGCACCCCACTGCTCCGTCAAATGGTTTGGCACGACAAAGAGATTCTTCTGCGATAATCCCAGTCTTTTACTTTCCATTGCCGCCGCTACCATTTCGTAGGTCTTCCCAGCTCCTACTACATGTGCCAGAAGCACATTGTCTCCGTAAAGCTGGTGTGCAACTGCATTTTTCTGGTGCGGACGAAGTTCTATTTCCGGATTCATTCCTGGGAAAGTCAAATGACTGCCATCATATTCACGGGGACGGATGCTATTAAATCGTTCATTGTACACCTTTACCAGTCGTTCACGCCTCTGCTGATCTTTAAAAATCCAGTCTTTAAATGCTGCTTTCATGGCATCCTGCTTCTGCGATGCCAGCATGGTTTCTTTCTTATTGAGGACACGGATTTCATCACCATTCTCATTGACACTCTTATCATAGATGCGTACATCTTTCAGGTTCAGGGTATCTTCCAGAATCTTATAGGCATTTGCTCTCTCAGTTCCATACGTTGCATAGGCAAACGCATTTCTTTGATTGTCGGCATTCTTTCCTGTAATCCTCCACTCACCATTTACCTCAGAGAATTTTACCTGTATTTCCTTCTGTGCAAGATACCATGGCGTATGAAGCAGTTCTACCATAAAATCCTGATAATCCGAAGGTTCAATCCATGTGGCTCCAACACGTACCTCAATCTCAGATGCTTCCAGATCTCTCGGCTGAACCGCCTCCAATGCACGGACATTCGGTGTAAATTCCGGGTGACTCTCGGCAAAGGTTCTCGCAGTGTTTAATTTATCTCTGACATTTCCAGATAAATACTCATCTCCACTCTCCCACTGGTCTGTCAGTGGATTCTTAAAGATAACTCCAACCAGTTCCTCCGTGATTTTTTCTTCTGTCTTTCCAGTCAGCTGTGCCATATAGGTCAGATCCACCTTTGCTCTTTCATTCAAAGATAATGCTAACGCTTCTGTCGCTGTTTCTACGCTGGTTACTGCTACTGCCTTTTTGATGGTTCGTTTTGTAAACATATCTGCTTTTCGCTTCAATGTTCCATCTTCGTTCAGATCTTCCAGAGAACACAATAGGCAATAAGAAGAGTCATCAGAAAACGCCCGTTTGTTGGCATTACTTCCAATGACTCCATACTTTACCGTGTAGGTATCATATACCTGATTCAGTTTTTCCTGCTGTTTCTGGATTTCTTCATCTGTGACGTTTTCCTCCATCTGCAAAGCGATCAGCTCTCGGACAGTATCACGGATTGCAACCATCCCTTTTACACGTTCTGCAGTAGCGGCAGGCATTTTCACCTGATTCATCAAAGAGTTGACACGGTAATATACCTGATCATCTACCACCGTATAACTGTAATTTCGCACATTTGGATCTGCTGGAATACTCTCTGGCATCTCATCCAGTTCTGTCTCCACATCTACTACCGGTGCCATGCTTCCCTTGATGTGTTTCACTGCTTCTGCTAACTGTAATTCTAAATCAGCTCCTTCCATTGGAGCACAGGTTGTTTCCATACCATACGGACCGGACACTTCTTTCATCTCACCCAGAATCATTTCCGGATGCTGAACAAAATACTGATTGACTGTAATGCCATTGACATCACTATCCAGATTTATCCATTCCGGCATTTCTTTCGTAAGGCTTTCCCTCTTCTGGAAAAACAGGATATCAGCACTGACTTCTGTTCCTGCATTTGCCTTAAAAGCTGTGTTCGGCAGTCGGATTGCGCCCAGCAGGTCTGCACGCTCTGCCAGATATTTCCGAACTTCCGGTGATGCTTTATCCATAGTTCCCTTTGTTGTGATCAGCGCAGCCACGCCGCCTGGACGTAACTGATCTATAGTCTTGACAAGAAAGTAATCATGAATCATGAAATTGTAGCGATCATACTGACGGTCATTGACCTTGTATGCACCAAATGGCACATTTCCAATCGCCACATCAAAAAAATCATTAGGATAATCTGTCTTCTCAAAACCTTTAATCTGAATATTGGCATCTGGATAGAGCAACTTTGCAATTCTACCACTGATGCTGTCCAGTTCCACACCATAGAGTTTGGACTGGTTTAGATTCTCCGGAAGCATTCCAAAGAAGTTACCAACTCCCATAGACGGCTCCAGAATATTTCCTTTTGTAAATCCCAGATTCTCCAACACCTGATACATACTTTCAATCACAATCGGCTGTGTATAATGAGCATTTAAGGTGGAAGCTCTGGCTGCAGCATATTCCTCTGGTGTAAGAACCGTCTTTAATTCCAAATATTCTGTCTCCCATGCAGCTTTTGTCTCATCAAATGCATCTGCAAGACCTCCCCAGCCAACGTACCTGGATAAGATTTCCTGTTCTTCCGGTGTTGCATTGCGATTCTCATCCTCACATTTCTTTAACAACTGGATAGCCATGATATTGGCACGGAACTTTTCTTTTGCTGTACCCTGTCCAAGCTCATCATCTGTGATGCGGAAGTTCGTTGCTGGAATCGTTTCTGATATTCCGTTAATCTCTTCCAAAGATTCTTTTTCTTCCGATACCTCAACTTCTCCAGATAATTCTTTTCTTTTTTATCATAATCTGTCCACACACGTTGAGAAATAGCAGTAAAATACGAGGACTCTTCCTCCATAATTTCTTCCCTGATTTCCCGTAATTCATCTAAAGTATCCGCATTTACAGTTTTGTTGTGATAATGATAATAAAGTACTTCTTGTCCGAGTTTTACATCCAGACGTTCCAATTCTTGTGTTGACATTCGATTCCAAATATCATCTTTTTCCGTATGAATCGTGAAACCTTCTCCATCATCATGATATTCTAATGTGTATTGAAGTCGATTCGCTTCTCCCTTAACTTTGCAATCAAAATCGTGGATTTTTGTTCTGGTACCAGACATATATTCTGAATCAACTAATCGCAAATCAGTTATATCTTCCGCTGTCAAAGTATCCTGCTCCAGCTGTTCTCCTAACATCTGCTGTGCTTCTTCCAAATCTGCCAGTCTTCGTGCTTCCTGTCGTTCTTCATACTTTTCCATTTCTTCCGGTGACAAATAATCATCTGTGCGGATTAACTGGCGAACACGTTCTGCGACCTTGTTCCACTTTAATAAAACTTCTACCTCTGGGTTGCCAATCTTCCCTTTCGCAAGTTTTAATCCTTTTGCATCGTGGGATGCGTCAGAAGCACCTGCTCCTGGTATTCCGGGTGAAGAACCACCTGTTCCATATTCATTTTTCAGGAACTCAGCTGCATCTTTCATATCATGATGTTCCATGAAATACTCATAGATTCGGTTACGTCCTCCAGCTGTAATGCCGCCTCTTCTTAACACTGCATCAATTTCATCCTGTGTGATAAAGGACAGTGCCGGTCGCTCTACCTTGAATTGCTGATCCACCCAGGAACGCTCCCTCTGGAGATCTCTATAACGCTGAAAATATACTGGATTGTGCTGAATTTCCCAACGATGATAATTACTCGGATTTTCATTCATATCCGCTTGTAACCATTCAAACTGCTGATAGATTTCTTTTTGTCCTTCTGGATCTGGCCAGGCATTCCGAATGGTATCCTGCCAATCAGTATAAGACCGGTATTCTTCTGTATTTCTATTTGTATCACGGAAATGAAGCGCCAGAAGATCTGTCATTTCTTTCTGTCCCTGCTCGATAGCATTATTGGAGATAAGATTATCAACATAATTTCCTTCCTCATACATATCCTGGATCCTGTCAGCAGCTTCTTCCCACGTAACGATACGGTCAAAATTTTTTCTTGCTGAGTCGCCTCGTCGGATACGGATACCATCGTTGTCGTACCAGATACTGATTTTCTGCCCATCTATGGTAAATCCTTTTCCTCCAGTGCCATATTCCTCTTTCAGGAAGCTTTGCATTTCTTCATTATCCAGACCTTCGATCAATCTTGCAGTAATGTGAAACAGTGTATTTTTCTGTCCGCTTCCTGTTCTGAGAATATCGTCTACCACTTCATCAGAAATAAGAAAAGCGGCTGGCTGTTCTAATGCAGCTGCCGCTTTCCTTATTTCTCCTAACTGCTCCTCTTCTGTTGGGAACAGGCTTAACTGTAAATAATCTCCCGAATTACCAGTTCCTCTGCCTGTGCCTTGATCTGGTTCATGTGTCTGGTCCACGCCATTGTGTCTGCCATCTTGTCCGGTGCCGGATCTTTCTCCAGAAGTTCGTTCATCAGGTTGTCTACTCTCTGCCTTGCCTGACTGTCGATCTCCATCAGATGACTGTCCAGACGGTTCTGCAGTGTCAGAATATTGAACCTGGCTACCTTGTGGTTTCTCAGATACTCTTTCCTCATCATTCCATATTTCCCGATCGTTCCTCTCGTCTCTTCCAGGCTGATATCTGGAATCTGATACTCTCCGTTCTGGCTGTAACTGATCTCTCTCATAGTCTGTTTCCTCCTTTTTTTCTTCTCTATCTTCTGTATTATCTGTGTTACTTTCACGAATTAACGTGTTAAACTCATTATAAGCTACTTCTTTTTCTTTTGCAACCGTTTTCAGGTCATTTTCCAGATCATTCAGAACATATCGTCCAATCTGCATCAGGACTGGTCTGCTGATCTCGTTGACTGCACTTCCCAGATGTCCTAACACTTTCAACTGATTGAAGTCCGTTATATGCCGAAAATCCTCTGCATCCAGATATTCCTGTACATCCAGTCCACACCTGTTTAGTAATACACACCAGACACTATTGGTCATCAGTTCTCGGAATTCTACTTCCTGATTCTGTTCGTCCAGTTCTTCCAAAAATGTCCCTGTCACATCCAGTCTCAGTTCTTCCAATGCATCTGGAAGCCATTCCTGCATACTCTCCTTCGCTGCCTGATGCAGACTTTCAGCAAGTCCTCCTTCTGTATCTTCCAGTGATAACTGCTCCTGCAGATAATCTGCCACCAGCTGTTCTCCTTCCACCGGAAGATTCCATAACTGAGGATCCTTTCCAAGATTCCGCACTTTATAAGTGTCCTGCACATCAAATACATACCGAAGTTTTGTTTTCGGTCCGGAAGTATTGTCAATCAAGGCAATCCCCTTAGATCCCTTTTTGATCCATCGGTACATCTTCTGATTCCAGATTTCCATGGATGCTACGGCAGTTGCTTCCGGCCGCTGTGCATAAATTAAAAGCTGTTCTGGAAAAGTGTATTTGTACAGTCTGGATGCAGTGTTTAGGAACCGCATCCATTCCTGCGGACTGGCAGCTACATCTTTTGCCACCTCTTCCGTCAGCTGTTCCATTACATATAATTTATTTGCCATGTGCTACTCCTTTTCATAAAATCAGGGACTGCTTAGCACAGTCCCCTTAAAATCATCGTTGCTTCTCTTTATAATGCTGTGGCAAGATCTTTTGACTTATTCTTCGGCACTTTCTCTGCTTCTTTTGCCTTGATCTCTGCCTTGGCTTTCTCCAGCTTTCCGTGGATTCCACCTTTTACTTCTGCTTTTTCAGCTGCTTTTTCTTTTTCCAGACGTGCTTCCCTACGTTCAGCATTTTCCATGACTGCTGTCTTTCCATCACAGAACTGAACCTTATCTGACAGCTGTTCCTCTCTTTCTACCTGTGTCTCATTGACTTCTTTTACCATCGCATTTAATTCCGGGACCTGAAAAATTCCGTTATCAGGGATAATCAGCACTTCATGAATGGAAGATGGGATGACAAAGTAATCACTTCCCAGGCATTCCCCAATCTGTTTACGAATATCTTCCTGCAGTAACAGGGAAGCTCCATTCATCTTAGCTTTGTTTGTCAGACAGAACATTGGGTTTTCCATGGCTTCCATATCCATTTTTTCATTCAGCAGGTTTTCTGGTTCTTCACCAAAAATCATAGATTTGATAATCTCATTCATATCCATAAGTGTGACACCACGTTTTCGGTCTGCCACCATCGCATCCGCTTGAATCTGTTCGGCAGATACTCCCCACTCGTTCATCAGAGAAACAGTTACCGGAATACTGCTGATCCCTTCTCCATTTTCCTCCAGATTTACTGCATAATAAGCTGCAAAATCTCCGTGTTCTGTGACTACTTTATCTGCAAGAAGATCGGTATTCCATTCCTTATCACAAATTCTCATCTGTAATTTGTCCTTCATCTTTTCATAATCCAGAATATCTGGAACTCCCATATCAAAAAATTCTGCTTTTCCCTGTGCCTCAATACGCATATCAGCCACATCGCCAACACAAGAGTCTACATCTTTCCATGGATATATTCCTGGTAGAGGGAATCCAGATAGACTGTCGGTACGATTCTCTGATCTCCGTTTGGAATCGTAATACCTGTCAACTTCAAACCGTTGTTTTTTTCTACTTCCTGAAGTTTAATTTCTGCGTCCTTATAAGACTCTGGCAGATACTCCTTTACATTGTCTTTGACATATTCATAAAATTCTTTTCTGTTCATCATACGCTTTTACCCCTTTCTGATCATGTGATGGTTCATTCTTTTTCTGCTGACCATCTGCTCGGCTTTCTTCTGATAAGCCATCATTCTCTTTAAAGTTTTCTCCTGGTTCTTTTTTGCTTCCTGTCTTTTTTCCATTGTTTTCATCATAGTTTTCTGTTCCTTTCTTTCATTAGTTGTATTAAAAAGGGAGCCCTGATTCAGGGCCCCCTTTACTGCAAATTAATTACTTTACTATTTTCTGTTTTTCTTTTTTCTGATATAAAGTCCTGCCATACCTCCTGTGGAGATTACCAGAAGAAGGATCGGCAGCCAGATATTTGTGCTGTCACCTGTTTTCGGTGCGTTTGATACCTTCGTCTCTTCATGGGACTGTGGTGTCTCCGGTGTGTTCGGTGTTTCTGGAACTTCCGGTTTCTCATTTGTCAGATTAAAAGTGACTTCTACAACCGGCGTACTGTCATCTGCATAGGCGAATGTCACTTCATGCTTGGTCTGATCCAGTGTGTATCCATCCAGTGTTTTTGTTTCCACCAGATAATACTTGATAGCGGTATCATATTTGCCATTCTTAAATGTGGCAATCTCATACAGCTTGCTTTCTGCATGACCGGCAGCATCTGTCTTTAAGGTTTCCAGAACTTTTCCTTTACTGTCACGGAGTTCAAATTCTACCCCTTTCAGCGGTTCTCCTGATGATTTATCTGTCTTATTGAGAATCACTTTTCCCTTGGCAGTATCATCTTTCATAGCCACTTTCTGGATTTCTCCGTTATCTTTCACCTCAAATGTCACATCGGCTGTCAGAAGATATCCTTTCGGTGCCTGCTCTTCACGTAAGGTATATTTACCGATTGGCAGTTTTTCGATATAGTGTGCTTCCTCTGTGGAAGTCCAGCTCTCTACTACCTGATCATCCTTATCGAGAATCGTCAGTTTCGCACCTGGAATCTCAGTTTCTCCTGTGATATCAGTCTTACTGATCTCTACTTTTGTCACATCATCTTTCATCTCATGCTTCTGAACCTCTGCTGTATTCTCTACTGTGAAAGTAATACTTTCTGCAGTGACATATCCATCTGCCGGTTTTGTCTCTGTCATGGTGTATTTCTTACCAACAACCAGTTCTTTGATCACATGGGATTCTTCCGTAGAAGTCCATTCATCTACTGTATTGCCATCTGAATCCGTTACTTTCAGGTGTGCACCTGGAAGTTCTTTACCTGTTGTCAGGTCTGTTTTGGACAGCTCCACTGTGGTTGGCTGATTTTCAAAAGTAAAGTCGTAGCTTACTTCTGCCTGGTCTTCTCCGGCATATTCAAAGGTAAATTCCTGTACTTCTTCTGTTGTAACAAATCCGTCCGGCGCAAAGATTTCTTTCACATAGTATTTTCCATCTACCGGAAGATCTGCCGTAAAAGTAATCTGTCCTTTTTCATCCGTTACTCGCTGCTCGATCAGACTGTCTTTCTCAAGGAGTACCTCGCCCTTTACATTTTTGATATCTTCACTGGTATAAAGACCGAAGACACCACCTGCAAGGACACGGTCTGTATCTTTTTCTTTCTTCACAACCGTAACCTTTACTTTCTGACGGGCATTCTGCCATTTCTCATCATAAGTAATGACTGGTGTGTCCTGATCACGGTAGGAAAGATCAACATATCTCGGCTCTCCGTCCAGCATATAACCATGGGCAGTTTTTACTTCCTTCACATAGTACTTGCCAGCCGGTAGATCTCCCATCTGTGCAATACCATTGGAATCCGTAGTAATGGTTCCCACTTTTTCATCTGCTTTGAAATAATCTTCGCTGACACCATCTGCCGCTTTGATATCTTCCGCAGCAAATACATCGAAAGTTACATTTGAAAGGCTTCCGGTTACATACTCAAAGAGATGCTCCACAGTACCTTTTACATTGTCCAGAAGTGTCACTTTATCCAAAAACTCTCCATTTTTGTTAATGATCAGAAGTCCTGTTGGAACTTCATCTTTCATCTCTACTTTCTGAATCTCTGCGGTATCTTCCAGCGTGAACTTCACATCCGTTGCTTTCAAATAACCATAAGGTGCCATTTCCTCACGAAGGGTGTATTCCTCACCAACTGTCAGTCGTTTGATCACATGTGGCTGATCTTTTACAGAAGTCCACTGATCCACAACATTTCCTTCTTTATCAAGAACGGTGAGTTTTGCCCCATCCAGTTCCACACCTGTTGTTACATCAGATTTTGTGATTTCAACTGTTGTCGGCTGGTTCTTTTTCACTGTTTTCAGTTTTACTGTCTTCACATCCTGTCCCTGGTAAGAAGCATCCAGATTCAGAACTTCATCAGAGGATACAAATCCCGCTGGTGCTTTTAACTCTTTCACATAATACTGTCCAAGTGGCAGATCCAGCGTACATACTGCAAGACCATCATTATCAGAAGTCATTTTCTGTAAGAGTGTATCTGCTTTCACAATCACTTTTCCATCTGCCTTGATATCCTCTTTGTTATAGATACCAAAGACAGCCCCTGCTACGGTTGCACCATTCTCTGCATCCTGTTTTTCTACCTGGATTGCAACTTTCTGTCGGTCATCGCCAACAGTCACTTCCTGTTCAATCACAGGTGTATCCTGATCGGCATAGACAAATGCGACTTCTGATCTATCATGGTTTAGAACGAATCCTTCCGGTGCAATCTTTTCTACCACATAGTACGAACCAAGCGGCAGATTCTCTGCAACTGCTTTTCCGTCTTCCCCGGTCGTAACAGTTGTTACCAGTGCATCCTTCGCATAGATCAGCTGCCTGTTTCCGTTTTCATCTTTCTGATAATCCGGTGTATAGATATTTTCAGCTGCATAGACATTAAATTCCGCACCCTTCAGGTATCTTTCTTCATAAACAAAATCCTTTTTAAATCCGGTCAGCATCTCACCTTTTTTATAGATTTTCAGCTTTCCTTTTACTGGATGGTTCTCGTAATCTACCGTAATAATGGCATCTCCGCTCTCAGAATCCATCTGGTATGCTGTGTTTGCATCCACTGTAATCTCTACATAGTTCTTGTTGATTGTGTACCCTTCCGGTGCATTGACTTCCTCAATCCGGTAATGTCCGATTTTCAGATTCTTCGGCATGATCAGATATCCCTGACTGTCCGTAAAATAGGACTTGTGAGTGGTTGTCACTGGGTAAGTTGTTACCTGTTCCACGTACTTTTTGTTGTCAAGGTCGTACACTTTGAATTCTGTTCCTGCAATCAGGACGGATTTTTTTGTTTCATCGTCTTTTTTCACAATTTTCAGTTTTGCCTTAAACTCTTCATCCAGAAGCACACGCCAGATCTGCGGCTCATTTGGATGATGCTCCGTGATATTCACTTCAAAATCATCGATCGGCTTGTAATTGTGCGGTGTTGTAGTTTCACGCACGATATAGCTTCCAAATGGTAATGGAATACTGCAGGCATATCCTTTGTCATCTGTGAAAATCTCCGTTGCTCCATTTTCTCCACTCACTACTGGTTTGGCAGAATCAAAATCATAGCTTCCATCTGCTTTCTTTGTAAGGGAAGATTTCAGATAAACTGTAAATCCAGCTCCGGATAACAGATCTGCATCTGTCTTTCCATTGTTGGCTGCTTTGATGATCTGGAATGGCTGCTTGATGACCTGCTCACTGGAAGTGCACTCTCTTTTTACTTCTGCTGTCATATCTCCTTCATAACTGCACGTAAGATCATGCTCTTCTGCATCTGCCAGGTATCCGGTCGGCGGAGTAATCTCTTTGACATAATATTTGCCAAGATATAAGCCATTTACAGAAGCCTGTCCTTTGTCATCTGTTGTAAGAGAAGTTACCTGCTCTCCTGCTTTATAAATAGTTCCAGTTGCTCCATCCGGATGCACGATATCTTCACGGGCATACAGACCATAAACTGCACCTTTCAGTGTGGCATCTCCCTGTGGTACTGCTTTTCCTGTTTCTTTATCAACTTTGAATAAATTGATCTTTGCTGTCACACGGTCATTGCTGAAGGTATGGGCAAATGATACGGTTGCTTCTTTATCATTGGTGTAAGAAAACTTGAACGTATACACATCTTCTGTATTTCTTACATAGCCTTCCGGCGCCTGATCTTCTTTTACAGAATAGGAATATCCAATCGGAAGATCTGCTGTAAATTTTGCAGTTCCATCTGCTCCAGTAGTTGCTTTCTCAATCAGTGTTCCTTTTTTCACAACAACGGTTCCGTCTGCATTTCTGATATCATCGGATACATACATAGCAAAAATACCGCCTTTCAGTGGGTTCTTGGTGTCTTTATCCTTTTTTACTACGGAAACATCTGCTTTCTGTCTCTCGTTGTTAAAAGTCACATCTGCAAATACAACTTCTTTGTTCTGACCAGCATAAGTTAGAGTCACTGACTTTTCTTCGCTGCCGTTATAGAAGGAGTCCGGTGCTTTTGTTTCTTTTACCACGTAGGTTCCAAGATGCAGGTTTTTCAGTGTGACAGAACCATTCTCACCTGTTGTCAGATTTTCTTTTACAAGGTCACCTTTGCTGTACACTTTTGTGCCATAAGCTGTTACGATATCTGCCCCGGCATACACGTTATACACTGCATTTTTCTGTCTGCGGTTTTCATACTGAAATACCGTTCCATTTTCACTGACATCTGCTCCGGTCAGAACCTGTCCTTCTTTGTAAATGGTAAGCTCTGCCAGCTGTTCCTTATTTTCCACGGTTACAGCTGAGGTCTTACTTGCTACCAGTTTTACATTTGTTGCCGTTGCATTTACTACATATCCCTGTGGTGCTGTGATTTCTTTCAGATAAACGGTATCCTGTGTCTTGATGATCGTAACAGAAGATTTTCCATTCTTATCCGTTGCCGGCATCTGAGTGATCAGCTTTGTACAAGCCTCATCGCTGTATACACCGAATACTGCACCTGCAAGATTGACATCCGCTGTATCGTCTTTCTTTACGATTTCGATCTTAGCCTGTTCAATCCAGGACACCTTTAAGCTTACATATTTTTCATCAGCAACACCTTCTCCAAATACAAATGCCAAATCCTGAACACTTGCATTCGTAGTCAGTTTATATGCTGAGTAATCTTTTGTAATACTTCCCTTCATTTTTGCAGAAAAAGTAGCATTTACATCTTTTGTCTGTGTCAGAGGCGCAGAAAGATAAAACGTGGTTCCTCCTCCAATTGTTACGCTTGCACCTGCCGCACTTACATTTCCAGTAGATACATTATGGAGCTTTACTCCTTTTGGTAAGTCCATTGTGATTTTCTGCTGGGAAGATGCGTTGAACTGAATGTTCTCCGTTCTCTGAACATTTCCATCTACATAAGCTTTTACATCCGGCTTTGAAAATGACATCGCTACATCTGGTATTTCCGGCTTATTCACACAATAATTATAGAGTTCTTTTGCCAAAGCCTCTCCTGTAGCATTTGTTCCGTAAAATGCATCACTACTTCCGTTGGCATATGATGCAGCCATGTGAATAATGATGAATCTTTTTCCTTCTGAAAAATCCGTGTGTTTATTCGCAAAAAAGCTTTCACTTCCTGCGGCATCTGTACCGTAATAACACACTTTTGCTAACGCCTGATTGTCTCCAATCTTTGTAATTGTATAATTTCCAGATCCAGGTCCAGGCTTTGCTGGCTGTACACAATACGCAGTTGCTCTGACGCTTCCGTAGCTGATATAGTACGGCTCTGTCAGATAGGTTCCAAGATTATAATCTGCATATCTATACAGTGGTCCTTTTTCAATTGTTACCTGCTGTGTACTTCTTGCTGAATAAGCCGAAACTGCTTCAAATGTTGCAATCTCTCCCTCTTCCATAGCCTCAAGATCCACACCTTCGTCTCCTGCCTGTTCCAAAACATCATGAAGCTCTAACCCTGATTCTTCATCATAGGTATCCTGATTCTGTGCCTGCTCTACCAAATCATCAAATTCATCAGCGTCAATATCGGTAACCTCCGAGTCTGCTTCGGAATCCTCCGCTTCCTCTGTCTGCTGCTCACTTACAGCTGTTTCGGATTCGGTCACTGCTTCACTCCCTGCCACCTCTGTCTGAGCTTCAGTTGCTTTCTCACGCACAATCAGTTTTCGGCTGATCTGGTACTTCGGATGCTCCTGATTTACCGGTTCCACATAATAGACCGCTTTGTAAGTGTCCGCATGATCTGTCGTAAAATCCTCATCCTTGTCATTCTTTGCTTCCTCAAATGTGACTTTTACCTTGTTATCATCCTTGATTTCCAGTCCGGTATAATCCGATTTCACATCAAATACACTGCCAGCTTCCATTTCATAATCTTTGGCAGTCACTACCTCATCTTCATCCAGAAGGTCTTTCACTTCCTCATAAAGTGGCGGTTTTTCCTCTGGCTGGATCTCCGCTGCATATGCTGTCATCGGAGATAACACTGTACTAAGCATTGTCATGCCTGCCAGCAAGCCAGATACTACTTTTCTAAAATTACCTTTTTTCTTCATGCTAAGGTCCTCTCTTTCATATATTTGTATTAAAACAGACAGTCCTTAGACTGCCTGCAATACACTACTTATCGTTGTGGAAAAATCAGATTGAACTGTACATTTCCCTCACCGGGATCGACCATCTCCACAGTTGCTTCATACTGTCTCCCTGTTTTTCTTGATACCAGATCCTTATAATGGATTTTTCCTTAGACAGGAACTTCTTTGCTGTCGCCTTATCCATCTTTTTCCCTTGGCTTGCAAGAAATTTATCATTCTTCCATAAGGTAAAAAGCACAGTTCCGGTCAGAACAGTAAAAGTTTACTTTCCCTTCCCTGACATCTGCTCCACAGCGGGGACATTTGCCAATGACTTCTCCTTTTGCCTTTCCCTGAAACTGATTTTTCTTCTCTTCTGAAATCCCCTGATATCTGGCAACCAGTTCCTGCATCAGCTCTGTAATCCCATTTAGGAATTCATCTGCTGTCTCTGTATTCTGGGCAATATGATTCAATGCCATTTCCCACTCTGCGGTCATCTTCGGAGATTTAATCTCATCCGGTAGAACCGTAATCAGCACATTTCCATCATCTGTCGGCACCAGATTTTTCTTTTCCCTTTTCACAAAGCCAGACTGAATCAGTTTTTCAATGATTGCTGCCCTTGTTGCAGGAGTACCAAGTCCTTTCTTTTCTGTATCTTCGGTCAGCTCTTCATTCCCTGCACGTTCCATCGCAGAAAGCAGGGTATCTTCTGTGTACTGTTTCGGTGGCTGTGTAAAATGCTCCGATACAAAAGAATCACAGGGACCATAATGCTTGCCTGCCCAGATATCCAACTCCGGCTCTTCTTTTTCTGCAATGATTCCAAAGAACTGTTTCAGTTTTTTCTCAATTGTCTTGAACCCTTCCTGTTTTGTTTTCTTTGCATTGAGATAAAACGTATGATAATTGCAGGTAATCTGACATTTATGACTCTCATAAATATAAGGCTCTGCAGTTGCTGTCAGAACCCTGGCACTGATCAAATACAAAATCTTGCGGCTTCGTTCTTTCAGTTCACCAATATCTGCTTTGGCTACTTCCATGGTTGGGATAATCGCATGGTGATCGGATACTTTCTTTGAATTTAATACCTTACTCACGTCCAGTTGATATTCCAGACCTTCAGCATAAGGCATTTTCCCAAATAACATCTGAATCAGAGTTTCTGTGCTTTCTCCCATCTCATCTGTCAGATACTGGCTGTCTGTTCTCGGATAAGTGACAAGCTTCTGCTCATACATCTCCTGCACAGCATCCAATGTCTGCTGTGCGGTATAGCCAAACATTCTGTTAGCTTCCCTCTGCAGGGTGGTCAGATCATAGAGTTTTGGAGGGCGGACCGTTTTCTCTTTCACATCATCCTTCTCCACTTCGCACATACGCTCCTGACACTCTGCAGCCACTTTATCTGCATATTCTTTTTTCTGAAAATGCTCTGTGACCGCATCCATATCGTCAAACTTGATATGAGCCATATAATATTTTTCTTTGGTAAATTCCTTGATCTTCTGATTTCGATCCACAATCATGGCAAGTGTTGGTGTCTGTACTCTTCCAACTTTCAGATTCTGGTTATACAGAACGGAAAAAAGACGGCTCGCATTGATTCCCACCAGCCAGTCTGCCTTTGCCCTGCAAAGTGCTGACTGATAGAGACTGTCATAACACGAACCGTCTTTTAATGACGCAAATCCATCTTTAATTGCCTGTTCTTCCATGGAAGAGATCCAGAGTCGCTTCATCGGCTTTTTACATCCTGCCTGCTCATACACCAGACGGAAGATCAGCTCACCTTCACGTCCTGCATCAGTTGCACAGATCACTTCATCTACTTTGGAATCTCTCATCAGTTTCTTTAAGATTCCGAACTGCTTTTTTGTGCCCTCCAAAATCTTGTGTTTCCAACATTCCGGCACAATCGGCAGATCTTCATATCTCCATTTTTTATATTTTTCATCGTATTCCGATGCATCACATAATCCAACCAGATGTCCTACGCACCAGGAAACGATATAACCGTTTCCCTCCACGTAGCCATCTTTTCTTGTTCTGGCTCCAAGCACGGAAGCCAGTGCCATCGCAACCGATGGCTTTTCTGCAATCACTAATTTCATTTACTCCTGCTCCTCTTCTTCATCTTCCAGCACATTATCGTCAAAATCTTCATCTCTCAGGATTTCCGGTTCTGTACTTTCTTCCTGCTCATCTGCATCGTCTACTTCCCGCTTTTCAGACTCTGAATCTTCGGATTCCTCTTCATCCTCTTCCATCTCATCCTCGTCATCATATTCATGCTTCGGTTTATAGACTTTGAAGTAATATCCTCCTGCCGCAGCTCCGACTGCTACCAGTGCAATCAGAAGATACGTTCCAAATGGACTTTTATCTTCAGGCATCTGAATATCATCCTCTACCTTATCTTTCTCGGCTGTCTCTGTCGTTTCCGTCTTTTCTTTCTCTGCTTTTTTCTCTGGTTCTGCATAAACAGTATCTACTTCCGGAAGTGTCACTGAATCAGAAAGCGTGAAGTTCATCAGATCTTTCTCACTGACTTCGGTAAGGAAATACACATTATCCTGAGATTTTGAATTATCAATAATCAGATAGAAAATCTTACCACTCTTAGTTGAAATGGTATAAAACTCTTTTGTGCCTTCTGTAGCTGTTTTAGTAACAGAATCTGCTGTCTCACCTTCTTTATTAAGCTGTTCCTCGATACCTGTCACTGTCCGATCATCCACGGTTCCTTTTGCATCTGTTGGCTCAGAAGCCTGTGCATCCTGCGGAAGTGGTGAAGTTGTTGTTTTCTCAGTCCCAGTTTCATCTGCACTGGTCGTAGTTGCCATTACGCCATTACTGTCACTGGAGGTTTTCTGTTTCTCTGCCTGCTTCTTTGCCCATTCATAATAAGGATTCTGCAGTACATATTTCTCAGAAGTATTTCCGGCACCATCCGTTACCGTGATTTCAATCTGTTTTGTTGTAAAATCTTTCTGTGTCAGTTGCACTCTCAGCATTCCATCCTTCAGATCTGTATAAGTGGTGCCATTGACTGTTACTGCAGTAATCCCGGATACTGTATCATTCCCCTGAATCGTCAGCACACCATCTGTCAGAGAAGCAGAGAGTGTCGGCTTTTCCGTGTCATAACACTTAATAGAGCGATTCTGCTCATAGACCTTCCCCTCACCATCAGTCACCCGCACGTACACTGTCTGATTTCCAGTGATCATGATACTTCCACTTCCTGTTACATCCTGCCAGCTTCCATCTTTTCCTGCTTTTGCTTCAATCTTTGCTATAGAGAAACCTTCCGGCATATGGCTGGCATCTACCGTAACAGCAATGGTTGTTTCTCCCTGTTTCCAGCCATCCGGCTTCTCAATCGTGATTGCAGGTGTAGTATTCTCAGCTGCATAAGCAGTCTGTGTCTGGAGCAAAGGTGTTGTCAGGCAAAGAAATGTCGTTGCTGCAAGCAAGCTCTTTTTTACCCTGCTTTTAGTAATTGTTCTCTTCTTCTGTTTCATTTTTTCCAGATTCATCATCGGCTTTTGTTTCCTCCTTCTGTATTTCTACCCTGCCGGGCAGTTCATTTTTCATTCTCTTTTTGAAAGCTTCCAATTCCGGAATGCTCATATCCATTGCACGGATAATTCTTACAATTTCCAGATTTTCCGCTTCTGTTTTTGCAATCTCCGCAGCCTTGAAACGCTTTAAGTCTGCTTCATATCTGGCTTTGGATGCTTCCATTTTTTCCTTGGCTTTCTCATAATCTGCCGTTGCTTTTTCAAGACTTTTCATCGCTTCTCCTTTCCGGACGGCTGATGCAGCCGCCCTTTTTTCTTACCATCGTCCGAATCCATAGAAATGGCTCTGCCAGTATGGAGAATTGATGGACGTATACTGCACCGGATGTCCACAATGGATCATCTGACCATTGCCTACATAGATTCCGATATGCGTTACCGGCTCCCCTGCGTCGTAAGTTCCAGTAAAGAAAATCAAATCTCCCGGCTGTGCCTCCGACTGGGATACTGGTGTACAAATGTTGTACAGTCCCTGTGCTGTTAGTCTTCCTGTATTCCTTACACCAGAGTTTGTCAGACAGTAGCTTACAAATCCGGAACAATCGAATCCACTTGGGGAATATCCACCCCACACATACGGTGTTCCGAGATATTTTGCCGCTTCTTCTAGTAATCGCTGTGCCGCTTCACTGGTGTATTCATTGCCGCCAAAACTGGAACCTTCTCCTGTTTCCAGATAAAAGATCGGGTTCAACCGTTCTCCATTTTTTAACAGTTCAATATGAAGATGGCTTCCTGTCGAATTTCCAGTGTTTCCTACCAGACCAATTTCATCACCTTTGCTAACAGATGCTCCTGCAGATACGCTCCGGCTGCTAAGGTGTGCATAGCGAAGCTCATAACCTTTGCTGTCTTTGATAATGACGTAATTTCCATAGCTGTCATTATAACCAGAAGTCGTAACAGTTCCAGTCAGTCCTGCCATCACTTTTGTTCCTTCCGGTGCACCAATATCCATACCATTATGAAGCTGATTTGCTCCTGATATTGGATGAATCCTGTATCCATAATAGCTGGTCACACTGGAATACCAGTTAAAATCAACCGGTGTTGCAAACATCTGTAAATTGCCTTTTGTATCGTTGTAGGCACTGAACAGTTCTTTCTGGAAAAATCCCAGTCTGTCCTGACAGATTGACATCAGGTTTCCACTATTTAAGGTGACATTCAGCACATCTACATCTCTTGTCCTGGTCACTTCCACTTCATTGCTTCCATTATCATCTGCCAGATAGCATTCCCAGGTCTTATGACCATGTGCAGATGCTGCCGCATGACTGTCATAATAGACATCAAACTGTACACCGTATCTTGCGAAAGCTCCGGTATCTTCTACCGTATATTCGACACCATTCATTACCACCTTTGTCCCCATTGGAACAAACGGATTGGAAGCATCTACTGCTAAGGTATGATTGGCTGTTGGATATGCTCCACTGGCAGTCGGTCCTCCGCTCCAAATACCACAACAGATCGGACAGTTACAATATCCACTGGTCACTACTTGTCCCAAAGATTCTCCAACTCTTACAGTTGCTGTCTCTGTCACAGTCTCATTGACTGCTTCTGTTTCTAACTGATACTGCAATGCAAAAAGAGCATCCAGTTCCGGCTTGACCTGTTCAAAGGTAAACTCTTCATACTTTGCTGACAGATAACTGATCAGGATAAACGGATCATGCTCAATAGGTCCGATGTTATATCGGTATTCCTCATGTCCCGGTTCTTCAGATTCCATGTTGTTGATCCGCTCCTGCAGATTAGCTTCCAGCTGTGTATAATACAATTCCGCTTCCCGGATTGCCTGATCCGATGACAGATAACTGGTCCCTGTGTAAGTGATTACATTTTGTAAAAACACTGCAGAACATGACGTGACATTCGTTATGATCAGAAACATCAATCCGATCAGAACTGCTACACTGATATACACCTTCCGATTTTCTTTAAAGAAGTTGGTGACCTTACCGCCAATCTTCTTAATATAATCAATCGTACCTTTTGTAGCTGTTCCTACTGTCTGTTCACTTCGCTTTGCTTTGGCATAATCCCGTTTGATCTGTTGCTTCTGAATCTGTTTTTTTAGTTTCTTCTGCTCCTGACGGGCTGCCGCCTGTGTCTGTTTCTCTTTCTGTCTCTCCAGTCTGCTTCTCTTTCTGGATGCCCTCTGTTTCCTGCGTCTGGCACTTCTCTGTTCCAGCCGGTAAATACCTTCGCCGCCTTCTTCCAACTTATGGGCACCTTCCACTGCCGCATTGTCGTCTTCATTTTTACTAATCTCACGATGCAATGCTGCGGAAGTTGCACTTCCTGCTTTCTTGACAACAGAAGCTTTTTCTGTTTTTACAGATTCCCCTTCGCCAAACTTCAGGCGGGATTTCTTCTTTCCAGGAGTTTCCCCTTCATTTGCCCGATAGACCTGTGCCTTCTTGGAATGCTGCTTAGCTTCCTTTTTCTTTTTGGCTTCCTCATAAGAAAACTTTTTGGCTTTTTCCTTCTGTTTTTGATGGCGGAAATTGACTCCATCCGTATCCATCTGGTTCAATTTCTCCATATTTTTGTCATTTTTCACAGAAGCACCAGTTTCCTCATAAGCAAATTTCAAACGCTGTTTTTGTTTTTGGCTTTTTGCTGCCGCCGGTCTGATTTCTCCGGCTGTCTCCTCGGTTTTCTGATAGATCAGCACGTTTTTCTTTCAGTCTCCCTAACTGTCCGGATTCATATTTTTTCTGCAAGTCTGGATTCTTTTCCGACTTCAGCACGGATTCTTTTCCGGTTTTGTTGCTTTCTATTTTGTCCAAAATCCTCACTTTGCTTCTCTGTCCGTATCAGTTCCGGTGCA
>ENA-OQIP01000085-OQIP01000085.1-human-gut-metagenome-genome-assembly--contig:-NODE-85-length-18827-cov-3.180856_pt1 | contig 18827 bp, 18 predicted proteins | sample MGYA00242585_ERZ504750 | MGnify/ENA primary metagenome ERZ504750 (study PRJEB26092, sample SAMD00036441) | human gut metagenome | host: Homo sapiens | study: EMG produced TPA metagenomics assembly of...
ACCTCTGCTGCTGTTCCTGCTGTTGTAGGTACTGCGATGATAGGAACACAAGGGTTCTTTGTAGGTGCAACACCCTCTAAGCTTCTTACATCCTCAAACTCCGGGTTTGCGATGATGATACCGATTGCCTTTGATGTATCCATAGAAGAGCCGCCTCCGATTGCAATGAGGTAATCAGCTCCTGATTTCTTAAATGTCTCTACGCCATGCTTTACGTTGTCGATTGTTGGATTTGGCTTAATCTCTGAGTAAAGCTCATATTCCAATCCATTCTTATCAAGGATATCTGTTACCTTTGCTGTAACCCCAAATTTGATTAAGTCAGGGTCAGAGCATACCAGTGCTTTTTTAAAGCCATGCGCTTTTGCCTCTGTTGCAATCTCCTGGATTGCACCTGATCCGTGATAAGATGTCTCGTTTAACATGATTCTGTTAGCCATAGTGTAAAATCTCCTTCCAATTTTAAAAAATACTCCTAAAAAACTCTGCCGATAAATTCTTATAACTTATCTGCCTGACTATATTTTAACAAAGTATTAAACGAGATGTAAGTTACAAACCTGCCAATGTGTAACATCCCGGCTGTAATATATAACCTGCCAGTTACCTATATGTATCCCACCGGTTGCCAATCAGATCTTAGAGCTGTCTGTTATGACCTTCTTAAGCTCTCTTGCTGCCGCACTGATCGGGTGATGTATATCATATACCATACATATATTTCTCTGCGGTATCTCCTCCTCCAGAGCTATCTCTACAATCTCGCGATTTGCTATCGCAGCCTCTGCCATCGGCTTTGGCATAAAGGCAAGACCAAGCTCACTTTTCACAAGTGGCAGTATCTGATCTGTCGTTGCGGTCTCTGTATCAGGCGCAAATTCAAGTCCGTGTGACATAAAAAATCTGTTAAAAAACTGAAATGTCATGGTCTCCCGCCCCAGTCCGATAAGCGGATAATTATGCAGCTCATTTAATGACAGAGTCTGACTTCCGAGCGCAGTAAAGGTGGTACCACCCACGAGAATCTCCTGGAACGAGCCAAGCTTTATCATCTTAAGAGGTGCCTCCACCTCGACAGGTGTGGATACCACCGCAAAATCAATCATGCCGTTTTTTACGGCATTTATAGCCTGTGGGGTGGAGTGATTATATATCTTAAGCCTGATACCCGGATATGCCATGTGAAAAGTCTTTAGCCTGTCAAGCAGATATATGTTTAGAGCTGTCTCACTGGCTCCTATTGATACGCTTCCGTGTGACAGTCCTGTGCTGTCTGACAGCTCCTCCTCCGCAGCAAGTATCTGTGACATCGCTGCAGATACATGCGCGTACAGACGTTCTCCCTCCGGTGTGAGCTGCACACCTCTGTTATTTCTGATAAAAAGTATGCTGTTTATCTGCTGCTCTAAATTGTTCATGGCGCGGGTTACATTCGGCTGGCTGTTTCCGAGCGCCCTCGCAGCCTTTGTGAAATTGCAGTATTTTGCAACATAATAAAATATCTTGTAGTACTCAAAATTTATATCCATATTTAAAGCCTCCTTTTTATTATCGTTTTACCGGTCATTTTTCCGATAATACACAGATACTAATGATATAATAATATGATATTTCAATTATATCAATTATACTTTTTACTTATTATAATCATAATTGTATAATCATAAATGCTCAAAAGAGAAATATTGATTATATATATAAGAAAAGGACGTGTTTCAAATGAGTGAAAAGACAATGTTTCCAAGAGAAGATCATGCAGACATTCTATTTCAGAAGATATTAAATGATCCATGGGCCTGTGACAGGCTTATGGAAACCTTCAATGAAAATCTGGTTTACAACGATGAATTTGATGTATCACTTCCGGCAGAAAAATTTGCTAAAGCTCTCTTCAATGCATATACCAACCGCGATCTTTCCGCACTGCTTATGTGTCTGTGCAACAACACCGTATTTGATTTGCTGCGCAATTCATATATCATACCGTACAGGTTCAACGCCGACGGACATCAAAATCCGATAATCATGACCGATGAACACGGAAATCCGCTGCCCGAGTATAAACACATATCTCACGACAAGAACTATATACATTTTCATGAGATATACAATGATATGCCAGATAAAAAGGATATCTACTACGCACAGGCTTACCGCTACAGCCACACATATGATTCCGAGCATATGACTCCCACGCAGCAGGTCATTGTAAAGCATGACGGAATACTCTTGATACGAGAGCTTCCTGATACCGTAAAACTCAAGGAGACTGAGGCTGAGGCTTACTCTGCCGTATGGGATCTGATGATACAGATTGAAAAGGAGCTTCCTATGGCATATGTTTTTTACGGTCAGGACTCTCTTGTGGAAAATGACAAGCGGTATGATGAAATTGGTATTTTCCTGCGAAGCTCTCATTTCCTAAAAAATCTTGAAAAACATGTACAAAAGGCCGAGGCGATAATTTATGGCAGATAACAGCTACACAGATATCATGGAAAAAAATCATATGGAAATCCCCTGGCATGATTATGCCAGACAGGATGGAAATATACTCATAGATAAGGCGGGACTGATTGAAAAAGCCTCTGTAATCGGACGTGTCGGACTCATCATGCTCTCCTGCGGCACAGGAGCCTGGCGTGTGAGAACCTCCATGAACCGGCTCTCAAAGGTGCTTGGTGTCACATGTACAGTGGATGTCGGACTTATGTCAATCGAGTTTAACTGTTTTGACGGCACTGACTGTATATCGCAGTCACTCAGCATAGCAAACACAGGTGTAAACACCTCAAAGCTCTATCGCATGGAGCAGTTTGTCGACAATTTTCCTAACGAGGAAGCTCATCTGACCGGCGAAGAAATCCACCGTCGACTCGATGAGATAGAGCAGATTCATGCCATTTACTCCCCTGCAAGGCTTGGGCTTGCAGCCGCTATAGCATGCTGTGCCTTCACATTTTTGCTCGGAGGAGGCCCTATCGAGATGATGCTGGCATTTATAGCAGCCGGCATCGGAAATCTCATACGAACCAAGCTTATAAAGCATCATTTTACCTTGTTCCTTAATATAGCGGTATCAATTTCTGCCTCATGCTTCATATATGCGGCATTTTTAAAAATTGCAGAGATGGCTTTCAATGTACCATCAATTCACGAAGCCGGATACATATGTTCCATGCTCTTTATCATACCCGGATTTCCGTTTATCACAAGCGGAATCGACTTGGCAAAGCTGGATCTGCGCTCCGGTCTTGAACGCCTTGCCTATGCAATAATAATAGTCATGGTAGCCACGATGTTTGCATGGATTATGGCACTGCTTCTGCGACTGCAGCCTATGGACTTTGAAGACTTGAATCTGACCCCCGTACTACATCTAATCCTGAGGCTTATAATGAGCTTCTTCGGTGTGTTTGGATTCTCAATCATGTTCAACAGCCCTGCTCCCATGGCTGCAACAGCCGCACTTATCGGTGCCATAGCAAATTCACTGCGGCTAGAGCTGGTAGACCTGACAGGTATGCCGGCTCCTGCTGCCGCATTTGCCGGAGCTCTCACAGCAGGGCTTCTCGCATCATTTATCAAGGAAAACAACGGATATCCGAGAATATCCCTTACTGTTCCATCCATAGTCATAATGGTTCCGGGACTTTATCTGTATCGTGCTATATACAATTTCGGCATAATGGCACTTTCGGATGCTGTTTCATGGTTTGCATCAGCAATCATGATTATCATTGCACTGCCGCTCGGACTCATCTTTGCAAGAATACTAACTGATAAGACGTTTAGGTATTGCACGTAACAGAATCATACACATTATAAGCAGACTTGTTTTATACCATTCAAAATCCGGACAGTACAAGCTCTGCACCAACATACAAATATTAAACTCAAAAAACAAGGAGGCATTCATCATGCTTACAGCAGTTACAGGAATAAACTGGGGAGACGAAGGAAAGGGTCGTGTCATCGACCTTCTCGCAGAACATGCGGATATCGTAGTCCGCTATCAGGGTGGTAACAATGCCGGACACACAGTAGTTAATAAACAGGGAAAATTTGTCTTAAATCTGCTTCCATCCGGAATACTTCACCCAGATGTAGTATGTGTGCTCGGTGACGGAATGGTTATTGACCTAAACCATCTGTCCAATGAAATTGCACAGATCAGAACACAAGATGTATCTGTTTCACCAAAAAACCTGAAATTATCAACAAGAGCCACAATTTCAATGCCGTGGCATAAAATACAGGATGAGCTTGAGGAAGAGCGCCTTTCAAAGTCCGGAGCAGCCTTCGGCTCTACCAAACGCGGTATTGCCTATGCATACAGCGATAAATACCGTAAAAAAACAATCCGTCTCGGTGATTTACTCCACTTAGACGAAGAGAATGTACAGGCCAGACTTAAGACAATGCTTGAAGACTAAAAACCTTGAGCTTGCAGGCTGCTATCATCAGGAACCTATGTCTCTGTCAGCTCTTTTGTCATGGTGCAGGCAGAAGGCTGCAAAATATGCACCTTATATCACAGATACCGGTGCATTCCTTGAGGATGCACTATCAAAGGGAAAGCGTGTTGTACTTGAAGCACAACTTGGTGCAATGAGGGATATAGACTATGGTATTTTCCCATATACTTCAAGCTCCTCCACCATCTCAGCTTACGGTCCTATAGGTGCCGGTATCCCCGGTGCCTCATTAGACCATGTGGTCGGTGTACTAAAGGCATACTCTACCTGTGTCGGAGCCGGACCATTTGTCGCGGAAAAAGCTATGAACGGTGAATGGACTGAAATGGTCCGCAAGTATGGGTGCGAATATGGCGCTGCCACTGGAAGACCCCGTCGTGTGGGTCCGTTTGATGCCGTTGCAAGCCGCTATGGTCTAAAATGCCAGCATGCTGACAAAATCGCACTGACCAAGCTAGATGTCCTAAGCATTATGGATCAGATTCCTGTTATCACAGGATATCAGTATAAAAATGCTGTAACAAACGTCTTTGACCCCACCGAAAATCTGGAAAAATATACCCCGGTAGTCAAAATGCTGCCGGGGTGGAAAACCGATATATCAAATTGCAGGTCATATGATGAGTTGCCTGTAAATGCTAAGCGCTACATAAGCTTCCTTGAGGACATGCTAAGACACGAAATACAATTTGTCTCAGTTGGAGCTGAGAGAAATCAATATCTTCTCAATGGTAAGTGGCTGTAATTGCCTTTAACCGACCTTTGCCTTGTTCTTCTTAGTCGCTGCCTCTGTCATCGCATACGGATCAAGCACCACATCAAGCTGCTTTTCCTTCATAAGTCCGTGATTTAAAAGCAGCTTCCGGCAGCGCTCCTCATTTGCGGTTACTCCAATTATGCAGTTGTCAGTAAGTGTATCTACAGCATGCGTGAGTGTGCTTATCGAATCAAAAAGATTATAGAATTGATTCCGTGATTCTAAAAAAATAATATATTATTTTTCTGATTTACTAAGATATTGTATACACGAATGTGCTGCCACATTTCCCTCTCCGACAGCCTTAGTATACTGGTATGGCCTGCCTGTGCAGTCTCCTGCCGCAAAACAGCCTGCCACATTTGTCTGTTGGGCTCTATCCACAAATATATGTCCGTTTTCTATTTCAAGCTGCGGCATAAGCTTTGATGGTGCAATGGCATTTCTCAGGCAGAAAACTCCGTCTACGCTCTCAGTCTTTCCGCTTCGAAGCGTAATTCCTTCCACAAATGAATCTCCGATTAATGCTATAGGTGCATCCTTTGATATCTTTACATTTGGAAGCTCTATTTCACTGTCATTATAGGCTGGGAAATACAATACCTCTGCCGTAGATCCGCAAGATATTTCACCTCATGCTCATACTTTTTGTCATTACATATGACAGCTATCCTTTTATCCTTGTAAAACATGCCATCACAGGTGGCACAGTAGCTGAGCCTCTTTCCAAGCAGCTCATCCTCCCTGTCCAGCTGCTTTGCAGACATCACACCCATGCAAAGTATGAGAGTCCTTGCCTCATACATCTCATTGTCTGCAAGCACCATAAAGCCGTTTCCTGCAGGCATGATATTGGTCACAGTCTTTTCTGTTATATCAATTCCCGCAGCTCTCCTATGAGCATCAAAGCGTTCAAACAGCTCCTGTCCGCTTATCTGTGGAAATCCGGGATAGTTTGTGATTTTCTCTGCCTTTTGCACCTTTTCGCTTAGGTTCTTCGAACCAAACCAGATAAAATCCTTTTTATATGTTTTTAAATTAAGGGCTGCCGACAGTCCGGCAGGACCTGTTCCTATTATTATACTATCGTACATGCTATGCTCCTTGTACCAAATGTTTGTATATATTTAGACCTTATATATTGTGGGACACTAAGGTATACATCGAATTGCATGCAAGCATGCATCGATTATATCTTTTGACCCTATAATCATATTATATTATTGTGACGTCACATACAGTGCGCCTTCAATGCTTCGATATACTCCCTTGCATATCGTGAGAGTACCACACCCTTTCTACTGATAATGCCTATCCTCATATACTCCTCCACATCAAGTGGCTTTGATATAATATTCCTTCCATTCAACTCAGCGGAAATCACTCCTGAGCACACTGTGTAGCCATTTAAGCCAATTATCAGATTAAAAAGTGTAGCTCTGTCTCTTACCCTGATATTCTTTCTGCTGTCAAGAGTGCTGACAAACTCCTCCGAAAAGTACTGTGAATTATACTCTCCCTGCTCATACGTCAGGTACGGATAGTCCTGCAGATCATCCATCGTAATGCTCTTTTTTGAAGCAAGCGGGTGACTGTCACATATGAATACATGCGGTGTGGCTGTAAAAAGCTCTGTGAACTCGAGTTCATTACGCTTTAGCATCTTTGAAAGCACCTCCGTATTCTTGGAGCTTAGATATATGACTCCCAGCTCACTCTTTAAATTCGTGACATCCTCAATAATTTCATGAGTCTGCTCCTCCCTGATGGTAAAATCATACTGATATGCATCAAACTTTCTGATTACATCCACAAATGCATTCACCGCAAAGGAATAGTGCTGACACGATACCGCAAAGTGCGGCTTACTCACCACATCATCCTTGTAGATGCCCTCTATGAGATCCACCTGCTCGAGCACCTGTCTGGCATGACCGAGAAAACTCTCACCCTCTTCTGATAGTATCACTCCCTTGTTCGTCCTGATGAAAATAACTATCTGCATCTCTTTTTCCAGATCATGTATAGCACTGGTCACTGTGGGCTGCGAGACAAAAAGCTGCTTTGCAGCCTCTGTTATATTGCCGCATTCTGCCACTGTCACCACGTATTTTAGTTGTTGCAGAGTCATGTTCATCCTCCTTTTGTTACATATCGAAATATTTTTTTACTACATTAAATGTCTTACATCGCTTACGTCATCTCGAAACTATTACTGTATACCTAGTGTTACTGTATACCGATAATCTTTCTCAGTATCTCACCCAACAGCTTTCCGAGCATAAGCGGAATGACAACAATCACCACATACCACAGCAGCTTGTCATACCACACCATGCCATCATTTATCACACAGATAAAGTGCATGGCAACAACTGCCACCGCAAATACAGATGCAAGAAGCTGCAAAAAGCTCGCCACATGAAGCTTATTTGTTACCTTGCCAAGCGTAAATAAAAGCATCGCACCAAATAACATCGCTATATCTGCCTCCCACGGTATCATTTTACTATACGAAAACAGCTTAAACATATCACGAAACTCCATATGCAGCTCAAGAAACAAATCCACTGATGCTATCATGAGCAATACTGCTCCTATTGTCGAAAATACCGCTGCCAGATATACATAATTGTTTCCAATCCTGTGCTGTCTGAGCTTATATTTAAGCATACCCTTTTTCTGCACATACTGTGTACGCAGATAAGAATCTGTCGCAGAGGCAATAGCCCTGTCGCAGTACTCGACTGCTGTCCTGTATACTTTGGCTTCGGCATCGTTATTTTTAAGGGCAAACTCCACAAGGCTCTCTCCTGCCCTGTTGTTGCCACGCTCCGTCGCAGTAACCAGATACCCTGCACCAAGCTTCTGCTCCTTGCCATCAAAAAAGGTATGACCAGATACTGTCCGTAATCGGCAAGTGCATCCACATTTCCAAGCTCCACCGCTTTCTTCCACCAAAACACTGCGCGCCCGGGATCTCGGTATGTGCCCTGGCCTCTTTCAAACATATTTGCTGCCATATTCATGGCATCTGCATCTTGCGCCTCAGCCAACGACAGAAACTGACGGAATGCGCCCTCCATATCATTTTGTCTGTATGCCACCATAGCCATATCAAACGCTGTACTTTTCATATTATTCTCCTAGACAGCCTTTGCTGTTTTATTCTTAATTATAATGTATTTAAAGTGATGATAGCAATATGACTTCTTTCCCAATTTATAGTAAATGCCGCACCCGAAGGTGCGGCATCTAAGAGGTTTATAAAATGTTTAGTTTAAAAGCTGTTTTAGTTGCAAGCTCTCTTCTTGCGATATGTAGCTGCTGTGATTGCAACCATTGCAAGTCCGAGTAAGCATACATATGTAGCTGCTTCATTGTCATCGCCACTCTTTGGAGCTGCTTTTTTAGTGTCATTCTGCTGTTTACCTGCAGTTTTCTTATCAAGAGTAATTGATGTTGCAGAAACCTTTTCCGGTGTTGGATCTGTCTTGCCAGAATCTACTGTTTTCTTCACCTCAGCAAGAATAACTGTTCCACCATCCTTTGCTGCCGGAATTGTAACAGCAACTGTTTATCACTTCCTACAGTATATGTAGCACCGCTGTATAAATCCTTTACCTCTGTTCCTGCTGCTAAGCTAACCGGAACTTTTACTTCTTTTGCGGTATCCTTGATATTCATACCAACATATAAGGTTGTTCCTCCATAGGATCTTGAAACTACATCATAGCCTTCCTCATCAGAACTTGCCACAACTGTTCTGCTTCCTCTTGCAAATACATCTGTGTAAGCATTACGGATGCTCAGCAGATTCTTATAATGCTGATATGTGACATTGTCCTTTGTTGCCTTAGAGAAATCCATGTCATATCTATTAGTCTGATATGGATAATTATTTAATCCGCTTAAACCAACTTCTTCACCATAATAGATAACCGGAATACCCTTTGCAGTAAGCTGTAAGGTAGCTGCAACTAACGCTGCTGATGTTGCCTCATCCTCGGTATATTTTTTTCCGTTCATTAAGGAAGCCTTAAATCCATCTTCATCATGACTGCTTAAGAACTGACCCGTCATGTATGCGTTATTAAGTGCTGAATTTCTTGCAGAAAGGAATTTCTCTACAGAAGAAATATTGCTACTTACAAAGCTTGTTGCCTGATCGTTAAAATCGAAATCAAGGTCTGCATCCATCTGACCACTACCTAAGGTACTACCATTTGACGCATATCCTGCACCATAATATTCTCCAATCATCTTGAAAGACGGATTTACTTCTGTTGTAGAATTTTTAAGTGCTGCCCATGTTGTACTGTCAACATGCTTTACTGTATCTACACGGAAATAGTCAACACCATAATCCTTCATCCACGATGTCTGCCATTCTACTAATTTTGCCCTGACCTCTGCCTTTTCTGTTGCAAAATCCGGCAAGCCAGACTGCCATGATTTTAATATCGCCTTCACTGACGCTCTTATCCCTAAGCATATCAGCAAATGTTGATTCTGTACCATATCCTGCATGATTTACAACAATATCAACCATAATACGCATACCACGTTTATGTGCTTCGCTAATCATAGTTTTAAATTCTTCTGTTGTACCCATTGTAGGATTCAATTTTGTAAAATCACTTGCCCAGTATCCATGGTATGCTGCATTATAAGGAACATCTTCTGAACCCTCATCTGTCACAGTTACACCTGCAATATTCTTTACAATTGGTGTAAGCCAGATTGTATTTACTCCTAAATCCTGTAAATAATCTAACTTAGCTGTTACACCTGCAAAATCTCCGCCATGATACAGTCCAGGGTTGTCTCCGTATGTATCTGTACCACTTGCTGTATTGTTAGATTCATTACCATCAAAGAATCGGTCTGTCATCATAAAGTAGACAACAGCTTCATCCCAGTCGAAATCATTTTCATTTTTCTTCACACGGTCTGTAATTTCAACATCAACTGTAGTACTGAATTTATTACCATACTGGTCTGTTACAGTAATTGGTAATGTCTTAATTCCTAATGCTGTATCTGTTGTTGCAGAAATGGTAACTGCCTGCAGTTCCGGCTCAATCGGCATCTCACTACTTCCACCAAGTGAAGAAACATCGATACTTGCACTTGCAACTTCAAGTTTCTGAGTATCTGTATCAGCCTGTTTAACATTAAACTTAACTACATTATTCTCATTGTAGTTAAATGACTTATTCATAACTTCTGCTGTAACTGTTGCATTTAATTTATAGTATTCAAAATATGAGTAATCTGCATTATTATACTTTTCGCTGTTTGAATTGAATGCATCTACAACATAATTTCCATTTGCTTTGTAACGATAATGTGTTTTGCCATTTGTTAAACCATTCTTTACATACTCAAAACGCTTTGTTGTATCATTGTATGTCATTGGATACTCTGTTCCGTTTACGTCAACAGATACTTTCATATCCTTTAAAGTGCCATCTACAAATGCATCATCATCACGATAGTAGTATGATACCTGTTGATTTTCTGCATCTACTTCATAGCCAGTGTTATATGGCATAGCAATTTCCGGCTCACTGCCGGCTTTCATGCTGGCATAGATAACCTTCTGATCAGAAGGGAATGTAACTGAATGGTCTCCACCATCTTTAATCCATGGGTCACCTGTTGAATCTAATGCAATACAAAAATCAACCTTTGTGCAAGATGGTTTTGCTGGGATTGTTACTGTCCATTTATCTCCACCTACGTATGTAAAATCGGTTAATACTGAAGCATATCCTGATGACCATGTATAAAACTGTGGTGTAATACCTTTTTCTTTTAATCCCGGATTCTCATAATCCAATACAAGGTATCTCTTTTCCGTTGGTACAATTACCGGTTTCTCATGAACCGGATCGGAACCATCCACATAATATAATACCTCATTCTCATCACCGCTTATTGTAAAAGAACGATCTGCAGTATCAGAGCCGCCATCCCATCCTTTTGTATTATCATAGCGTGCCTTTAATCCTACCGTTTTTCCTACATTACTGCCGGCAACTGTAATGGTCTGTTTAAACCATGTCACTTTATTTTCAGCATCATAATATGTTCCGTCAAAAACATAGGAACCGTCTAATCCGGCATTCCACATCCACAAATCAACTTTTCCCATGTCTGTGTCTGTTGATAAATCCTCATTGTAATAATAAATAGTAAATGTGTGGTCCGCAACCGGTGCCTCCCAGCTGTCCGGTGCTGTTTTATATACGGCTGTATCACCTTTTGTTCCGGTAACCCAGAGCTCAGTACTTGTTGATGTCACAGAAACATCAATATTATCCGTCTGTGTTCCGTTGTTATTATTAAAAATACAGCTGAAATTCTGTTTTACATCCTGTGTATATACTACATCATACCATCCCAAATGATCAGCATTTGCCGAAATCTGTCCGCCCGGCCATTCTTTTCCAACACCTGCTCCTGTTGCAGAGGCATCTGCTCCCCACATATAATTGTAAATAGTACTTCCCATTCCTGAAGCAAGATAATGGATGGTTGTTACATATTTCCAATCGGCAGGTTTTGTCTCTGACAAAGAACCATCGAACCAGTACTCTGCTTCTGCCTTCCTTTTGTAGAAAGTGTTACGTCGCTTAACTGGTTTCCATGTCCATCATCATTTAAGATAAGATTATAATCTGTACTGTTATCTAATGTCAGATGCATTGTATACCAGCCTTCATGTCCTGCTGTTGCAGTCATGGTTTTTCCCGGCCATTCACCTGCCGGCTTATTAGTTTCCTTATATATATATGCTGCAACATCATCGCCTAATGTGCTCTTATAATTAATAGTCAGATCACATTCTGTTGGTACAGACTCCGGAATCAAAGTTTCCTTCTTTGAAGCATCCTTATACCACTGATATTTTCCATTGTCATCCAATAAACAATAAATGCTTGTATCAGAAGTAAAAGTCTTAATCTGCTCAATTGCAGCTCCTTCTGTCTTTATCTCCGGTGCAGACTCATCTTTAGAACCTGCATCAACAAACTGAAAACCTGTCCACTCACTGCTCTGTACATCTACATAATAGAGTCCAGAACTTTCCTCATATGCAAGCTTTGGTTTTTCCTGATTCCCCCATTGTGAAATGGTGGCATTTCCTGCGCCATGGTTATCTACCGCAGCACCGGCAGCCCAGACATGGACAACCGGTGTATTCCATGTACTTGGTTTGTCCAAATACAACCGGATTGTCGGGCTAGCAGCATATGCAGTGGTTGCACCACCGATTGCTGGAATCATAGTCATAATCATAGCAAGCGCAAGTACCATACTAAAGATACGGCTTACAATGCCATTTTTCCTGTGAAAACGTTCTTTTAACTTTCCCATATTTCCTCTCCTTTTCTTATTATGTTTGTACGAAAATCCCCTTTCGCACGTTTTCGTATTTATATTATAATCTTTTCGTTGGTTTTCGACTATTGGGATAAACAGAGATTTTATTCACGTAATTTTGTTAAAATTTACTATTTATTCATTTTTATGTAATATATGCGAAATCTTTTTAGTACTAAAAGTCCTAGATATAGTAGATAATTTTTCATTTGAAATTTTGTGAATTATTTTTTAAGCTATTTCCGGTTTTATTCGAAATCCCGGAGCTGCACTGATCTTTGAAAGGAAAGTTCTCACATTGTTTTTATTGAAGGAAGCTCTTACTTTTCCTGTGTTTTTTCAAATAAAAAGGCACGGACAAGAAGCTGATATTCACTTACATCATCATAACCACCGTTGCATTTTTGAAGCAAACAGTCTGCGTCCAACAGAATTGTCTTGAGACGTTGGTTATAATATTCCTTCCTCTGCCGGTAAATCACTTTATTGTAATCAGCCGAATCATAGTAATACTCCAACCGGTGTATTTGGACGTGATTTTCTCCATTTTCTCTACATCTATTGTACCACTTATAAAGAACGAATTTATGGTTATGTGAAGTTTTCAAGGTACCAATTTATGGTTTACAAGAGATTGATAGCATAGTAGGCAGACCTTGGGGAGCTGTAATCCTTAAATCTTTTAAAACAGCACCCCAAATTCAGCCCAAAAGCCGAAAAAAATTGCAAGAAAAGTAGCTGAAACTGCAGAAATCACCAAAACAGCTTCCAAAAACCAGCCCAAAAGCTGGAAAAATTGCGAGAAAAAGTAGCTGAAATCACTATAAATCACAAAACAGCACAAAAAAATTAAAGGGAGAAAAACAATGAGCTTAATAAAAGGTATACATCACGTATCTATGAAGTGCAGCAGCACAGAGGAATATGAAAAGACAATAGATTTCTACAAAAACATTCTGGGAATCCCGGTCACAAGGGAATGGCAGGCAGGAATCATGCTTGATACCGGAAACGGAATTGTTGAGATTTTTAACGATGGAGATGATGCACCGGGCAAAGGTGTGATTCGTCATTTCGCATTCGCAACAGATGATGTGGATGCGTGTGTAGAGGCTGTAAAAGCAGCAGGATACGAGGTATTTATTGAGCCGAAGGATATAGAAATCGCATCAACACCGGTATTTCCGGCGCGCATAGCATTCTGCAAGGGACCACTTGGCGAGGAAATTGAGCTGTTTCAGGAAAAGTGATAGGACGTATTAATGGTTTTACAGGGGTATTATGCTATGGGAAAAACTCCAATTAAGCACACGCTTGCAGGCTATATTATAAAAAAACAGATACCGAAGGATACCGGTCAGGAAAACTAACCGGAGAAAAACATTTGAACAAAATAACAGAAATGATGGAATTTGTTGGCGGACGCCGGAAACTAATCGATCAGGCAAGGTTCATAGAGAATAATACACAAGCAGGCCGCGATGGGAAGATAAGAATTAATTGGACTCAGGTCAACAGCGATATTAAAAAAATTGATTGTGATGTCAGCAGCATACCGGAGCTGTGTCGGCTTGAGGGTGTTGAGGATTCAAGAGCAAAACAGCTAAGATTGATAGAGTCTGTAAAACAGTGGAAAGCAGAGGTTGGTGACTGCGATTGGATATGCAGATATTATGATGATATTTTGGGGCGTCTGGAAGCCGGAAAGAGTGTCACAGAGGCTGAGGAGGATATGCGTTTTAAGTGTATCAAATTCTATAACAAGAATAAAGGAGCCTGTGTGGGAGCGTGTTTTTAGTGCAAAGGTTTTTAATGATTCAAAGAAATTTGAAAAATGCTATCGACAAAAGATGGTATCAATTCTGACTAAATATTCTCCATATTATGAGAAGGATATGGAGGATTATGATACAGAGGGAGAGGAAGATGATGCCAAAGAGGATAATAAGAAGTCGGGGCTTGAAATTTTGAAGATGCATGGTATTATGTCGTATGCACAGACAATGGAATGGAAGGGACCATTGTCATATAGAATTGATGATACATGTGTTATTGATACGTCAAAGCAGATTTATGGAACCATTATTAATACGCAGACACTTGAGCATGCAAGTCCGGTTTCGCTTGCAGGATGCAAAAAAATTATGACCATAGAAAATAAGGCTAACTATGAAAGTATGCAATATGATGAGAATACCTTGTATATTTTTTGTCATGGTTATTTTACTCCTAAGGAAGTGCATTTTCTAAAGAAATTAAGCCTTATTGTATCTAAGGAATGTGAGTTCCTCCATTGGGGAGATATGGATTTTGGCGGGATAAGCATATTCTTGTTTATTAAGGATAGAATTTTTGAAAAACTAATGCCTTATAGAATGGGGGTAGCGGATTTTGAGGAAGCATTAAAAAAAGACGCGGGAATACCACTTAAGGCTTCAACTAAGGAAAAACTGGAAGAAAAGGACGCAGGATTGCTTACTGAATTAAAAGAAGCAATTCTTGAATCGGATAAAACAATAGAGCAGGAAAGGCTCTTATGAGGCTGATTCGGAAAACTCTAAATACACATATATATTTGACAAATTATTAGAATGTGATTCATTCGCACAGCATACCTCCTTCGTGCATACAATAGCATGAAGGAGGTATGTTTGTATTATGAATCCATTTAAAATGAGGCCGGAGAGAACCGGCGATTTATTTGTTGACTGGGAGAAATTCTGGGTAAAACCATATAACAAAAATGAGGTAAATCCGTATACAAGGACGAGAATCATATTGATGAATGGTACAGAATTTGAAAACGTGTGGTTTTCACATCAGTTTTCAAGAAGCGTAGGTGATGATGAGCTTAGACGAAAGCTTGCATACATCAGGAAAAGTGAGCAACAGCAGCAGAAAATACTCACGCATTTAAAGCCGGCAGATGAGTCGGCATTGGAGCACACCATAGGCTACGAGCAGCTTGCGGTTGATCTGACTGCGCATCTTGCAAAACGAGTAAATGACAAAAATATTAAGTCTGCGCTCGATTTTGCTCTGCTCGAGGACTTTGATCATTTGTACCGCTATGCAGATTATCTTGATTTTACCACAGGTGAGCACGCAGAGAAGCTTGTCGGAGGCTATACGGAAATCACACCGGGCAGACCGACTATTTCACATCACAGGCATCCATATGATTCAATACGATATCCGATGACGGATAAATGCCCTGCGACAATGGATGTGCTGGCTGCAAACGTAATCACCGCAGCAGAACAGCAGACTATGAACTACTATATGAACACAGCGGCACTTTGGCCTGATGAGATGGGACGCAGGCTCTATCAGGAAATCGGAATGGTCGAGGAACAGCATGTCACACAGTATGGCAGCCTGTTGAAGCCATGCATGAGCCGCCTTGAAAATCTACCTTGTGCATCAGTATGTCGAGTGCTGGCTGTATTGGAGCTGTTATGAAACGGAGACGGATACAAGAATACGTGGCATATGGCAGTTTATGTTTGAACAGGAGCTTAAGCATCTGCATATTGCACTTGAGCTGCTAAGACAGTACGAGAAAAAGGATTGGCAGGAGGTCATCCCGGACGCTGAGTTCCCGGCTCCTCTTGTGCTTGAGAGCAATATTGAGTATGTCAGGTGTGTGCTTGGCAGTACGGTAAACGACACAGCATGTCGTGAAAGGTATGTGGATGTAAGAACCAATGCTCCTGAAACATTTATCAGATATCAGCGCCTGGTCAATGACCCGGTAAGAAATGTAATGAGCCATACCTTTATTGAGGATTATATCCGCAAAAACGGGGAGGATTATCGCTTTGAGGTGGCGCCAAATCCGGTGCCGGAGCTTCGTGACCGTACAAAGGATAATATATGTGTGGGAAGACAGCCTCTTTGCAGGAATCGGTATTAGAAGCCATTTTATATGCCATCTGTGGCATGTGATACCCGGCCCTGACGTTTTGTCAGGGCATTGCTGTGCAAAGAAGTATAACTCGATTGTATCTAAGCTATGGAGTAAGGGTTACTGTTCAGACGCAAGCTTGACACCACGCTGTCAAGCTATGCGCCATAGTGTTAATTATTGAGTGATTACACTGTTAGGTGTGAACAGTAACGAGTAAGGCTTACAGAAGCCGGTTGACGAAATTATATAGGTGTATTAAACTGTAATCGGGTTAGAGAAGACTAATTACATACAGCTGTTTTACATTAAGTGGTTTTGAATATTCAGTTACTGTAAAATGATATACGAAACGATATATGAAATAATATGTTGAATAATAAAATATTCAAACTTCCTATATTTTATTTTGTGATACCGGCCTAGCATACAGTGTATTCCTCATATTTTTTCTTCGGAACAACTGTATACTCTCCGGTAAATATAGTTTTATATATGGGAAGTTTGTGTAAAATAGAAAAATAGCCGAACAGCAGAATAGGAGGCAACCATGATTACATCAACCATATTAGGTTTATTAATACCATTTATAGGCACGTCGCTCGGTGCGGCATGTGTACTTTTTATGAAAAATGAGCTTTCCGTAAAGACCACAAAAATGCTCAGTGGCTTTGCAGCAGGCGTAATGATTGCGGCATCAGTCTGGAGTCTTCTGATTCCGGCACTTGAGCAGTCACAGAGCCTTGGAAAAATGCAGTTCATCCCGGCAGTAGCAGGATTTATGCTCGGAATGTTTTTCCTATTGATACTGGATACGATAACACCGCATATGCATCTCGATAATTCAGTCGAGGGACCAAAGAGCAATTTCAGCAGACAGACAATGATGGTGCTTGCAGTTACATTACATAATATACCGGAGGGCATGGCAGTCGGAGTGCTCTACGCAAGCTGGATATCAGGAACCACCACCATCACGAGGGCAGCAGCTCTTTCACTGGCAATCGGAATAGCCATACAGAATTTCCCGGAGGGCGCAATCATATCCATGCCATTACATAGCACCGGAAGCTCAAAGCTTAGAGCCTTTGTATACGGAGTATTGTCGGGAATAGTCGAGCCAATAGCGGGAATACTTACGATACTTGCCATCGGAATAATAGAGCCGGTGATGCCGTACCTGCTAAGCTTCGCCGCCGGAGCCATGATATATGTAGTCATAGAAGAACTCGTGCCTGAAATGTCAGAAGGGGGTCACTCAAACCGCGCCACCATAGCATTTATGGTGGGCTTTTGCCTCATGATGACGCTCGATGTGATGCTGGGCTAGCCCTGAGCAAACCCTCGCAAAGAGCGAGCAAATCCAAGCGAGCCCGGCGGAGACCGGGCAAAGCATACACAAATAACAAACACGCACAGAGCGAGCCCACGGCAATAGCCGTGGGCAAAGCGACAAGAAGGTAAATAGAGCCACAGCGTGAGGAACCCGGGCGGCAGGCACACACAGGCTCGGGAGGGCGAATAGCGAAGCTGCCTAGATACTGTTGAATTATGCACACGATACACAGAAATGCCCTGCCACGGATGGCAGGGCAAGGAGAACCGCGCCACGGACGGCGCGTTTCGACGGTTTCGTCGGGCATCGTAAATCTTTAAGGCATAATTCCTACAGTATCTTGGCTGCGTAGCGTAGCTCACGTGAGAGAGTGTGCACAAGCCATGGCTCATGGGATGAAGCCCCGTCCTACTGCCAGTACCTACAGTTGCTATGCCAGCTTCTTATTTTTCTCAAGAAGCTCATAGATTTTCTCAACATCATAATCCGGCTTCATAGACAATGCCGCTTCGTAAATTGGAGCGATAACCTCCTCTTTTTCTTCCAGGTCATCTGCTATCTCTGCCACACTCTTGTCCTTTTGCAGCTTTTTTACAACCAGTGAGATTATCTTTTGTCGTTCTCCCAATTCTCGGCCTTCATTTTTCTGCTCTTCCCACGCCTTACACATATCAATCACCTCTTCTTTCTCATCTATGTCTATATCCGTTCCTGCAAACAGGTTGATTGCCTCAACCGTCTCTCTGTCCACCTTGCTAAATTTTTCATCGTTCTGTAGCACTTCCTGCATCTTTTCCTTATCATACGCATTCTTCAGTACCTCGAAAAGCTGCCTGATGGATGTCCTGAATCCTGTAAAATCTGTTATCTCCCTCGGTGCCAGCAGATTAATTCTGTAATCCGGTATGAATGGCATAAGCTCTTCATCCACATCACCAAACATATCTGACAGCTTCC
>ENA-OQIP01000090-OQIP01000090.1-human-gut-metagenome-genome-assembly--contig:-NODE-90-length-18486-cov-2.863064_pt1 | contig 18486 bp, 23 predicted proteins | sample MGYA00242585_ERZ504750 | MGnify/ENA primary metagenome ERZ504750 (study PRJEB26092, sample SAMD00036441) | human gut metagenome | host: Homo sapiens | study: EMG produced TPA metagenomics assembly of...
ATAGATCAATGGTAAATGCTCTTTATCCTCTAACTGACTTGCGATTCTCTCCACATCATGGTTATCTACAAAATTATATAATGGAAGTCCTTTGTACAACGTCCATTCTTCTGGTCCAAACTGACGGTTTAGGGAATATCCGATCTCATGCATATTGTGTGTATTGAAACTTGAATACAAACCTTTATAACATTCATAATTTGTCACAGAATCCAACAGCTCTGGATTCACAAGCTGTGTGTAATCACCATGAAGCATTTCTCCGATCATCAAAAATTCTGGTTTCTTGCTGTGAACAAAGTCAACCAACACTTTCATGAAATTGCGGTTTAACATATAAGCAACATCCAGTCTTAATCCATCAATCCCTAATTTATCGATCCATATTCCGACAGATTCTAATAAATAATTTCTAACCTGTTCGTTGTCAAGATTTAATTTGACCAGTTCAAAATGTCCTTCCCATCCTTCGTACCAGAATCCATCATCATAGCAGCTATTCCCATCAAAATTAATATAGAACCAATCTTTATATGGAGAATCCCATTTCTTTTCTCTCACATCTTCAAATGCAAAGAACTCTCTTCCGACATGATTAAATACCCCGTCTAAGATCACCTGGATTCCTTCTTCATGCATGGCATCACACATCTTTTTAAAGTCTTCATTGGTTCCAAGTCTCTCATCGATCTTCTGATAATCTTTTGTATCATATCCATGATCACTGGATGAAAATACAGGTGAAAAATATACTGCATTCATTCCTAATTTTTTAATATGTGGAATCCAGTCTATCATCTCGAGAATTCCATGAGATGGCTGCCCATCTGTTAATGCTCTTAGTGGAAACACTTGATAAATCATTAATTCGTTCATTTTCATAGTCTCTTTTCCTTTCTGTCACTCTGTGCTTTTTAACGATTCAACCATGTCAATCTTCTTCAATTGGAAATACACGAAGGCATTTACAAGAATCGAAAAAGCGATTGTTAGTAAAATACTGTAAATATAGCTTTGCACATAAATCTGCCTTCCAAACATGATCAAGTCAACTTCTGTTGTGAAGATTACGTATTTGTGTAAAATAATTCCTAAAATAATTCCTGCGATCGTTCCAAGGATCGTTAAAAGGATATTCTCTCGATACACATACGCTCCGACTTCACCGTCATAGAATCCAAGAACTTTGATCGTTGCAAGTTCCATTCTACGCTCGGAAATGTTAATGTTATTTAAGTTATATAATACCACAAATGCAAGAAGTCCTGCAGATACGATCAGAACAACCACCACAATATTTAAGTTATTGACCATATCTGACATTGTCTTCTCATCGTCGGCACAAAAATGCAGTGTTGAGGCTTCATCTCTTGCAAGAATCTGTTTTCCATTTTCCTGCATCTTTTTCTTAGATATATTCTTTTCAATACAATATATACCTGTCGTTTGTGCTTTTTTATGATACAGTTTCTCATAAAGTTTTGGTGTCATGTAGACTTTATGCTGCATGTAATTTTCTGTGATCTGACTTATTTTTGCTGTGATCTGTTTATCTCCAGACCGTTGGATCTTGATCGAATCTCCTTTTTTCACACCAAGCAGGGACGCTGCCTTTTCTGTTAAGATGATCCCATCATCATCTAACTGATACTTTGTTTTACTCTTTCGATCCTGAAGGCTGATATAGCCATTCAGATCTTTTTTAGACATCGGCTGGATCATCGTTGCATCCTGTTTTTTCCCATTAGCACGGATCGTCACTGCAGATTCGCTTACTTCTATCAAATCTGTCATATGTTCTTGTTTCTTTGCATACTGGATCAGATCTTCTTTCTTTGTCTCGCTGATCCCGTCTTTGTGTGTGATCGAGAAATCATAAGTAATGATCTCCCCATACTGCTTTTCTGAGATTGCTGAAATCGAATCTTTGATTCCAAATCCTAAGAGTAATAATGCCATACATCCGCCGATTCCAAAGATCGTCATAAAGAATCTCTTCTTGTAGCGGAAGAGGTTTCGCATCGTTGCTTTCCAGATAAAACTTAATCGTTTCCAGATAAATGGAATCCGTTCTAACAAAATCCTTTTTCCTTCTTTTTGGAGCAACTGGACGCATCAGCTGTGCAGGTTTTTCTCTTAATTCTTTATAACATGCAGATAATACTGCTAAAACAACAACTCCAACCGCCAGTCCACCTGCCATCACAGAATATTCGATCTCTAATGGCGTATAGACATCTCCCAGTCCTGTATACATCATTTTATAAGCGTTAATGATGATCCATGGAAGCAGTTTTTCACCGATCACTGCCCCTAGAATACTTCCACTAAGCGTTGCTGCGAGGGCATAGGTCACATATTTCATTGCAATATGAACTCCACTGTATCCCAATGCTTTCATCATACCGATCTGTGTTCTCTGCTCTTCAACCATACGTGTCATCGCTGTTAAGCTTACCAGTGCTGCAACTAAGAAAAAGATGACCGGTACCACTCGTCCTAACGCTGCAATCCTGTCTGCTTCCTGTCCGTATTCCACATAAGACTGCATCTTCTCACGGTTTAAGACATACCATTTCCCTTTCTTGATATCCTTAACATCCTGTCTGGCATCTGCAATCTTCTGCTCGGCTTCCTTGAATTTCTTTTCTGCTTTCTTTCTTGATCTCTTTAATTTTTTCTCCCCGGATGAAAGTTTTGATTCTGCTTTTGCAATCTTTTTTTCTCCGGAGGTGATCTGTTTTCTTGCTGATACTAATTTTGCTTCATTTGTTTTGATCGTTTGCTTTGCTTTCTTTAGCTGGCTGCTTTTTTGATCCAAGGTTGTTTCAGCCTTTGCAATCTTTGTCTTTGCCCTGCTGATCTGTTTTTTCCCTGCATTGATCTTGCTTCTTGCTGTCTTGATCTGTTCTTTTCCTGCATTAATCTGTGCTAAGGAAGCTTTCGCTTCTTCCTGTGAGATCATTCCAGCCTGCATGGCACCCTGAATCTGCTGTTCTTTTGTCTGTAAGTTCTTCTCCTGTGTCTTTAGCTTTGCCTCCTGTGTTTTTAATTCTTTGCTTTTTGTACCGAATTGTTTGTTTCTGTGTCTTTAACTGCTTTCTGGCATTCTGAATCTGTCTGATCCCTGACTGATACTGAGCTTTTGCATTCTTGATCTGCTGCTCTCCATCAGAGATCTCTTTCTTGCTTTTCGCTAATTTTGCTTTGGAATCTTTGATCTTTTGTCTGGACTTCTTTAGCTTTTTCTCGGCCTGATTCTAGTTTCTTATATGTCTTTTTTTCGTTCTTTTTTGTAATTTCTTTTCTTTCTTGTCGATCTTCTCTTCGGCTTCTTTCTGAACAGATCTTAACCGTTTCTCATTTTCTATTTTGGAAATATCTTTGATCTCTTCTTCCAGCTGTTTTACTTTGTTTTTGTAAGCATCACTGTAGGCTCTCTCTTGCTTCGCTCCCTTCGCAGTCAGATAAACTTCTGTATAGATATCTGAGGAAAATTCTGATGGTTGCACCACAATAAAGCCTGACAACGTTCCCGTTCCAATGCCAGTGCTTCCTCTGGATCTTGAAAGATATTCTGATGAACTTCCGATTCCTGTGATCTTATAGGTTGTATCTTTCAGAGTATCCTTAAGATCATCTTCATTTCCAGAAGACAAATTTAAAACGTCCCCTGTTTTCAGATCATTTTGCTGGGCATACCATTCATCTACCAGACATTCTCCCGATGCTTGTGGAAGTTTTCCATCTATGATCGTTATCTGGTTTAATTTATCAGTCTTCCCCATAACTTTGATTGCATGTTCTTCGTCACTTCCCTGCTTCCTTGCGATCACATCTACAGAATGTCCTCCTTCGACCGACTGCACATTTTTTAACTTCCGAAGGGCTGTCAGATTCTCTTCTGAAATCCCAAGTGTTCCCATGACTTTGACATCCATCAGCCGACTTCCATCAAACTGGTGGTCTGCTGTGATATGCATATCTTTTTGTGTCACACGGATTCCTGAATAGAATGCAACGCCCAGTACAACGATAAAAAAGATTGATAAAAATCTCGGAAGGGTTCCTGTGATCGTTCTGTATATATCTTTATGTAATGCCGTTTTCTTCATACGCATTTCCTACCATTCAATCGTCTCCACCGGCTGAGGGTGTTCGTTTATCGTAATATTGCTGATCTTTCCGTTCTTCATCTCGATCACACGGTCTGCCATCGGTGCGATCGCAAGGTTATGTGTGATCACAACCACTGTTTTTCCTTTCTTGTGACAGGTATCCTGCAATAATTTTAAAATAGATTTTCCTGTCTGATAATCCAGGGCACCAGTTGGCTCATCACAGAGCAAGATCTTTGGATTCTTTGCCAATGCACGTGCAATAGAAACTCTCTGCTGTTCCCCACCAGATAACTGCGCAGGGAAATTATTTAGACGGTGTCCAAGTCCCACATCTTTTAATACTTCTTCTGCTTTCAGAGGATTCTTACTGATCTGAAGTGCCAATTCTACATTCTCTGTTGCAGTAAGATTGGGCACCAGATTGTAAAACTGAAATACAAATCCTATGTCATCTCTTCGATATCCTGTCAGTTGTTTTTTATTCCATTTGGAGATATCTTCTCCATCAATATAAACAGCGCCACTGGTCGCAGTATCCATACCTCCTAAAATGTTCAAAACGGTAGTTTTTCCTGCACCACTGGCGCCAATGATCAAGGCGAACTCACCCTGATCCACCGTAAAATCGATCCCATCTACGGCTTTGGTGATCACCTCTCCTGTCTGATATATTTTCTTTACATTTTCTAACCGAATCAACTCCATAAATATGTTCTCCTTTACGTACAATTTTAACATATTTTCATTGATTCGACTAGTCTGCTACTTAAACTGATTTAATGATTCATCATATTCGTATCCGATCATGGAAAGCTTTTGTTTTACTTCATTTTGATCGAGATCGAGTGACTTACAAAGGTCTTCATATGAATCATAAAAATCTCGTAATTGTGTATTGATGTAGCTTAATAACATCACTGGGTCTTTTGGTATCATGTCTGTCTGCTACTCAAAATGTGATTAAACATACTCACATCGAGATAATGTAGACTCTCACGAGTTCTACTTACTACTTCATCGTGTATGCTTTGGATTGACCGAAATCATATCTACTCACAAGTTCTTGTACACTCCATAGTCGTAAATTCCCGAAATAGCCTTCGGTACATACCTACGTTTGCATTTATTTATGCAATTTTGTAAGTCGTAGCATCTCTCAAATTAAGTGCAGCATTGAAATCTCTATCTTCGCTATAACCACAATCACATTTGAAAATTCTATCTGAAAGTTTTAAATCTTTCTTGATAGCTCCACAACAGTGACATGTTTTAGATGATGGGAACCATCTATCTACAACTCGAAGTTCAATTCCATTTTCATTGCATTTAGCCTGAAGCCTTGTTCTAAATTCATAAAACTTCTGCGAAGCAACTGCCTTTGAAAGATGTTTGTTTTTCATCATTCCTGATACGTTTAAATCTTCAATCGTTATATAAGATGGTTTGGTTTTCACTATCTCTGCGATTGTTTTATTGATGTGATCCGTACGAATGTTATCAATTTTATGATGAAGTTTCTGTACTTTAAGCCTCTGTTTTTGTATATTTGCTTTTTGAGTAGATTCTCCTTTCTTTAAATTTTCATACTTTCGAGAAAGATTTTTCTGTTCTCGAATAAGTTGTTTTCCAAGTTTTTTTAATCTTACTGATCTATTAATGTTCTTATAAATTTTACCATTGGAAACAATGGCAAAATCCTTTATCCCTAGGTCGATACCAATTCCTTCATTGAAACTATTAGCTATCTTGTTATTTGGAATTTCTACAAGAGCTGAAACATAGTATCTACCAGCTTTTATTGACACATGACCGCTTTTAATTACATATCCATCTTTTGTTGTTGGAATATATCCTTTTTCTTTAATGCGAACCCAACCAAGTGATGGAATATTGATCCTGTGTCTTTGACAACGGCAATCTTTTGGATTGTTCTTTACAAAATACATTTTCACATCAGATCTATTCTTCTTTTTGAATCTAGGGAAACTACTCTGATGTTTAAAAAATCTTATAAATGCGGCTTGTCCATTATTTACTGCTTGTGTTACTGCTTTTGAATAAGCTTCCTTAATCCAAAAACATTCTGGATGCTTTGGAAGATACTCATTGTTAAGCCATACTCTAAATTGGTTACTGCTCATAAACTTTTCGCCTTTATTATAAAGCTCTTTATTATGAGCAAGGTAGAAGTTGTAAATATATCTACAAGTTCCTATTGTTTTACGAATTTTGGCTTTCTGCTCCTCTGTTGGATTTATTTCTGTCTTGAAGCTCTTTAGCAATTTCCTCATCCCTTTCTATTTGTTTTTTATACTTACGAAGCCCATACAGCCTACAAGAGAACACATGGAGTATTGAAACAATATCCTGCACAAGTTCTTCTTGTGGTGATAGTTCCTCATTGTTTACTACCACTATAGTCGTATTAAACTTCATACAGAATTTTTCAAACCAATCATAACCAAATCTAATAAATCTATCTTTATGGGTTACTATTATGTTTTTAATTTTTTGTTCCATTACTTCATCTAATAATTTGTTCCACTTTTTACGGTTGTAATTAAGACCACTTCCATAATCTTCAATACACTGGTCTACAATAATTCCTTTTGCGTTACAAAACTGTCTTAAAAAATGCAACTTGATTTAGTAAATCATCTTTTTGATTTCTTGTAGACACTCTAGCATAAATAACTACATGACGCTTATCATTTTCAGTATTTATACCTTTAAATTGTAGATACTGGTCATAAGTGTAATAGCGTCTATTAGTTGGAGTTCGGTTTGCTTTTAGAGTTCCTTCTCTGTCCCAACGTTGTAATGTCTTAACAGATACACCTAAAAATTCAGCAAAATCTTTTGGCTTATAATTTGTGATATTTGATGTATTCATTATAGCACTCTCCTTTGAGTATATTTAAATACATTTAATCACATTTGTTAATTATTTTAGGTTCTTAATATTTCCTCCTAATATCTTTGTCTTTATACTTCTGTCACTTATATCATAAAATATTATTTAAAAAATTGGTTGTAGACCCGCCATTGTTAATCAGTGATGATAAAACAAACTCCTTCAAAACAAAATATGATATAAATGTTGCAACCAATATAGTGATCAACACAACATACGCGATCATATCTTTCTTCGTATTCGGATAACTCATCATTGCAACGACCATATAGATCATCCCAAGGACTCCTCCAACTACAATGATCAGAATCGCGAACTGATACATTCCTAAAAACAATCCTAAAATTCCAAGAATCCATCCTAGGCTTAATCCCAAAGATCTCATTCCTGCGATCTGACAGCTCTGAAACCAATTGATATCCGCTTCTGCCATCGCTTTCATTAATCCCATGACAAGTGATACGATCACAAGTGATACGATGATCGCGATAATTCATTTTTCTTCATTCTTTTCTCCTCTTCTCTCGTTATACCGGTCAACACCATCTGCAATTCCTTCTGCAAGCATTGATTGATAATGATTGTCCGATAACTTCTGGTCTTCCTCCGGGTTTGACATAAATCCCATCTCAACGATCGTCACTGGAATCTTACTCAGTTGATCCCTGTCATCTCATCTGTCTGCGTTACACCGCGGTTCACTGCCCCGGTCCTTCTGCATAATGTACTTACCACACATTCTGAGAGTTCCTGACTATCTGCCGCGATCGATCTGCAATATGGATTCGATAATGTCGGACTCATTGTCAACGCCCCATTTGCAGACTGAGAATCTGCACTATTGCAATGAATCCTTAATAAAATATCTGAACCACTTTCATTTGCCATAAGAGCACGCTTTTTGTTGCTGAGTGACACATCATTCGTCTCACGAATCATATATACATCATATCCTCTCGCGATCAATGCACTTTTTAGCTTTAACGAAACTTCCAAATTCACCTGATATTCTGTTCGTTTTGTGACAACACCTTCGGTTCCTGAGGATACCATCGGTTTTGTCTTATCAGAACCAGGTCCGATCGCTTCTTTTTCACTCATCTGTTTCTTTTGGTGTCCTGCATCAATTGCGATTTTTATACGATCTTCCTGTTGTTTTGATTGTTCCTGATCAACCGTTACTTCATTCTTTTTTTGTGTTGTCTTTTGCTTGATGATCTCTGTTCTTTTTTCTGTCGTTGGTTTTGGATGATCTTCACTGATCATTTCATCATCATTGCTGCATCCAGCACAGAAAAAACAAAGGATCATACATAAGATCATGATCTTCCATATCTTTTTCATACCTTTTATCCCTCTCATTTATAATGCTGCAGTTGTTCTATGGCTCTACAACATGAAGCTCTCCTGTCACAGAATCCATCACATATCCAGATATCTTCACATCTTTTGGGATCAATGGATGTTTTCTCAACATTTCCACAGAATCTTTTACAGAACTTTCCACACAGTCAAATCCTTCCAACCATGTATCAAAATCAATACCACAATGACGGATCAGCTCAATCTTCTCCTCATCGACTCCTCGATCCATCATATGTTTTATCATCATATCACTATTAATATGCTGTACACCACAGTCGCTATGTCCAATGACCATGACTTCCTCTATTCCAAGTTCAAAGATTCCGACTAAAACACTTCGTACCACACTTCCGAAGGCATGGCTTACTACCCCACCGGCATTCTTGATGATCTTCACATCTCCATTCCTGATCCCAAGGGCTGCCGGCAAAAGTTCTGTCAGTCTTGTATCCATACAAGTGATAATTGCGATCTTCTTGTCTGGATATTTACTTGTCTTGTATTGTTCATACTTCTTTTCTTCTACAAATTCTTTGTTATATTTTAAGATTTCATCTATCATAACTTCTACTCCCTACCTCAATGTAATATCTGCCGTTTTTCCCTTGCAGGCTTTTAAATAATCTTCGGTCGTAAGTTCAATCTGGATTCCATTTTTACCGCCGCTTACAATAATCTTCTCCTGTGCATTGGCGCTTTCATCGAGCACTGTTGGATAGTCTTTCTTCATTCCGATTGCTGTACATCCACCGCGGATATATCCTGTGATCTTGTTGATATCCTTGACATGGATCATCTCCACAGACTTCTCACCTGCTGCCTTCGCTGCTTTCTTAAGATCTAATTCCTGATCGATCGGAATGACAAATACAAAATACCCTCCACCTTTTCCTTCAGTCACGAGGGTTTTAAATACTCTTTCATATGGTTCATTTAACATATCTGCGATGGTAATTCCATCAATAAATTCTTTACATTCATAACGATGTACTTCAAATGGGATCTTTGCTCTCTCAAGCATCCGCATTGCATTTGTTTTTGGTTCTTTCTTTGCCATCTTATAATGTCCTCCTTACTGATCGTTTTATCTGGCAAAATTTACTTTTGACACTCTCATCATATTTCACCTTGCAAATACTCCATAGATCAAAGAAACATAACATGCAAAATCTCCGATTCTTTTTCTTTGATATCCAAGTTCTTCTCTCCATTTTGCTTCTTTGCCATGCTCTTTTGTATATGCTGCCAATTCATCTAAAGAATGGATCACGCTATCGTGCATCACTGTCCTATCATCATTGCTTCTGTCTGTCTTCGGTGTGATCTTCCAATGTGCGCGGAGGCTTCCATAATCGATCATACAATGAAGTGCATGATCCCATAACTTGTCATAGATCTCATCTTCTTCAAGATTCTCTTCTAACAGTTCTTCATAAACTTTCATCGCCTGCTCAAATTCAAGATCATCTGGCATTTTTAGATAATTCTCATATATAAAATCTTTCTGCATAGTGGCCTCCTTTATTTCTTTGGCATACATTTTTACACTACTTGTGCACATTATATCATATTTTCTCATATAGTGAGAGTAAAAGATCTTCCGAGGATATTTTTATGCCAGAAATACAAACTAACAATCTTGTCGATCATGGACAGTTAAAAATACAGGTAACTTCAGGACAAAGATCCGTCCCGATCCCTAACGCTACGATCGAGATTTCTTATACTGGTGATCCTGATTCTGTTCTTGAGACTGTATCTACTGATGAAAATGGGCAGACACCTGTCGTTGACCTCCCTGCTCCTCCCGTGGAATACAGCATGTCTCCGAGTGAAAATCAGCCTTATTCTGAATATAATCTAAAAATACATTCTGATGAATATAAACCTGTCACGATCTCAGGTGCACAGATTCTTTCTGGTGTGGAAGGCCTGCAGCCTGTTTCCATGATTCCTGAAGAAACCCCACACTCCAACAGAAGAACACCCGATCGTGATCGGTCCGCATACATTATGGGGTAATTATCCTCCCAAGATTGCGGAATCTGAGATCAAGCCAGTCAACGAAAGCGGTGAGATCGTTTTAAGCAGGGTGGTGATTCCTGAATATATTATTGTTCATGATGGTCCTGTCGGTGATAAAACTGCGCAAAATTATTATGTCCGCTACAAAGATTACATCAAAAATGTTGCCGCCTGTGAGATTTTATTCCACTTGGCCAAGGGCAACGCTTGAAGCAAATATTCTTGCGATCATGTCATTTACTTTGAATCGTGTGTATACAGAATGGTATAGAAATAAAGGGCATGATTTTACAATCACATCTTCTACAGCTTATGATCATAAATTCATTCCTGGAAAGACAACTTATAATTCTATTAATACGATCGTTGATGAAATTTTTGCAGATTATCTGTCTCGTCCGAATGTGAGACAGCCGATCCTTACGCAGTATTGTGATGGGAAGAAGGTGTCTTGTCCGGAATGGATGACGCAGTGGGGTTCTAAATACTTAGGCGATCAGGGATATGCTCCGATTGAAATCCTGAGATATTATTATGGAGAGAGTATGTACATCAATACTGCAGAACAGATTTCAGGAATTCCTTCTTCCTGGCCGGGATATGATCTGACGATTGGAAGCAGCGGGGATAAGGTTCGACAAATACAACAACAATTGAATCGTATTGCTAAAGATTATCCTTCTCTGCCTACGATCGCTGTGGATGGTGTTTATGGAGAATCTACTGCGAATGCTGTTCGGAAATTCCAGAATATTTTTGGACTGCCACAGACTGGGATTGTTGATTACCCTACTTGGTATAAGATCAGTGAGATCTATGTTGGAGTTAGTCGGATTGCGGAGTTGAATTGAAATCTTAGATACAACAAAAGCCCCACAAAGTTCATCCTTGTGGAGCTTTTTTCATTTCTTATTCTATTTACTCTTCACCAAACACCGCTTTTTATAAAAAGCAATTCCATAACACAATACTTCCTCATAAGCATCTTCAAACTCTTTTGCATACATCTTTGTGTTGATCTGATCTAACACCTTTTGACAGTCTTTTTCCAAATCTTCTAATTTCCTTGAATACTTTGCTTCAAATACTGCAACTTGTCCTGTTACATCATTGTAGATTACAATATCACTTCGTCCTTCTCCATGCTCTCTATTCGACTCTACACTATAACCTGCTCCTGCAAAGATTCCTGCAAGAAATGCATGATAGAAATCTTCTCGATAATCATAATAACTGATCGTCATTCGCAGTAATGTGCTGATTTCTTTTGTTGCCTTATCCGCATCTTTGTTCCACACTGCATCAAATAAATCTTTCCGATTCGTAACTCTTGCACTGTCTTCAAACCATTTCCTTACGGTTGATTCGAAAATTTCTTTTACTTCTTTGTTTGGAATTCTTAATTCTATCTGACCATCCTTATCACGTTCTCCGACTTTTGTAAGATATCCAGTAAGATAGAGAATACTCCATAAATTATCTTCTGATGAATGTAGATAATCATATGTGAGGTCTTCTTCTATTTTCTGGCAGATGCTTCCACCTGCGATCAATACTTCTAGTTTTTTTCGTATAGCAGCTCCTGTATAATCAATAAAGGAGCGAATGATCGCATTATCACTGGTATTCTTCCAGTAGCTGACTGGTCTTGCATTCAGATCATTTTGAAGATCTCTTAGATAATTCATGACATCCTATGAACAATAAACTTCAAACTCTCCAAAATTATACCCATCATACCATTCTTTAATCAGATCCGCTTTCTCTTCAATCTCCGCATCTGCTAAAAGCTTATCTACATCCTGTTGTGTAAATCCATAATATTCATTGTATCTTGTGGATGAAATCGTATCTGATACAAAGTTATTTGTTCCAGTGAAAATACTTTCTTTGGCAATCTTTAGGCATCCTGTGATGACTGCAAACTTTAATGAGGAATTATCTTTTAAGGCTGTACTAAGCAAACCTTTCATAATTTCTAACATCTCTTTGTAGTAACCATTACTACTTGCTTTTGCAATTGGAACATCATATTCATCAATTAAAAGGATCACTGGCTTTTTATAATAACTTTTCAGCATATTGGTAATTCTTAATATACAACTTTGAATTTCCATCATACTTGCACTACAAGTCTTTAATTTTTGAAATACCAGTTTATCCCCTTCATCTATCTCATCACTATCCAACAAGTATACATGTTGTTTACATGCTTCAGATATAATAAATTTCAAAAAATTAAACGCATTCTCAAATGTAGTTCCATCTACATCCTTAAAAGACAAAAATAATGTCGGATACTGATTCATCCATTTCTCACAAATCTCGACCTCATCAGATATCTCAAGTCCTTTAAACAAATGTCTGCTATCTTTCCTGATATCCAAAAAACTGTTCAACATATTCATCGCCATCGTTTTTCCAAACCGTCTAGGCCGCGTAATCAACGTCACCTGATCCATCTCACCCTGTAACAACGTCTTGATCAATCCGGTCTTGTCCACATAATAATAATTCAACTCTCGAATTCTCTCAAAATCCGAAATCCCAACAGGAATATTTAGATTCTTCATCTCTTCCTACTGCCTCCTTTCTTTTATTAATTATATATTGATAAACATATATTCGCAGTTCAATTATGTTAAATCTTTAAACCAATACATGTTATAGCCAACAACCTTCCAGAATCAATAGTTGATCATCAAAAACCGTATGAGCTCGTCTGCACTTAGCGAGTGGTAGGTCGCAAGACCTGCCAAGAGCTTAGTACAGCTACGTGCGAATCCGAGCGAGAGCGGGTTTTTGATGATCAACTATTGATTCATTTCTATTTATTCACTTCAAAATGCTGATAATCCTTAGAGCTTCTCCACTTACCACCCCAGCTGAATCCATATTTCTTAAAGATCTTATAAGCTGTGTCATTCTTATGGATCATATATCTTTTATATTTTCCTTTACATTTTGACGTCTTTCTCTGTTTATACACCTTACCATTTGCCGGTGATACCTTATTTCCTTTGACCCACGGATTGATCCTTGGATTGATATCGATAGCCATTCCATAAGAATGGTTGGAAAGTTTCGTCGTTCCACTGATCACACGATAATTAAACGCAGAGGTATTATTTGCAGCCATAGACTTCTCATCATTCGCACCATAATCATCAATCAGTCTCATTCTCTCAATTCTGTACCTCTTCTGATAAAGAGCATAAAAGACCTTGACCGTTTTCTTCGCGATCTTCTTGTTAACGATCAACTCACCCTCTTTTACCTTCCCATCAAAACCATAATGAAGAACCTGTACATATCTTAAATCAGACAACTTAACATTCTTATTCTTTCGATAAGATTTTCCCGTGATCCTCTTTTCAATATTCGGAGAAATCTTCTCATAAGTAAAGCCTTTTTTATAAGTATATTTCGAAGCTGCATTCGCAGATTTTCTCTGTAAACAAACTGGAATCACAGCAACTGTAAATGCTGTCAATGCAAGTATCGTAGTTAATTTCAATTTTGATCGATTCATTTATTCTCATCCTTTCCAAAACTTCAATCATTTATCTTAATCGGTTTCATTATAACATATATTCCAAAGCCCCACACTCCATACCTTGAAGCATTTCAAAACAACAATTCAATATCCTCCTGTATAAAGAATATTTTAAATCATAATTGCCCAGTGACCGTATGAACACGCCTGCACTTAGTGAGTGGCTGGTCGTAAGACCTGTCACGAACTTAGTACAGCTGCGTGAGAATCCGAATGCGAATGGGTCACTGGGCAATTATGATTTAAAAATATTCATTGAAAGAGTGAATTATTTTTGATATACAAGAAACTGATACTCAATATCAAAGTAAGTCTCTTCTTCACTCTCTTTCACAAGTTTCCACTCTGGCATCTCATCCAGATCTGGAAAATAAGTATCTGCATCATATGCGAAGTCTGTTCTTGTAACATAAGCTGTATCACAATAAGGAAGCATCATGCGGTAAATGCTTTCTCCACCGATGATAAAAATATCTTCATCCTTATATTCTTCCAGCTCATCTAACAATTCTTCTTTACTTCCAACTACGATCGCTCCTTTTGCATCGTAGTCTTTATCATGTGTTAATACAATATTCGTTCTCTTTGGAAGCGGCATTCCATTTGGAAAGCTTTCTAATGTTTTTCTTCCCATGACAACGACTTTTCCTGTTGTCATCTGACGAAACATCTTCATATCATTTGGAATATGGACTAAAAGTTCATTGTTCTTTCCAATTCCCCAGTTCTTATCTGCATTTACAATAAGATTCATCTTACCTTCTCCTTCTTATATTGCGATCGGAATATCTTTGATCTGTTCTCCTGCCTGATAGTCTTCGATCTTAAAGTCATCTGTTGTGAATTCATAGAAATCTTTGACTTCTGGATTAAGCGTTACTTTCGGTGCAGGATATGTCTCTCGTTTGATCATCTCTTTGATGATTGGAATATGGCGATCATAAATATGTGCATCTGCGATCACATGAACTAACTCTCCTGGTTCCATATCACATACTTGTGCCATCATATAAACTAATGCTGCATACTGTACAACATTCCAGTTATTTGCTGCTAAAATATCCTGAGAACGCTGGTTCAAGATCGCATTCAATGTGAGCTTATCATGTCCTGGTTTCTTTGTTACATTAAATGTCACACTATACGCACATGGATAAAGATTCATCTCATAAAGATCTTGGTGGACATAAATATTTGTCATGATCCTTCTACTGTATGGGTTGTGTTTCAGATCATAGATCACACGATCTACCTGATCCATCATTCCTTCTTTGTATTGGTGCTTTACACCCATCTGATATCCATAAGCCTTTCCGATCGAACCATCTTCATCTGCCCATTCATCCCAGATATGACTCTTCAGATCATTTACATTATTTGATTTCTTCTGCCAGATCCATAATAATTCATCAATAGCTGACTTAATATATGTCTTTCTTAAAGTCAATGCTGGAAATTCTTTGGACAGATCGTAACGATTTACAACACCAAACTGTTTAATCGTATAGGCAGACTCTCCATCTGGCCAGTGCGGACGGACTTTCTCTCCCTCTGTACTAGTTCCATTCTCTAAAATATCTTCGCACATAGATATAAATACCTGATCTGCATAACTCATTCTTTCTTGTTCTCCTTTTCTTCTTCCTCACTGTTGATCGTAAGCATCTCAAATCTTCGTTTAAAAAATGCAATCTTACGGTCAAACACTCCTAATCGGTATAAATTGATCACAAACATTCCAAGGATCAGGGCTAATAACATTCCTCCTAATCCTCCGAATTTCAGACCAACGTAGATCAAAAAGATCGTTGTCAGTGCTGAGATTCCCATACTGTCTCCCATCATCTTTGGCTGCAAGACCTGTTTCAATACCAGACAGATCGCATAAATGATCAGTAAGATAACTGCTGTTTTGATATCTCCTGTGATCAGCTTAAATATTGCCCATGGAATGATCACAGTCCCTGTTCCAAGGATTGGAAATATATCGACAATTCCTACTAATACCGAATAGATAAAAGAATGTCCAATCCCTGCAATAAAAAATCCGATCCAAAGGATCGCTATGATCACTATCATGATCTTTAACTGCGCAAGGCAGTAACTTACTAAGACTCCAACTGAGTTCTTCATAAATACATTGATCTTATGCTTCACAAATCCTGGAATACATTTTTCATACCATGCTATGAGTTTTTCCCGTTCCAGTGAAAACATATAAGCTGCAAATAACATAACAACAAGCCCTAACAGACCGCTTGTCACACCCTTTGCAACACCACCTGCATGTGCTACCCCATAATCTCCTGCAGAAGATGCCGCTTTCTTGAAAAGCTCTCCGATCGATCCGCTCCACTGATCAAACTGTTTTCCAAAAGATGGTGGAAGAATACTTAAAAATTGCTCTATCTTCTTCTGAAAGATCATTCCTTGTCTCATGATCTCATGACGGATATCTGGTGCATCCTGTATAAATCCGATGACCTGCAGTGCGATACCTCTGACTGCAAAATAAAGAACCACTATAATTCCTGTGATAACTGCCGCGATCAAGATCGCAGAACCGAACTTCTTCGGTAATTTTACCTTCTTCTCCAGATATTCGATCACTGGGTGGGCCATCATTGAAATAATCCATCCTGCTACAAATGGCCATAAAAATACGATTGATTTTGGTAATACAAAGATCAAAAGCAATGCACCTGCTAATATGACCAACAGTTCCATGATAATATCCAGATAAATTTCCCAACGTTTCATAATTTTTTCACTCCCTGATGTAATTAGTATATTCTTGAATTTTCATACCATTTTCCATCTCTTAATGAACTATTATACGTTACAAATTATTACTTGGCAATTCTAATCTCATCTTTCTCTCTGTCGTAATGATATATGTGATCTGATAAAACTTCTTCCTGATCCACAACCATACGGTTTGTCTCTCTAACCATTTCTCGTAGTTCCTCTGAACTTTGCACATATTCATCATCCAGTAAAAGGATCACTTCATGAATACTGCTTGGAAGAATATAAAGATCATGCCCCATATAATTCGCGAAATCTCTCAGTGGATCTTTATAAAGCATGACGGATGCTCCATTCATATAATCTCCATTTGATAATACAAACAATGGAATCTCCATATCCGTGATCTTTACTGGTATCACAGACTGAATCTTGCGCATCACTGGTGGGAAGATCTTCTCCGTGTTCTCCTTTGCATCCTTCATCATCTGTTCCTTTGTCACACCCCATAACAGCAACTCTTTGTTCCTCACTAATGCACTCGCCATCCCGTCATGATTCCGGTATGCTGCCCAACGATATGTAACTGCCAGATCTAAGAACCGCTCGTATGGTGTATACTTTAACATCTCTTTATTCTTCTCATAATTAACCACACGATAAAACAGATTCTTCTTAATATGCTCATAATCTGAAACTTTATCCTCATCCAGATAAAATCCAACCTGATGTCCTCGATAAATTCTGGCAATATCTTTCATCGTATCTGATAATTCCTGTCCCCTTAAATAATTTCGATAAAATATCTCCAGATACAACACTGGTACCAGATAATTCTTGGTCTCTCCGATCGACAACCCCATCATCGATATCTGATTATTCCTCTTAACCCTCTGCACCATAACTTTCTTTCCTTCCATCTCTGGAAGATAGTTTAAAATATTCGCTTCTACATACTGATAAAATTCTTTCTCATTCAACATGGTCTTCTCCTTTTCTGTGGATGAAAACGCATGCCATAACCCCATTTTATTTGTTTCCCCTCATTTGTCTTCATATGTAAATAATTTCCATATCATCATACAATATTTTCCAGTTGATTGCATAAAAAAGAAATTATTTTTCAAAATTCTTTTTTTATTCAATCTCATTTTGTTGCTGTAAATCTTTTAGAAATCAAGTAATGTTTCCATTTCTTCTCTCGTACCGATCGTAATCCTTAAATAATTATTGATTCTTGGCTGATCAAAATAACGGACATAAATCTTTGCTTTCTTCGCTGCTTCAAAAATCTCTTTGGCAGGTACGCTTTCATGTGTTGCAAAGATAAAGTTTGCTTTGGAATCTGCAAAACTAAATCCGATCTTTCTCATCTCAATCTGGAACCATTCTCTTGTATCAATGATCTTATTTCTTGTCTCCTGGAAATATTCTTCATCTTCTAAGACAGCTGTTCCAAGAACAATAGATGGCTCATTCATCGTATAAGAGTTGTAGGAATATTTCACATCATTCATTGCCTTGATCAGTTCCTTGTTACCGATCGCATATCCGATACGAAGTCCTGCTAAAGATCTTGACTTGGAATATGTCTGAACGACTAAAACGTTATCATATTTTCTTGTCAGTTCTTTCGCTGTGTCGCCGCCAAAATCAATATAGGCTTCATCAACGATCACAACAACATCCTGATTGTGTTGGATGATATCTTCCACAACCTCTAAAGATAAAAATGCGCCTGTTGGTGCATTAGGATT
>ENA-OQIP01000092-OQIP01000092.1-human-gut-metagenome-genome-assembly--contig:-NODE-92-length-18261-cov-3.620106_pt1 | contig 18261 bp, 22 predicted proteins | sample MGYA00242585_ERZ504750 | MGnify/ENA primary metagenome ERZ504750 (study PRJEB26092, sample SAMD00036441) | human gut metagenome | host: Homo sapiens | study: EMG produced TPA metagenomics assembly of...
AAACTTGGCCATTGAAAAGATTGGAAGATCAGCCACAGACGGAAAAGCTGACATCAAACAGATGACAGACGCTCTGGATACGGTAGACGATGGACAGGCAATCAAGAACCTCATCCAGGACTTAAAAGAAGCTAGGAACACAGGCAGACAACACATCAGAACAGCTGGACGAGATGGGGAAAACCCTCTCAGCAGGCGCATTGATGGAGGCTGCCGATCAGCTTTCTGGACTGGGGGATAAAATAACAGAATTAGGAGACAAAGCAAAGGACGCTTTTCTGGAGACACAAGATGCCACAGTAAAAGCGTCCACTTATTTTGGAGAAACCGGGAAAGCGGCTGAGGAAACAGCCGGAGTCATCAAGGACGTATATGCTGAGGGCGTGGGAGATTCCATGGACTCTGTATCAAACGCGGTCATTACGGTCAAAAAGAACCTGAAAGATCTGGATGAGACTACACTGACACATCTGACAGAGCAGGCAATCACGCTGGATGAGCTGTATGGAATTGACATGAATGAGACTCTCCGAGGTGTCAACAGCCTCATGGAGCAGTACGGACTCACGGCACAGCAGGCCATGGACTATATCGTAAAGGGTACACAGAATGGCCTGGATAAGACAAACGAGCTGGGGGATAACCTCTCAGAGTATTCTGGAAAGTTCGCTCAGGCCGGTTATTCCGCTCAGGAGTATTTCCAACTATTGCAGAACGGACTGGACAATGGAGCGTATAACCTGGACAAGGTAAACGATGCCATTAACGAAGTCACGACCAGACTGGTTGATGGAACAATAGCGGATTCCCTGAGCAAAATTGATGAAAAGACCGGGGAGGTACAAGCCGGAACCGGAGGCTGGAGCAAAGAAGTTGAGGATGTATTTAAACAGTGGCAGCAGGGCGGAGCTACACAGAAAGATGTTATTGATGCCATTGTGACAGATATTCAAAACACAGAGAACCAGCAGGACAAACTGAACAAAGCAGCGCTGGCATTCGGTACAATGGCCGAGGACGGCAATGCGAAGTTCATAGAATCGCTCACATCTGTGGGAAACACATATGATGACGTGGCTGGATCAGCAGAGAATATGTTCGACCAGTCCACGACAGACTCCCAGACGTTTGAGGCAAGCATGAGACAGCTGGAGCAGAGCCTGATTCCGTTGGGAGAGGCACTGATGAACCTGGCAAACAATATCATTCCACCGATAGCAGCAGGATTGAAACAGGTGGGAGAGTTTTTCGGAAAACTGCCAGAACCGGTACAGAATTTCGTGGTTATACTGGGGGCTGTGATTGCCGCCTTTACCACTCTAGCCCCTGCCATATTGGCCGTGATAAATATCGTAAGGATTTTAGGCGTGGCAACATTGGGGCCGATTATCGGAATCATTGCCGGTGTAGCTGCAGCAATTACCGCAATCATAGCCATCGTGAAAAACTGGGGCGCTATATCGGAGTGGTTCGGAGATTTATGGGTAAAAGTGAAAGAGAAATGCTCACAAGTGTGGGAATCAATCTGCTCATTTTTTACCGAAACGATACCGCAGGCATGGGACAGTCTGGTGTCAAAATTCCAAAGCATTCCGGAATGGTGGTCAGGAATCTGGCAACAGGTCGGAGATTTCTTTTCTCAGATCTGGCAGTCAATCTGTTCATTCTTTACGGATACAATACCGCAGGCATGGCAGAACGTGGTTTCATGGTTCCAGGGCATCCCGGAATGGTGGTCAGGAATTTGGCAGCAGGTGGCTGATTTCTTCTCAGGAATCTGGCAGTCCATGATGGAAAACCCTGTGCTGTCATCAATCGTAACAACCATACAGGAATTGTGGCAGAATGCAGTCACTACGTTGCAGGGCATCTGGTCCGGTCTGACGGAGATTGCATCAGGAGCCTGGGAGTTGCTGAAAAATACGATACTTGCACCGGTGCTTTTGTTGATCGACCTGGTAACAGGAGATTTCACTCAGTTGGCGTCCGATGCACAAAATATCTGGCAGAATATCCAGGACGCTGCATCACAGATCTGGTCTGGAATACAGCAGGTGGTCACATCATTTGCAGAGGGATTGGTCACTCATGTGGTTACTCTGGTTACAGGATTTATGGACACCCTGTCAAGTTTGTGGGACATGATAAAGCAGACGGCGCTCAATACCTGGGAAAATCTGAAAAATTCTGTGGTTCAAACAGCAACAAATTTGAAAGATTCTGCAATCCAGGCGCTCCAGAACCTGAAAGAATCTGCATACCAGAAGTGGCAGGAAATGAAGCAGAACGCACACGACAGCTGGGAGAATTTAAAGAGCAGTGTGGTTCAAACCGCACAAAATCTGAAAGAGTCAGCGGTGCAGGCGTTCCACAACATGGTTTCCGGAATCGGAAACGCACTGAGCAGTCTGGGATCAACTGTGCGGAACGGATTTTGGTCAGCAATCAGCTTTATCACATCACTGCCAAGCCAGGCAGTACAGTGGGGACGAGATTTCATAGACGGAATAGTTTCCGGAATCAGGAACGCCATTGGAAGAGTCAGAGATGCCGTGTCAGACGTGGCATCTACAATCCGCTCATTTCTGCATTTCTCAGTGCCTGATGAGGGACCACTAACAGAGTATGAGTCCTGGATGCCGGACTTTATGCAGGGATTAGCTAAAGGCATCGAAAAGAGTAAATCAGTGGTGGCTGATGCAATCGAGGGCGTGAGCAAAGACATGACCATCAATGCAAACGCAATGATGGATCAGAGCAACGCAAAACAGACAAACGCCATCATGAATATCACATCATTGCTGGCTCAGTATCTGCCATACCTGGCCAAGAGCTTAAACATCGAATGGGATACCGGAGGTGTAGCAGCGAAACTGGCAAGAGATATGGATAGAGAGCTGGGTATCCTGGCAGAGGAGGGAGGATTCCTATAATGGACGCAATTACAAACGGAGCCACGATTGAGATCGTGGCCACCGGCGAAAGATTCCACACTCTGAATGACTGGGGACTGGCAATAGGAAACAATGATTATATTGGAGATGTGGAACAGGAAAACTATTATGTGGACGTGCCTGGAGCGGATGGCTTTCTGGATTTCTCAGAAGCCATCACAGGCCGCCGCATATTCAAAAACCGTCCGATCAGCATCGAGCTGGGCGGTAAGAAACCAAGAGACAACTGGGATATTTTTATTTCAGACCTTAGAAACCTTGTAGAGGGCAGAGAAATCAAGGTCATTTTCGACAATGACTCTGGGTTCTACTGGACAGGCAGAGCATCTATCCAGGGATACGACAGAAATAGGGAGATAGGCACATTCACATTGGCCATTCCGAAAGCTGACCCATACAAGTACAATGTGGCGGATTCTACAGAGGACTGGTTGTGGGATTCGTTTGATTTTGAGACTGGGATCATAGACGAGGGTACGGAAATAACGGTCAAGGCCGGAGAGAGAAAGACGTACACAATCGTTCCAGATCAGATGCCGTTCGTTCCGACCATATACGTGAGCGTTCTGGGATCAGCGGGACTCAAAATGACAGCAAATGGGGAAACCTACACACTGATGAAAGGAAAGAACCGTTTTGCGGATATCACAGTCAATACAGAGGACGTGGTGCTCAGTTTCACTGGAACGGGCACACTCACGATCCGGTACAGGAGGGGGTCACTGTAATTGTATAAAGTTAAAATGGACGGTCAGACCCTCTACTATCCAGGAGATAAAGAGGCGGTACTGACCAATCCAACGCTAAACCTGCAGACGGGATATGCGGGAACCTTTGAGTTTTCGGTACCGCCAAACAACCCACTGTATGACAAGATCAAGAACCGGAGCAGCATGGTCAGTGTGTTCCGGGATACAACAGAATTGTTCTATGGAGAGGTCCGGAAACAGCCGAAAGTAGACCGTTACAGAAACAAAAATGTCTATTGCGCCGGCGCAATGAGTTTCCTGGCGGACTCCATACAGCCACAAGCTGAGTATCACGATATGACACCACGACAGATGCTGGAGACGTTTTTGGATATTCATAACAACCAGGTGGAGGATAGAAAAAAGATCTATCTGGGAAAAGTGACTATCACAGACGCCAATGATTCTCTATACAGGTATACAAACTTTGAGAACACGCTGAAAGCGATCAGAGAGAAACTGGTGGAGAAACTGGGAGGATATCTGAAACTCCGGCATGAGAATGACAAGCTGTATCTGGACTGGATCACGCTGGAAGAATACGGAAAGTATTGCAGCCAGCCGATTGAGTTCGGACTGAATATGCTGGACTACTCACTGAGCAGAACGGCGGAAAATATTGCCACAGCGTTGATTCCGCTGGGCGCACGTCTGGAGGGAGAGTCAGAGATTGACGCTCTGGAGAAGTATGTGGACATTACCAGCGTAAACGGTGGATCAAATTACATTTATAACCAGAGCGCGGTGGAAAACTTTGGGTGGGTGTGGATAACTAACACCTGGCAGGACGTAACAGAGCCATCAAACCTGCTCAGAAAAGGAAAAGAGTGGCTGGAGGATAACCAGTTTGAGAATCTAACACTGGAACTGACGGCGGTAGACCTGTCCATGATGGATAGTGACTACGATGCTTTTGAGTGTGGAGACAGGATTCAGTGCAGAGCGAAGCCATACGGAATGAACAGAGTTTTTCCGGTCATGGAGATGCAGATTCCTTTGCAGAAACCGGATGGAGCAACACTGACACTGGGAGAGAACAGAAAGCTGACCTATACAGAACAGCAGAGCAGAATCTATTCCGGAGTCACAGCAACAGCCGAGGAACGCCGGAAAATTCAGAATCAGGAAGTCCGGGCGGCCATTGATAACCTGACAGCAAAAATGACAGGAACGGCCGGAGGATATCATCTGGAAGAATTTGACGAAAATGGACTCTGGCTCAGAGAGCTATACATGGACGCTCCGAGCAAAGAAAAGGCCACAAAGATTCTGCAGATAAACAAGGAGGGCATCGGAGGCAGTCACAACGGATATGCAGGACCGTACACAGTGGGAATGACACTGGACGGCCAGATTATAGGCGAACGGATCACGGCCAACTCTGTCAGCTCAGAAAAGCTAACGGTTGAGTATAAATCCGAACTGGAGGGGAAATTCTCACAGGCCACAAAGAATGCCAATGATTATACAGACAAGCGGGAAACCGCTGTGAAAGAAATTATCACAACTAGCATCAAGTCGATAGAGGACAAGATACAGCTGGCGGTTACGGATCAGAAAAGCATCACGAACCGGTATGATTATATCAAAGGCGGAGACAACCAGAGTCTGGACGTTTCAAAGTTCACGGCATCGGCCAATGCCACAGCGGCAAAGAGCACAGCCGGGAATATGAACGCCATCCTGATGACCAAAACAGACGGAAACACAGCATCAATCCAGCAGAGCCTGGGAACATTGCCGGCAGGCACCTATGAGATAGAGGTTAAGGTGCACACGCCTACTGGAAAGAAACCGAGCTATTGTTATTTTGGCTTTTCCGGAAATACAATCTCACAGTACTTGTCAACGGTAAACTGTGATAAATGGTATACATTGAAAAGAACTGTTACCTACACAAGCGCCGGCACAAGATCCTTTTATCTTTCTATTACTGGATCATCCGGACAGCAAATCTATCTGACGGATATCCGGGTGTTAAGAAACGTGAAAGAACTGATTGACGATGTGGACGCAAGAATCACGGTAGAGGCCGGAAAGATCACTCAGCAGGTATCTGAGATGTATGAGAGCAACAGTCATAACTACTGTACAAACGGATCTTTTTCAGATAGCGAAGATAAGTTCACTGGCTGGTACCGGTCTAACAATACACAGGTTACACAGAACACGTTTTCCGGAAAATCATGTGCTCAGATCACGAATACGACAAGCACCTATTATCTACGATGGTATCAGAAACCGTTCGACAAAAAGGGAAAAGTCAGAGTAAGGTTCAAAGCGGCCTGTGCATCAGGGCAGGAGAAAACAGCCATAATCAGAGTGACAATAGATGGAACGTCACACTATACAAATGCAGGAGACTTGAGCACATCCTGGAAAACATTTGAATTTGAGAATGATGCAACACCGCCATATTTTTATACATATTTCTACAATAACGTGGCCAATACAACGGTATACATCACAGACGTGGAAATCATGGGATATGCGGCGGCCTATACTGAGTCTCAGTTGAAACTGACAGCCAACGATATCACGGCGGAAGTCACAAGAGCGAAAAAAGCAGAGGATACACTGAAAGGCAGTATCCAGGTCAATGCGGATGCTATCAAGCTGAGAGTGTCAAAAGGAAAAATTTCCTCAGAGATCAGTGCAGAGTCTGGCTCTATTTCAATTAAGTCGAACAGAATCAGCATCAGTTCCACAAACTTTACGCTCACGGCATCTGGATATGTAACCATGAAAGGTGCAAGTTGTCAGGGAAGTTTCGAGGCGAAAAATGGAGACTGGTGGATAAAAATGAGCTATGGAGAAATCACTGGAGGATACAGCGGTTCGACCTATGGATACATTGATTTCAACGGAGCTTACAACAACACCAACGAACACACGTTGAGAATCATGGGAAACACTTGCGTGGATATCAAAGGAAAGCTGTGTACAGCTACCAGCTGGAACGCTGGAACAGTATACACGACTTACACCGGAACGCGCAGAAAAATCACGAATATAAGAGACATCGGAAACGGAGCTATAGAATGGTCGTGGACAGATGAAACCTATAGAAATGGATTATTGATGGGATAGGAGGAGAATCATGAACGTAGGAGCAATTTTGGATAATGTAGCAGGAGAACTGGACGCACAGGTGCTGGCATATATGCAGGAGTACGCAATTCCACCGAGTCTCATGGATAAGGTGCTGGATAGAATCCAGTCACACATGAGGCAGATGAAGTCAGAAGAATACGCCCAGGAATTGATGAAAACACAGATTGATCTGGCGGTAGCCAATACAGAGCAGACCGGCACAGAAGAACAGCAACCAAAATCAGGAACAGAGGTGGATGATATCGAAGATTTCAAGAAAAAAGTTGGAATAAAGGGAGGAGACAAAAATGCAGACATTCTCAGCGAAGAAAAACAACAGAGCAACAATGATAAGACCGTATGAGTTGGCGCTGTATTGCGTCCAAGGATATGATATCTGGCAAGAGACACCGGAAGAAAAAAGGCTTGCGAGACCAGGACATCCGGAGGATCTGGAAACGGTAGCTCTGGAAGATACAGCCCATACGATGAAGTTAGGAGGTTAAACATGGCAAACGTAAGGAAGTACACGGAACAGATTGCCAGCGCCAAGAAAGGAAAGGACGTCAGAGCTGCGATTGTTTCTGCAATCAATGAGGTGTCTGATGAGAATAATACATACAATCAGACAAAGGCGGACATCCAGGCGGTACAAAAGTCAATCAATGCAGACGTGACAAAAAACCAGCAGATACAGCAGGCATTTAACAGTAATTTGCAGGAGGCCAAGGAAGTCCAGAAAGATCTGACGGCTAAAATGAACAAAGGGACTACACTGGCGGAAAACCTGGAAAAGAAGAACACAACAGCAACCTCCCTGGACAAGAGCCTGGGAGAAAAAAATACAGCAGCCACAAAGACGGTGCAGACATTAGAGGCAGACATCACGGCAGCAGGACAGGCAGAAAGAAGTCTGGAGGCAGATGTGACAGCGGCCGGAGAAGCCAAAACAAAACTGGACGCAAGTATCAAAACATCTGGAGAAAACATCACAACCATGCAGAATCTGGTCCAGAATGCTGACCAGATCAAAACAGGACTGGAGACTGACCTGAACAATGCACAGCAGGCGTCAAAAGATCTGAAGCAGAATACAGCAGCCAGCGTCACGAAAATTGAAACAGCTGGCCAGACACAGATTGATCTGATTAAGCAGAACGGAGGGGGCGTTGAAAATGCACTCTCCAATTATTTTGCACTCAGGAGAAACGGAAAGGTATTCACAACAAAGATTTATAAATGGGAGACCTCCACAAGCCCTGTGGGCGTGAAAATGAATGCCAATGAGAATATGGTTGCGGAGCCATCTGTGGGAAGAACAGAGGGCAGAGATGATTATGCTCAGTATGGACTATTTCATCATTTTACCTGCAATTTTTCTGTAGACGAGAATGGTTTCAACCATGTAGATGCCCTGGAGGGCCAGATTAGATTTACCAAGTACGGCAAGGTGCAGGTCGGAGAGGTTACAATGAGCGCCTGGTTCGGTATTGAGGACACTACCGAGGCAGTCCTATATCATTATTCTGACAGCCAGACAGAGCTGACACCATATCCGATGAAAGAATCTATCAATCCGGACGGAACAATCAGCCCATTCATGATCCATGCCAAGTATGCGGCGGGAGACATTGCTGGAGTGCCGTATTCATCAAAAGGCCTGGCACCGGCCAATGGCTGCCAGGCAACACAGGCGAGAAATCCGGTCAGCTACACCGGAATGATAACCTATATGCACAAGCTGGGCGGTCACTATTGCGGCACGACAAGCTGGGATCTGTTCTATAGACAGCTCATGATGATTATTAAATATGCAACCACACACAGCCAGAGCATCATGGCCGGATGTACCTCATACAGCAATCAGAACCAGAACCTGGTAGAAGAAACCGGAGTGATGAGAGTGGTACTAACAAAGGCACAGGCGGCTGGTTATGTGATCGGCTCATATGTATCCATCGGAGACGTTGGCTCAAACACAAACAAAGACCGGTATTTTTCCTATATACACAACAAAGCATACAGCGTCAAAGTCACAAAGATTGAGGACGTGGATGACAGCAATGCAGCAGTATATGTAAATGCTCCGGAGGCATTCGACACGACATTGACCACATGGATCACAACAATGCCATGGCACAGTGGAGCGACTGATGAGGTGGCTGGCTCAGACGGATCTCCGAACAGCAACACCAATGGGAAAGATCCGTACAAGATCCAGGGCATTGAGACCTGCATCGGAGCCTATGAGGTTCTGGGGAATGTGGTCATGGATATTGTTACCGGTGCGGACGGGAATCCGGCCAGAGATGTCTATGTATGCGAGGACGCCAGCACACTGTCCAGCAACATTGCGACAGTGCGGGCAAAATTATAAAAAAGGCTATCGCACAGGTGGCCTATACAGCAGCATCCTGGAAATATATCACGGAAGAAACAACAGATCCAAACCTGGGTATCATGATTCCTACGAAAGCAGGCGGAGGCTCAACCACTGGATTTGCTGATGGACTGTATACAGATGCAGGAACATCTGGACAGAGAGAGTGGCTTGCGCTGGGCTATTTGAGCATTGGCGCGGATGCTGGCCTCTGGCTTCTGCATGCGAACGATGGCTGGTCGTCCGCGAACTGGCATATCGTCTCTGGCGTTTCTCCAAACGGCACCAGGGGGTGAATGGCAGGCAACAGCCTGACAGAGGGGCTTTCCCCTTATAAATAAATAACGGACTTGTAACGCTAAACGGGCGGTTTCCTCTGTGGCTTGCGCTGGGCAATTTGAACAATGGCGCGAATGCTGGCCTCTGGATTCTGAATGCGAACAATGGCTGGTCGAACACGAACTGGAATATCGTCTCTGGATTTTCTTGAAATTTATTTGAATTTCAGCGTTACATTTCGCTCTGTAGGAACGGAGCCACCGGAAAGCAGGTGCGTGGGGCATATCCCCAAAATACGATTGAAGCCACACCGCCCAGCTGGGGCCTGACTGGACGGGCACATGGCGCAGTAGGCCATGATGCGGAGTGAGTAGAAAAACCGGAAACTCCTGTATCAAGAAACGAGGACTCACAGTTGAAACGATACTGTAAAAATATACAACTGGATAAAGACTGGATTATGGCCTGTATGCTGGAATGTTTTTCAGATAAATGGAAACGGCGTGATGTGGCAGGGTTCCTGGCCGGATACCAAACCGGTCAACCACTGTCCGTCAGGGCTGTGAGCAGACTGATCCAGGAGAAAAGGAGCAATGTGGACCCGTTGCTGGAAAGAGCAGCGGAAGATCTGGCAAGGGAAATCAAGGAGCGTGATGTTCATTTCCCGGAAATACACTACTCCATGAGGTATGACGGAAACTCCGGAAAGCTCAGGGAGATAGGCGTGGAGAGCATAAAACAGCAGATATACAATTATGTAGCTGTCAATGCTCTGAAAGAATTATTTGAAAGAAAGATAGGAAAATATCAATGTGCCAGTGTGCCGGGCCGTGGCCAGGTATACGGAAAGAATGCAATAGAGAGATGGATTCGGAAGAATCCGGACAAAACGAGGGCAGGAGCCAAGGCAGATGTGCGGCACTGTTATCCATCTATTAACACAAGAAAGCTCATGAGATTTCTGAGAAAGCAGGTCAAAAATGATGACCTGCTTTATTTAGTGGAGACATTGATTGCATCGTACAAGCAGGGGCTATCCATCGGTTCATATTTGAGCCAGTGGCTATGCAATTACTACCTCAGTTTTGCCTACCACTATGCACAGCAAAAGCTCTTTAAGGTGCAGAAAAGACGTGGCCAGGAGAAACGGACAAGACTGTTCTATAAAATTATCTTTTATATGGACGATATCCTGATCCTAGGACCGAGAAAGGCAGACGTTAAAAAGGCCATGCTCATGCTGATCCGATTTTTCAGAGATGAGCTGGGTCTGGAGATAAAACCGAACTGGAAACTGTTCCAGGTTGACTATATCGGAAAAGACGGAAAGCATCACGGAGATTGCATTGATATGATGGGATACAAAATTTACAGGGACCACACAGAAGTCCGCCGGAGCATATTCCTCCGGGCAAGACGGGCATATCTGAGATTGAGAAAACAGGTGCAGCGGCGTATGGAGATAGCACTAGATCTGGCGTACCGCTGCATTTCATATTATGGCTGGTTCAAAAATTCAGATTCCAATCACTTCAAAAAGAAGTATGGAATAGAGCAACTGATGAAATACGCGAAAAGGAGGGTAAGCATTGAAAGCAAGATTCACAACAGAACAGCCGGCAGTCAGCTGGCAGCCGCTTGACAACGGAATGGTGGACGTGGCAATCTGCCTCAATGGGCAGGAAGTTACAGAAGAAAATCAGCAGATGGTGGAAAAAGAACAGTATATCACTGTGACAGACACGTTCTGGGAATATGATTTCCACCAGTTTCGGGAAAAAGCGAAAAACGTAAACCGTGAAGCTGTGGAGAAGAATCCGGAGAAATATCTGGAATATGAACCACAGAAAGAAAAGACACTGGAGCAAAAAGTCCAGGAGCAGGAGGAAACAATCAGGATGCTGACATCATGCCTGCTGGAAATGTCGGAGGCGGTTTATGCGTAAGTTACTAATCAATTTATTTTTATTATGTACAGGAAAGGACGGTATTGCAATGATGGCAATGTTATGGGCACAGGAAATTATGAACCAGGAGACAGTAGAGGACGCAAAGAAAATGTATGAAAGAGTTCCACGTCTCTTAAAGACAAAAGTGAAAGACATTCTGGTCAGATCCGGAATGGGAGAGATCACTGAGGAATGATGACAAAGCTGAGAATTATTTCAAGGCTATGGTCGCACATCACGGACTTGCGGTTGTATATCAGAGGACAGAGCAGCAAGACGCTGGAACAGATTGAGGACGAGCTGGATATAACGGAATACTACTGCAGGCCATACGCTGATGTGGACGATGTGGATGATGTATGAGGGCAGAGGGGAGGTGTAGAAGATGATGAAAGAGCAGTTATGCACCACGGTTGGAATGGTCGGCGGATTCATAGCAGCACTTTTGGGTGGTTGGGATACAGGATTGCAGACACTGATGATTCTGATCGGCATAGACTACCTGACTGGCTTGATTGTGGCCGGAGTGTTCCACAAGTCTACAAAGACGAAAAACGGAGCACTGGAAAGCAAGGCGGGATTCAAAGGACTCTGCAGAAAAGCCGTGATTTTGTTGATTGTGCTGATGGCGTACCGGTTCGATATGCTGATTCATGTGAACTACATACGTGACGCCGTGATTATCGGATTTATTTCTAATGAAGCTATCAGCATCGTGGAGAATGCGGGGCTGATGGGGATTCCGATGCCGCCACAGATAACAAAGGCAATAGAGATTTTAACAAAGAAACAAGAGGAGGAACATGGAAATGAAGAAAATTAACTGGGTAAGAAAACTGACAAGTAGAAAGTTATGGACTGCAGTTGCATCGTTCGTGAGCATGATGATTGTGGCCACAGGTGGAGCTGAGAACACAGCAACACAGGTCACAGCATTGATTATGGCAGGAGCATCCGTGGTGGCGTACATCATTGGAGAGGGACTGACAGATGCAGCGTGCATTGAGGATGAGACAGAAAAATAACAGGAACAGGGGACGGGAAACCGTCCCTTTTTCTTTGATTGGAGGAAGATCATGGACAAAAAGCAGCTTGAAATTTTGACGAATATTATCGGAGCAGTAGAGTCTGGCGGACAGGTATATGGAAAACGAAGATATGAAGCATACGCCGGAAAGGGAGCAAACTCAGCGAATGAAAAAACCTGCACGTTGGGCTGGGCACAGAATTATGGCAATGAGGCCAGAAAACTCTGTCAGATGATTCTGAAAGAAGATCCGGGAGCATTTCGCGGAGCCGACACTGCAGGAATTGAGTCCAGACTGAGCCAGGACTGGGAGGCAATCGGATGGAATCCATCTGCAACAGAGAAAGTGGCGCTGATCGCAATCATAACGACACCGAGCGGAAAGAAATGCCAGGATGAGCTGTTTGAACAGCTGATGGAGACATACATCAAACAGGCCGTGGCATACGGAGTCAATACTGTACCAGCTCAGATGATGTGGTGCGAGATTGAACACCTGGGAGGCCTGAAACCGACAAAAAGAATTTTTCGGACGTGCGGCCAAACCGTACACGCCGGATAGCGTCTATGCATCATTGATCCTGGATCAGCAGGATACATCAAACAACAACCAGGTTGGAGACAAGATGTATCAGTCCAGACATCAGTGCTGTGTGAAATGGATCAAGCAGTATGTAGGAGAAGAAAAGGAGAGCACAGGAATGACAGAGAATGAATTGAGACAGATGGTAGCAAACAACATGAGGGGATGGATCGGACTGAAACGGTCAGATAGATCACACATGGTCATTATCAACTTATACAATAGCTGCCTGCCATTGGCCAGAGGGTACAAAGTACAACCAACAGATGACTACTGTGCAACAGGAGCATCTGCAGCGGGAATCAAGGCCGGACTCACGGACATTATTCCAAGAGAGTGCAGCTGTGGATATATGATTCAGCTGTTCCAAAAAATGGGCCGGTGGGTTGAAAATGATGCATATATCCCAGATACTGGAGATTTCGTGTTCTATTATTGGAAAGATGGAACGAATTATGCAACAACGGATTGCACAAGCTGGCCGGATCATGTTGGAATTGTTCTGGAGGTCAATAAGAACACCAGAGAGATTCTAATAGGAGAGTGCAACATGGGCGGCGGATTGGTCGGAACAAGAAAGATCAAAATTAACGGCAGATATATCCGTGGATACGGAATACCTGACTATGCATCCAAAGCAACCGGTAAAGGAAACAGTTCTAATTCTGGAACGAACTCCGGAACGACTTCCAGCGGATCAGCATCCGGAGGAATCAATAAGACTCCGAAGTGGGTGGGAGAAATCACACAAGACAACGTTCCGGTTAAGACCTGGGCAGGCAGCTCCACAAGCATCAAGTCCTGGCCGGTACTGGGAACAGGAAACCTGGTGGATATTTGCGATACGATCAAGGACAACAGCGGCCATGATTGGTATTATATCCTGATTGCTAAAAAGGTTTATGGTTTTGTAGATTCATCGTATATCAGACAGGCTGGATCAAATTCCGGAAACAGCTCCAGCGAGGTACTGACCTATAAAGTGGGAACGGTGTACACTCTGCAGGTTGAACTGAAAGTGAGAACAGGAGCAGGAACAGGATGCCCAACCAAGAGCTACAGCCAGCTGACACTGGACGGACAGAGACATGACAAGGACCATGATGGTTGTCTGGATGCAGGTACTCAGGTTACGTGTCAGGCCATCAAGAACGTAGGCAGTGATATCTGGATTCTGGTACCGTCTGGATGGATTGCAGCATACTATGATGGAAATGTATATGTGAAATAATATCAGACATGTGACAAACAGAAAGGCCCCGGCAAAATGCCGGGGCCTTTCTGTGATTTCTTTAAATGTTAAGCAACTGGGCCTTTTTGGCTTCAAATTCCTCATCTGTGATTGCTCCAATATCAAGCAACTCTTTAAGTTTTCGTATTTCATCAAGATTAGAGGCTGTAGCGGAACCAGAGGAGCGCTCATGGATATAATTTTCAATATATTCTTTTATTTCAAGGATCAGATGATCCTCTTTTTTAGAAAAAGTGATGGAATTTTCATCTTTTACAGCTCCGGAGACACCGTTTCGTGCGTCTCTGCCGCCGATGAGAACAATCTGCAAATATCCAGTGGTAAATCCGGGTTTTTTGTATTGTACACCGGAAACATTATTGAGATCATAGGTCTTTTGCCCGATCAGTCCCTTATTAACAGCATTAGTGAAACCACGCGGCTCTACCGTAAGAAAGTTATCGTGAATAGTTACATTGAATTTTCCGTTGCTTTTCAAATGTATAAGAACGGTATTACTATCAGGGAACTCTTTTTGCTTATCAGCTTTTGTGAATAAATCCATAGTGCATCCTCCTAGATAAATGTAAAAATTATAGTCATGCTGACCTTTAACACAATTATGCTTTTGAAATGTGGTAAAGTCAAGAAAAATTCTGATTATTAACACGTGATAGGGGCGTACCGGATGAAGATATACGCATACAAGGGAAAAGATAACTTGTGCGGGGAACGCATAAGGTTGGCGAGAGCAAAAAACAGAATTACACAAAGTGATTTAGCGGCGCGTATGCAGGTGGCCGGAGTTGCGATAGAACGAGATTCAATAAGTCGCATAGAAAGAGGCACAAGAATCGTAACAGATTATGAATTGAAAATATTTTCTAAAGCACTGGGCGTGAGCATGGAATGGCTGACTGATGAAAGTGGGACACTGTAACAGTATGTTGCGGTGTTTTTTCTTGTAAAAAAATACACCCAATGAGTAGAAAAAGATTGACAAATGCACTCAATGGGTGTATTATATAATTGTAGCAAGGGAACAGCAGGAAAGGAGTTAAAAATGGAGAACGAAATGAGTAAAGCAGATCTGATAGCAATGTTAGTATCAATAATAGAAGTAGCGAGAACAAACGGAGAAACACATACAGTAGAACATATTGAAAAAATCCTTGAAGAGGTAAGAAAGTAAAATAGAATAAAGGGAACACACGAGGGGCGGATACCTAAACAATCCTGCTAACCGCCCCAAGTGCTATAATGTAAATATAGCAGGAACAAAGCAGAAAATCAAGGGGCGTGATAAAATGACGATTGAAGAAGCACGCAAACAAAAGGGAATGAGTAGGCGTGAGGTGTCAGAGTGGTTAGAAATACCATATAGAACACTGTCGAACTGGGAGACTGGAGCGCGGAGCTGTCCGCATTACATTGAAAAGCTGATAGTAGATAAAATAATACAAGGCAAATGATAAGAAGCACATAACAACCCGCAGGACACCGATGCCTGCGGGTTGTTTTACGAAAGAGGCGGGAGTATGGCAAATCAAAAAGGAAGTAGACAATTAAAACACAGCGATAGAATCAGACTGGAGGCTTTATATAATGCTGGCCATAAAGTTGTGGAAATTGCTGAGATTTTGCACGTACACCGCAGTACAATCTACAATGAACTTAAACGAGGCCAATATGAACACTTAAACAGCGACTATACCACCGAAATGCGATATAGTTCAGATCTGGCACAACGAAAATGTGATGAAAACCTGAAAGTAAGGGGAACACAGCTGAAAATAGGAAATGATATCAAGCTGGCAAATTATATTGAGGATAAAATAATAAATGAGGATTACAGTCCGGATGCAATCATAGGAGAATTGACAGCATCAGGCCGATGGAGCGAGTTCCAGACCCAAATATGTACAACCACTGTATACAGTTATATAGATAAAGGAATTTTTCTGAGAGTAACCAATAAAAATCTGCCTGTAAAAAAGAATAGGAAAAGAAAATATAATAAGGTAAAGAAGCAGAAGAGAGCAGAGGCGGGCGAAAGCATAGAAAATAGACCGGAGATCATAAACAGCAGAGAGGAGTTTGGCCACTGGGAAATGGATAGCGTTCTGGGGCGCCGAGGAAAATCTAAAAATACATTATTAACACTTACAGAAAGAAAAACAAGAGCGGAAATCATATTCAAATTGAATAACCATAGTGCTGAGGAAGTGGTGGCAGCAGTGGACCGGTTGGAAAAACGCTGGGGAGAATTATTCAAAACGGTATTCAAAAGCATAACTGTAGACAATGGGACAGAATTTGCCTATTGTGAAGAACTGGAGAGATCCGCAATAGGAGCAGGAAAGAGAACAAAGATGTATTACTGTCATCCATATAGCAGCTGGGAAAGAGGGACAAACGAAGTCACAAACAAAATGGTGCGGAGAAAAGTCCCTAAAGGAACGAATTTTGATGATCGAACGGCTGAGGACATCCAGGAGGTTGAAAACTGGATAAATCAATACCCACGGCGTATCCATGGGTATAAATCTGCAGCGGAAATGTTTGAGGAGGAATTGCAGAGAATTAGCTAATATATTTCAGCTACAGAATCTCAGACGGCCGGCATGAACCTGGCGGCCTTATTAGAATGCTATCACAAAAGAAAGAGGATATGATAGGAAATAGAAAAAGAAACAAATTCTACAAAGAACACGCACCTGTTTTGTGACAAAATAACGATATTGAATTTTTGTCGAAAAAAAGGTTGAAATTTTTACAGTACAGAAAAACCATAAACTGATATTGAATAACCGGAAGGCAGGACTGGTGACAGGTGTTCTGGATGTGCTGTCTTTTAATCTGAATGAGATATTGCTGGAGACAGAGCAGGGAATGCTGATGGTGAGAGGAACGGATCTGCATGTGAACCGTGTGAATCTTGAAAAGGGAGAGATCGATCTGTCGGGAAACATTGACAGTATCTCATATCGGATATCCATTCGACAGCAAAGCAGGCAGGAAGTCTTTTTGAAAAGTTATTCCGGTGATCTGCCGGAAGAACCGGGAATGTCATGAGGAATAAGGAAAATAAGGTGAAATGTAAGATGGGGATAGGAAAAAGAACTGTTCATATTTCTGCTGGCGGGTCCTGGCCGGAGCAATCGTACGTCTTGCATACCGTTGTATCAGCTGCCTGCGGGAAGTGGTACACCATGCTCATTGGGTTATTGAACTGGAGGATCTGATCTATTGGATCGGAACCGCGATTTTTTTGTTTGTGCAGATTTACTACACAAGCAGTGGTAGTGTGCGGTGGTATTTCATACTAGGTGTTGGAATCGGCGGGATCATTATGTCAGTTTTTCTTGCGATTACGGGGAAAATTTGTCGGAAAATTGTACGGCGGCATAGCAGATTTTTTACCGAAACACTTGAAAACCCGGGGAAAAAAGATAGAATAAAAATAATTAACAGGTGAGTGAAACGGCAGGGCTGCCGGCAAGGGTGAGTAAATTAATATGAATGATGTAAAGCAGAGAAACCGCAGAAGACGGCAGCGCAAGCGTTCTCAGAATCATAAGAGAAGTGTGTTGGCGATCAGCGCAGTTGTTCTTATGTTGACAGTTATGGTGTCTGCAAACAGTATGACATTAAAGGCAAAGAACAGGGAGTATCAGGCGCAGGAGACGGAATTAAAAGAGCAGATCCAGGCGGAACAGGATCGGAAAAAAGAGATTAAAGAACTGGAAAAATACGTTGGAACGGATAAATATGTAGAAGATGTAGCGAAAGAAAAGCTGGGTCTGGTACATGACAACGAGATTGTTTTTAAATCGAAATAAGACTATAAAAGACGAATGATAAGCTTTCAAGGAAGAGATTCCTGAAGCTTTTTTTCCGTCATGTATTCAGAAGAAAGGGGAACGACAAAGTTGGCACAGATAAAGGACAGGAAATATTTGTAAATCCATATGTGGTACAGATGGACAAATTTGCCGATTCACTGCAGCATTTAT
>ENA-OQIP01000093-OQIP01000093.1-human-gut-metagenome-genome-assembly--contig:-NODE-93-length-18193-cov-1.962582_pt1 | contig 18193 bp, 22 predicted proteins | sample MGYA00242585_ERZ504750 | MGnify/ENA primary metagenome ERZ504750 (study PRJEB26092, sample SAMD00036441) | human gut metagenome | host: Homo sapiens | study: EMG produced TPA metagenomics assembly of...
TTGTGTGTTTGTGTGTTTTTTCTTATCTTCTTAAGTATCATTATAGTGAGCCGTACGCCCCTCTGCAACAACAATATTGGGGCAAACGATAATTATATTGAGGTGATCTTCGATTTTTTCTTGTTTTTTTTCCCTTTTTGCCGCATACTTTACTTATCGTATGATTTTTAACGGATTTTATGGATTGGAGGTACGTTTCATGCAGATCCGCATGGATAAAGAAAACCGTGAGCTGAAGGCCCACGGCAGCTATGAATTTCCTGTCAACATCAGTTACGAACAGCTCTCCCGCTACGAGCGCGGCTCCTTTTCCTGGCACTGGCACCCGGAAATTGAGCTGACGTTTGTCCTCTCGGGGCAGATCGGATATCAGGTCAACGGCAAATCGTATGTACTTAAAAGAAGGGGACGGCATTTTCTGCAACACGAATGCGCTTCACAGCGGCCACATGATCGACGGGATGGACTGCGTCTATATTTCAACCACGTTCGCCCCGCGCTTTCTCTATGGTTTTTCAAACAGTGTGATCCAGACGCGCTACGTCGAACCGGTGCTGACGGATATGCAGCTCGCCTCCATCGTCTTTTCGCCGGAGATCGACTGGCAGAACCAGGTACTTGTCTGTATGCACCGCATCTACGACCTCTCGCTTTCGCAGCCGTCCGCGTTTGAGATGGAAATCCAGGAGCTTCTGCTGTCGATCTGGATTGAGATTTACCGCCACGCATCGTTTTCCGGTGAATCCCAGAACACGGCGGCAGCGCGTGACGTTGAGCGGCTCCGCATTCTGCTCGACTACATCCACCGCCATTATATGGAGCATCTGACGCTCGAGGATCTCGCCGCACAGATCCACATCTGCCGCAGTGAATGCTGCCGTTTTTTCAAGAAATGCATGAACGAATCCCTGTTTGACTATCTTCTCGATTAAACCGTATTAGAAAAAAAGCCTGCCGCTCCTTCTCGAGCGCCAGGCCAGTATCACTTCCGTAGCGGAACAGACCGGATTTTCCAGTCCTGCCTATTTTTCTAAAATTTTCCGGCAGCAGATGGGCTGCTCGCCGAGCGAATACCGGAACCGCGCGGATCACACGTAACGTTCAGCGCTGTACCGAGATTTCATTTCCTGCTGCCCGGCTTTTGATCCGCTCTCACAATCCACCCTCTCCCAAAACGAATGGATTACCTCCGGGAGGCTGCTGCGCTGCACAATCCGGCAGTCCTCCCACTCTCTTGGGAACAGCTCGCGGTACTCCCGGTTTCGAAACCGCTCGTCGAGCAACAGAATCACACCCGTGTCATCCGTCGTACGGATCACGCGCCCTGCCGCCTGCAATACTTTATTCATGCCGGGATAGCGGTACGCGTAGTCGAAACCGTTCTCTCCGCTGCGGTCAAAATATTGCTTTAAAAGTTCTCTCTCCGGCCCCACCTGCGGGATTCCGGCTCCCACAACGGCCGCGCCGATCAGCTTTTCCCCGTCCAGATCAATTCCCTCCGAGAAAATGCCTCCCATGATACAGAATCCCACCAGCGTTTTCTCGTTGTCTTTCGCAAACGCTTCCAGAAACTCTTCTCTCTCCTGCTCCCGCATCGCCGACTCCTGGATCAGGCAGGTCACGTTTTCATCTGCATACAGTTCCTCATAGACCGCATAGACATCCTGCATCAGGCGGTATGACGGGAAGAACGCCATATAGTTGCCCTTCCGGCTCTGGATCATCTCGTTCAGATAGGCGGCGATCTTCTCAAACTCTGCGCGGTTTCTCCGCTGATACTTCGTGCTGACCTCGCTTCCGATCGCCAGACACCGCTTCGTGGGATCAAACGGGGACTCCACGTAAATCGCGTAATCGTCCGTATTCGTGCTGAACATCTTCTTATAATACTGCACCGGCAGCAGCGTCGCGGAAAAGAATACGGCCGACCGCCCCTGGTTGATACACTGCTGCAGATTCTCCGCAGGGTTGACGCAGAACAGGCGCAGTGCAAAATCGCCGTTATCGAGATAACTCGTGTAGATCAGATAATTTTCATCCACTAAATTGTAAATCTCGGAAAAATTTCGCAAGTTAAAGTAAAATTCCAGAACCTGCTTCCGGATTTCGCTTGTCTTATGCGCTTCCAGCCAGCCCGCCAGTTCTTCCAGCAGCTGATTGACCATCATAAGAAACGTCGATACGCTTTCCAGCTCCGTGCAGGAATCGCACTCTCTTTTGTAGACGAGCATCTGGTGATTGCAGCGGTTCAGCGCCTTCTCGAGCTTTTTGCCCGGTGCATACGGGCGGAGGAGCTGGCGGACCTTTAAAATCTCCTCTTTGACGAGCGTGGCACTGAACATATCGCGGCCCCGCTCGACCAGGTTGTGCGCCTCATCGATCAGAAAGATGTAGTCACCCTTCGTTCCTTCTGCGAAAAAGCGTTTTAATTTCGAGGTCGGATCAAACGCATAGTTGTAATCGCAGATCACGCCGTCCACCCACGAAGCCACATCAAACTGGAGCTCGTGCGGGCAGACGTTCCATTTTTCCGCCTGGCGCAGGACTTCCTCTCTTGTGTAGGAATCGCATTCCGTCAGCATCTCGTACACCGCCGCGTTGATCCGGTCAAAATGACCTTTCGCGCGCGGGCAGTGGATCGGATCGCATTCGGGCTCATCGAGGATGCACATTTTTTCTTTTGCGGTCAGCGTGATTGCTTTGAACTGCAGTCCCTTCTCTTTTAGAATGGAGACCGCCTCCTCTGCCACGGTACGGGTGATGGTTTTCGCAGTCAGATAAAAAAGACGGTCGCCGCAGCCCTCTCCGATCGCGCGGATGGCCGGAAAGACCGTGGACATTGTTTTTCCGATGCCGGTCGGCGCCTGGACGAAGAGTTCTTTTTTCCGCAGAATGGTACGGTAGACGCCGCTCACCAGTTCCCGCTGGCCTTTCCGGTACGGGAAGGGGAATTCGAGGTGCTGCATTGAGGCATCTCGCGCTTTCTGCCACTGGTACTGGAATTCCGCCCAGATAAACCAGGCGTCGAGTAGCTCATCGAACCACTGCTCCAGTTCCGGGAGCTTGTACGTCTGCAGAAAATGGCGGATGCGCCAGTTGGAGTGCTCCGGCTTTACCTCTTCTTTGGTGAGCGGGCGCAGAAGGCCTTCCTCCTCGGAGGAGAGCAGGGTGTACGTCATCAGCACGCCCATCTCCTCTTTGCGGTTCTGAAGGCCGTAGATGTAAGCGTAGCACTTCGCCTGTGCCAGATGTACCGGAACCGGCCCTTCCATCGTTTCGAGGTCACGGTACGTTCCCTTGATCTCCTCGATCACGGTCGTGGTTCCGTCCTCGTACATGCCGTCCGCTCTTCCCTCGACGCGCAGGATGAAATGCTCATATTCTTTTTCGTGAACCAGCGGAACCTCCGCACGGTAATCGGCGCCCCGTTTTTTCTGAATCTGCTGATGCACCCGCGTTCCCGCCTGCATGGCATCGCGCTCGCCAAAACCTCCCGACGAGTTGTCCAGATCCCCGCTGCGCAGAATAAACTCCACCAGATTCCGCACGGAAATCCGGATCTCTTTCTTCTTCTCTTCCACTAGCCCGCTCCTTTTCTAACCAGACTATTCAGAGCCCCCATCTCGATTCCGCTGCGCTGCATCTCGATGTGGCTTCTCGCCATATGAAATTCCAGAAAAAACCGCTCATTCATGCAAGCATGATTCGTGTCCTTTTCTGGAATTTCGCATGGCTCTGAATAGTTATCATTATACAGAAAAAAGGAGACTGCCGCAACAGTCTCCTTTTTTTCTCTCTGAAGTTATGTGTCTCGTGTGATTAGTTTTTCTTCTAGAAAGTCCCCTAGCGCTAAATTCTGTCTCTACTCTCGCTGGCGGCGCAGGCTGAAATTTTTTTCGTTTCCCTTAATAAAATTTATGCTACAGCAAATTTCTGCAGGGTTTTATTGAATGCCGGACTGTCACCATAACAGTGTACGGTGAGATCACGGTTCAGATCCATGCTGAGGATGCCAAGAATGGATTTTGCATCAATAATAACGCGGTTGTAAAAAAATGTCAATATCAAAATCACATTTGGAAGCTGCTTTTACAAACTCCTCTACTTCCTCAGTTCCATTGAGTCTTACTACGCAGTGTGACATACGATTCACCTCTTTCTTAATCAATAGCTGTTTGTTTTCCTATCGTTGAGGTAGATTATGCACTTTTTCTCTTTAAATGTCAATATTGAATTTATTTCCTTGTTTTTGCCATATTATGCATGTTTTTTATGCAAGTTTTTCTCATTAACCCTTCATATTTGTCGCTTTTTGTCTCATTTGCGCAGTCGTGTGTAACCGGTTACACAAAATCCGTTTAAAATAAAATAGTTTTTGCCAAAAAGAAACGTAAAAATCTTGTCAAAAAAACCCGCTTTTCCTTGTAAAATCAAGGAAAAACGAGTTTTTCATGCCATTACTTGCTTCTATATTTAATGATTAGATGTTGATCTTTGCAATATCGGTGTTATCCACTTCTGCAAATCTTCCTTCGTCCACCAGCTCGGCAAACTCCGGATGAATCGGCATTTTGCCGAGAACCGGCACGCCGATCTCGGCTGCGATCTCGTCGATGTGGCTTTCGCCGAAAATGGACAGCTTTTTGCCGCAGTCCGGACATACGAGGTAGCTGTAGTTCTCTACGATACCGAGCACCGGAACGCTCATCATCTGTGCCATCTTGTAGGCTTTCATGACGATCATGCGCACCAGATCCTGCGGGGAAGATACGATCACTACGCCGTCTACCGGAAGAGACTGGAAAACGGTCAGCGGAACATCACCGGTTCCTGGCGGCATATCGACGAAGAGATAGTCCAGGTCGCCCCAGATGACGTCGGTCCAGAACTGTTTTACGGTTCCTGCGATGACAGGTCCTCTCCAGATGACCGGCTCTTCCTCGCCCGGAAGCAGGAGGTTGATGGACATTACCTTTACGCCGTTTGCTGCAACTGCCGGGTAAACGCCCTTGTCATCTACGTTTGCAGGTCCTTCAGGCCATACATTTTCGGGATGGACGGTCCTGTGATATCGGCATCGAGGATACCAACCTTGTAGCCCTCTTTTGCTTTCTGGTTTGCCAGAGATGCGGTTACCATGGATTTACCAACACCGCCCTTGCCGCTGACAACGCCAATGACATGTTTGATCGAAGAATCGGCATTCAGATCAATATGAAAATCCGGTTTGCCCTGTCCTGCTTTGCTTGGACATCCTTCGCAGCTTTCTTTGGAACAGCTCGAATTGCTGCATTCTTTTGCCATGTTTCTTTCCTCTTTTCTTGTTTTTCTTGCTTATTTGACAAAGCGGTCGATCGCCTTATTCAGCTCCTGAATCGCTTTTATGTCCCCATGCTCGACTGCATCGACGATGCAATGTTCAATGTGATCCTCCAGGATAATTTTCCTGTATTGTTAATGGCCGCCTTCACGGCAGACAGCTGGATCAGAACCTCAGTGCAGTCCCGGCCTTCCTCTACCATCCGCTTGATCGACTCCATGTGTCCGATCGCGCGGGAGAGGCGGTTTAAGACTGCTTTTGTATTTGTATGATGGTGCCCGTGGGCGTGATCGTGGGAATGCTCGATCACGGTGCCGTCTTCCAGCACATGCACATGCGTGTGTTTTTCTTCACTCATCGTTTTTTTCTCCGCTTTTCTGGTATTTTCTGCGCGATTCAGATTTCTGTAAACGTAAACCGCTGGCGGATGCCGGAGGTCTCAATGTCAAAGACCAGAGATCCGTCCGCTTCCACCGTTTTTTCTATATTTTAAGTTTTTGTCCGGAAATTTCTGACGGATATACGCCTCCGGGTCATCCGTCTCGATCTCGTCGAAAAAGACGTCCCGCATCTGATTATTGGCACACTCATTAAAAATCTCCCAGACGGTCTCGTACTCTTTTTTCATCCTGTCACTCTCCGTTTCGTAAGACTTCTCCGCACTGGCTCCACTCGCCAAGCAGCCGCTCCACAGACCATGCGGCGTTCGCGGGACTCGTCGACGGAAGACGAACCGCTTCCCGTCCCAGCTGCTTCTCCTGGTACTTCCGGTAATACTTCCACGCGGTCGCCCCGTTGCAGTAAATCTGCCGGATATCGGCGCATTCCAGAATGTCCTGCAGCGGATTCGGCACAACATCGCGGATGCTCGCATCGCTCGAGCCTGTGATGACGCAGGACGCGATCACATCCCAGACAGCGATATGATTCCGGAGCAGAAACGCCTTCTTCTCTTCCACGGTCTGCGGCACCTCTTCCCCGCACACGGCTGCCGTCACTTTCCAGAAACGGTTCTGCGGATGGCCGTAAAAAAATCCGGTCTCCCTGGATTTTACGGACGGAAAACTGCCGAGAATCAGAATCCGGGAATCGGCGCGGTAAACCGGCGGAATCGGATGCACCACCGGGTGCTCATTTTTGTTCTCGTCAGGTCGGCTCATCTTCATCAAACTCCACTACCGTATAGAATCCTCTCGGTGTCTCTTTTACTTCTTTTACGATTCCCTTCCGGGACTGCAGCCTCTCATACGCCTGATAATTCCTGCTCATGGCCACTGCCGGGGTAATCGTATAATAATAGGAGGTAGGCAGTGCGCTTTCTGTCACGTTGACTTCCTGGCCTTCCTCGAGAAGTCCCTGTCGCTCCATTTTAAATTCCATCTGCCGCATATTCCTCATCCTCCTTTTTGCAGTGGGCAAAAGATACGCCCATGGGGTATTTTATCACACTTTTCCGAAAAAGAACAGGGGGTTTCGACAGAAAAAGGCGGTACCGGACCTTCGCCCCCAGAATTTTTGTTTTGATCATTTTCCAGATCTTTTCTCTTGCTTTCATTCACAAATCCTCCGTGTCCAGTATAGCGCAAAAACCCGGATTCCGACTATGCATATTTTGCCGCATGTGCGAAAAAAAAGAAAGAATCCGGCCGCCCAGAGACCGGATTCTTTCTTCTTATATAAATATAAAACGCATTTCTTTTTAGTGATGGAACAGACGGATTCCTGTAAATGCCATCGCCATGTTGTACTTGTTGCAGCACTCGATGACAGCGTCATCACGAACCGATCCGCCCGGCTCTGCGATGTACTGGACGCCGCTCTTGTGTGCGCGCTCGATGTTGTCGCTGAACGGGAAGAAGGCATCGGAACCTAAGGTTACGCCCTTCATCTGGTCGAGCCATGCACGTTTCTCTTCTCTTGTGAAGACTTCCGGTTTTACTTTGAAGATCTTCTCCCATGCGCCGTCTGCGAGAACATCCATGTACTCCTCGCCGATGTAAACGTCGATCGCATTGTCACGGTCTGCGCGGCGGATGCCGTCTACGAACTGCAGATCCAGCACCTTCGGGCACTGACGCAGGAACCAGTTGTCGGCTTTCTGTCCGGCAAGACGGGTGCAGTGCACACGGGACTGCTGGCCTGCGCCGACACCGATGGCCTGACCGTCTTTGACGAAGCATACGGAGTTGGACTGGGTATATTTTAAGGTAATCAGTGCAATCTTCAGATCGCGTTTTGCTGCTTCCGGAATCTCTTTGTTCTCGGTTACCACGTTGGAGAGCAGCTCATCGTCGATCGGCAGCTCCTGGCGGCCCTGCTCAAAGGTAATGCCGAAGACCTGTTTGTGCTCGAGCGGAGCCGGACGGTAATTCTCGTCGATTTTGATGACGCAGTAGTTACCTTTTTTCTTTGCTTTCAGGATTTCCAGTGCTTCATCGGTAAATCCCGGAGCGATGACACCGTCAGAAACCTCACGTTTGATCAGAGATGCGGTGTCTTTGTCGCAGACATCAGAAAGTGCGATAAAGTCGCCGAAAGAAGACATACGGTCTGCGCCTCTGGCTCTTGCATAAGCGCATGCTAACGGAGAAAGCTCTCCCATATCGTCTACCCAGTAAATTTTACGCAGGGTCTCGTCCAGCGGAAGACCTACGGCTGCACCTGCCGGGGAAACGTGCTTGAAGGAAGTTGCTGCCGGAAGACCGGTGGCTGCTTTCAGCTCACGTACCAGCTGCCAGCCATTGAAGGCGTCCAGAAAATTGATATAGCCCGGACGGCCGCTTAATACTTCGATCGGAAGATCTCTGTCATCATCCATGTAAATTCTGGAAGGTTTCTGGTTCGGGTTGCATCCGTATTTTAACGCTAATTCTTTCATGATTTTCTCCTTTCGCAAAACACTCGATTTCTTATTTATTTTTATTCACGATTCTTGTCTCATACTTGCCGGTTGCAATGTCGATATAGCGTGTGAAGAGGGACACCTTGTTGTCCTCGTTTAAGCTGCTCCAGAGCAGTTCGGTGAAGGCATCGATGTCATCCGGAATCTCGACCAGTTTTGGCTCACCCTCAAAGCTTGGCAGCGGATTGCCGTCGTGCATGTAGGTGTGGATGAAATGGCCTTCCCCTGCTACACAGTTATCATAGGAGAAGGTGTAGCGGTTGCACTGGGACGGATCGCCGTTATTGCTCTTTAAGATCGACATCTGGTAGCCGTACGTTCCGTTCTCTACGTGCATCACACCGGAAATACGAGGAGTGTAGTTCGGTGCATCCGGCTCAAACTCTCTGCTTCGAAGGGATACCTCAAACGTTTTTCCCTGCTCCAGTCCTTCGTATACGGTATCGGTCTGGTCTCCGTTTGTTACGATCGTATCATTTCCCAGAACGCGTACCGGTGCGTAGATGATCAGGCTCGGATCTTCCAGCTTCGACGGATCAAACGCCTGTGTGCGGATTCCCTCACCCTCCTCAACAAAGACACGGTTGCGGCTGTTCTGGCTTCTGCCCATAATAAAGTATCCGGCAACGGCTTTTGTGCCGTCTTTGGATCTGCCGATCACAATTCCTCTTCCTGGATATGCATTTCCTTTTAATTCCTGTTCCAGTGATACTTTTTTCATCTTCTGATCTCCTTTTCAAGGTGGCTGGAATGGGATTTTCTGTTTTTGGATAAAAAAACAGACCCACTCCCCCAAGCATTCTTCTGCCCAGACGGTCGGCCTCTTCTCACGCTATACTCCCTGTGGTCATTTCCACTTCCGTCAGTCGTATAACTGCCTTTACCTTAACATGGAAAATCCCGCCTGTCAAGGGACACGGCGGGATTTTTTTAAATGAAATTTTCAGAATGCACGAAGACAGCTCCGGTAAACGCCCCGGTGGATTCTGCAAATGTGCGGGTGAACGTCAACTTAGAACCCCTCTCTGTGACGCTCTTTTCGCAGTTCATAGCGGCGTTTTCCGCCCTCCCACTCAGCTTCCTGCTCCGGGGATTCCAGAATCAGGCCCGGGACGGGAAGTGCGCGGCCGTTCTCGTCGATGGCCACCATCACCACGTAGGCACGGTTGATCATTTTCCGAATGCCGGTCGCAAGCTCTTCCACGTACGTGTCGACGCGCACCTCCATTGAAGTGCGTCCGACATACGTCACCCTTCCGACCAGTACGACGGTGTCGTTCAGAAAAGCAGGATGCTTGAAGTTCAGATTGTCGATGCACGCGGTGGTTATTTCGTGGCCGCAGTGGCGGCGTCCCACCAGACCGGCAAGCTCATCGATCCACGCGACCAGCTGGCCGCCGAACAGACGGCCATAGCCGTTGATATGGCGGTGCATCAGAAGATACGACTGCTCTGTCTCAGAATCTTTTACGCGTTTCTTTGCCATTTCTTCCATTTTTACCAATACGCTCCTTTTCACATCCTGTTTTTTGTATCTTTATACGTTCGCAAGCGCCTGATCAAGGTCTGCAATGATATCGTTCACATCCTCGATGCCGACTGACAGACGGATCAGATCCGGCAGAACACCGGCTTCGATGAGCTGCTGATCGTTCAGCTGGCGGTGGGTATGGCTTGCCGGGTGCAGAACGCAGCTTCTTGCATCGGCAACGTGTGTTACAATTGCTACCATTTTCAGGCCGTTCGTAAAACGCATCGCACCGTCTCTTCCGCCCTTCGGTCCGAAGCAGAGAACGCCGCAGGTTCCGTTCGGCATGTATTTTTCTGCCAGCGCATGGTATTTGCTGTCTGCAAGGCCTGCGTACTCAACCCATGCTACCTTCGGGTGGTTTTTCAGGAACTCTGCCACTTTCTCGGCATTTCTGCAGTGACGCTCCACGCGCAGGTGCAGAGTCTCCAGACCGACATTCGTCAGGAATGCATTCTGCGGGGACTGGCACGCTCCCATATCACGCATCAGCTGCGCGGTTGCTTTTGTGATATACGCTTTTTACCGAATTTCTGCGTATAAATCACGCCGTGGTACGATTCGTCCGGTGTAGTAAGGCCCGGGAATTTGTCTGCATGCGCATCCCAGTCGAAGTTTCCGGAATCGACAATCGCTCCGCCGAGCGCCATTGCATGGCCGTCCATGTATTTTGTGGTGGAATGGGTGACAATATCTACACCGAACTCGAACGGACGGCAGTTGATCGGGGTTGCAAAGGTGTTGTCGCAGATCATCGGAACGCCGTGCTCATGTGCAAGTTTAACAAACTTGTCAATGTCAAGTACAACACCTGCCGGATTGGAAATCGTCTCGGCAAAGACAGCTTTGGTGTTCGGCTGGAATGCTTTTTCCTAGCTCATCTGCCGGCGCATCCTGGTCCACGAGGGTAGTCTCGATGCCGAATCGTTTTAAGGTTAACGGCGAGCAGGTTGGAGGTTCCTCCGTAAACCTTTGCCGCGCAGACAACGTGGTCGCCTGCCTCACAGATGTTGGTAACAGCAAGCATCGTTGCCGCCTGGCCGGAAGATGTGAGCATGGCTGCCACGCCGCCCTCCAGATCGCAGATTTTCTGTGCTACGACGTCGTTCGTCGGGTTCTGCAGACGGGAATAGAAATATCCCTCCTCCTCCAGATCGAACAGTTTTCCCATTTCCTCGCTGGTTGCATATTTGAATGTTGTGCTCTGGTAAATCGGAAGTACACGCGGCTCACCGTTTTTCGGCTGCCATCCTCCCTGTACACAGATTGTGTCCTGGCTGTATCCCATAATTTTTCTCCCTTCTGTAAGTGAAACCGGTCCACCGGGCCGATTTCTGCTGTGCTCAGCGCCATAATAATACCCCCACCCGGGATGCCCGGGCGAGGGTATCGCTTTTTCCTATTATAACTCTGTTTGTTCTTTCCTGCAACTATATGCGCACAGATTTAGGAGAGATATTCATCCACATATTTCTGGATATTGGAAGCATTCACAATCTTCTGCGCCTGGCCGTCCTCCACAACGAGAAGAGTCGGTGCCTGCATGATGCCGTACTGTGCGGCGAAGATCCGGGTGACGCTCTGCGTCGATCACCTCATACTGCTCCTCGGCGAGCATTTCTTTCGCCATTTTGCAGTTCGGGCAGGTGCTTGTCGTGAACAGGTACATGCCGTCTTCCTCGATTTTATCTGCTGCTGCAGCGGCTTTCGGCTCTTCTTTTCCAGCGGCCTGCTCTGCCAGTTTCTCTGCTGCGCCGTACGATTTCATTTTCTGCTCCGGCGATTTGGAGTGGATGATATCATATACAGTTCTGTTCTTGTACTCCTGGCGTTTTCCGTCGTTCCAGTTCTTGACCGGACGGTAATATCCCGTGATACGGCTGTAAACCTCTGCCTCTTTTCCACAGATCGGACATGTAAAATGCTCGCCGGCGAGATAGCCGTCGTTCGCACAAACAGAATACGTCGGGGACAGCGTGTAGTACGGCAGTTTGTAGTTCTCTGCAATCTTCCGCACAAGGGAAGCTGCTGCTTTCCAGTCCGGCAGTTTTTCGCCAAGGAACGCATGAAATACAGTTCCCGAGGTGTACAGCGTCTGCAGATCATCCTGAATATCAAGCGCAGAGAAATATCCTCGGTATAGTCCACCGGCAGATGGGAGCTGTTGGTGTAGTACGGGGTATCTCCCTCATGGCCTGCGGTCTTGATATCCGGCCATTTTGCACGGTCGTGTTTTGCCAGACGGTATGCGGTCGACTCCGCCGGAGTTGCCTCAAGGTTGTACAGATCGCCGTACTCCTCCTGGTAATCAGAAAGACGCTCTCTCATATGGTTCAGAACTTCTTTCGTAAACTGCTGTGTCTTCGGATCCTCCAGACCCTTTCCGAGCCATGCGGCATTTAAGCCGGCCTCGTTCATACCGATCAGACCGATGGTTGAGAAGTGGTTCTCAAACGTTCCAAGGTACCGTTTCGTATATGGATACAGTCCCTCATCCAGGAGACGGGTAATGACCTCACGTTTCGTCTTTAACGAACGTGCGGCAATATCCATCATATGATCGAGACGGCGGTAGAACTCTTTCTCATCTTTGGACTGATATGCGATACGCGGCATATTGATGGTGACAACGCCGACCGATCCGGTGCTCTCGCCGGAACCGAAGAATCCGCCGGTTTTCTTTCGAAGCTCACGCAGATCCAGGCGGAGACGGCAGCACATGGAGCGCACGTCGCTTGGTTTCATATCGCTGTTGATGTAGTTGGAGAAGTACGGGGTACCGTATTTTGCAGTCATTTCGAACAGCAGACGGTTATTCTCCGTATCGGACCAGTCAAAATCGGATGTGATGGAGTAGGTCGGGATCGGGTACTGGAAGCCTCTTCCGTTGGCATCTCCCTCGATCATCGTCTCGATGAACGCTTTGTTGACCATATCCATCTCTTTTTTACAGTCTTTGTACTTGAAGTCCATCTCCTTACCGCCGACGATCGCCGGAAGCTCCGCGAGGTCATCCGGTACGGTCCAGTCGAGTGTGATGTTGGAGAACGGTGCCTGGCTTCCCCAGCGGCTCGGTGTGTTGACGCCGTAGATAAACGCCTCGATGCACTTCTTCACTTCGCCGTAGCTTAAGTTGTCCACTTTGACGAACGGCGCCAGATACGTATCAAATGAAGAAAATGCCTGCGCACCTGCCCACTCGTTCTGCATAATGCCGAGGAAGTTGACCATCTGGTTGCACAGAACCGAAAGATGTCTTGCCGGAGAAGAAGTAATCTTTCCGTTGATGCCGCCAAGTCCTTCTTTGATGAGCTGTTTTAACGACCATCCTGCACAGTAGCCGGTCAGCATCGACAGGTCGTGGATGTGAATATCCGCGTTGCGGTGTGCCTCGGCGATCTCGTCATCATAAATCTCTGATAACCAGTAGTTGGCTGTGATCGCGCCGGAATTGCTTAAGATCAGACCGCCGACAGAATACGTTACGGTCGAGTTCTCTTTGACACGCCAGTCCTCTACTTTTACGTAGCTGTCCACGATCTCTTTGTAGTCTACGATCGTCGATTTCATGTTGCGGATTTTTTCCCTCTGCTTGCGGTACAGAATGTAAGCTTTTGCCACTTCTGCGTAGCCGCACTGGATCAGCACGTTCTCCACGCTGTCCTGAATTGCCTCCACTGAAATTTTTCCGTCTTTGATCTTGGACTGAAAGTCCGCTGTTACGCGCAGTGCCAGCATCTGAAGCATGTCATCGCTGAACTGCATATCTTTTGCGCCGAATGCTTTTCCAATCGCATCGGTAATCTTTTTCATCTGGAACTCTGCAATCGTTCCGTCTCTCTTTTCTACCTGAAACATGGAATCCCTCCTGTTAATTCAACCGTTTCTGCAAGGCCTTTTTAAGGTTCCACTCTTTGCAGTGTCTGAACCATATGATAGCAGAGCATGTTTCTCCCGTCAATAGTAAAAAGTACCATATCTAGTGTGAAATTTTCTAACATCACTAGATATGGTACTTTTACTTGTATTCTGTCCCTTCCATTTTTCGGCGCTGTACGGCGCTTAAAGGGATGTACTGCCGTTTTTAAGCCCGCTTGCCATACCTCTATACCCTCGGATAGATATCCTTCGGTACATAGGCTTTTACGCGGATGCCTTCCGGCAGATATTCTTCTTCGAGCAGAATTCCGTATCCGCGGATCAGTGAAATCGTTCCCGCCTTATCGTACGGATAGAGGCGCTCGATATAGATTTTTCCCTCCATCATCCACGAGGAGAGTAAATTTTTGAGGTCTTCGAGTCCCTGTCCTGTTTTGGCAGAGACCGCAAGGCTCGCGTCGTGCCCGGGAAATCTTTTACAACCATCGGGGCGAGAAGCTTATCCTGCTTGTTCAGCAGGGTGACGATCTTTTTGTCCTCAACTTTCAGTTCCCGCAGCGTATCGTACACGACCTGCATCTGCAGCTCCATCTGCGGATTTGACGTATCCACAACGTGGAGAATATAGTCGGCATACCGTGCTTCCTCCAGCGTACTGCGGAATGCATCGATCAGATGATGTGGCAGCTTATTGATAAATCCAACCGTATCGGTCAGCAGGATTTCCTGTCCATCCGGAAGGGTCAGTGACCGCGTCGTCGTATCCAGCGTGGAAAACAGCATTGCATCTGCCAGAATTTCCGATCCTGTCAGTGCATTTAAAAGACTGCTCTTTCCCGCTGACGTATAGCCTACGAGCGCCGCTACCGGGATTTTGGAACGTTTTCTGCCTTCACGAAGGAGCTCTCTGTGCTGGCGTACTTCCTCAAGCTCACGTTTTAACTGCGTAATACGCGTGCGGATCAGGCGCCGGTCGGTTTCCAGCTTTTTCTCTCCCGGTCCTCTCGTACCGATTCCGCCGCCGAGACGGGAAAGCGATGTGCCAAGGCCGGAAAGTCGGGACGCACGGTACTTTAACTGGGCCAGCTCAACCTGGATTTTACCCTCGCTGCTCACGGCGCGCGCCGCAAAGATATCCAGGATCAAAAGCGTACGGTCCATGATCTTGCATTCCAGTGCTTCCTCCAGCCCTTTTAACTGGATCGAGGAGAGCTCATCGTCGCAGATGATGCCCGTCGCATCGCAGGCGCGCACCAGAATTTTCAATTCCTCTAATTTTCCTTTTCCGATGTACGTTCCCGGATGAATGGCCTCCCGCACCTGCACCAGGCGGCCCTCCACCTTCGCACCGGCGGTGCTGGCCAGTTCCGCCAGCTCGTCGAGCGATTCTTCTGCGTTTGCGCCGCCGTTTTCCTGTACGCCGACCAGAATCACGCGCTCCTGTTCTTCTCTTAAATCAAACAATCCAACTTCCTCCGTCTGTTATCGGTTCTGGAGAAACGTATTTTCCCGCTGCGCCGCGGTGTTTTCCGGGTATGCTGCCAGAAAATCCGCCATCAGCGACTTCGCGGTATCAAAATCCGCCCGTTTTTCATAGGATACAATCTGGTTGAACAGCAGATTTTCCCGGTCGGAATCCTCTGCCGTTTTTGAGTCCTTCCTCGATATACGAGAGTGCACTGTCCGTGTCGTTTTCCGCAAGTGCGCAGAGCGCCAGCCCGTTGTTTGCTGCCGCCGCAAAGCCATCTGTCGAAAGATACGAAGAAAACAGTGCTTTCGCCTCGTCGTTCTGACCATTGGAAAGGTAAACCTCGCCGAGCATTTCCATCGCCGCGCTGCGTGCCGTCCTTCATTGCCTTCGAGAACGCTTTGACCGCCTCGTCCTGCTCCTCCAGATAGTAGTATGCGCAGCCGATGTTATAATAATCCTCGGTCGTTTTCGGCTCAATCTTCACTGCCGCTTCGAGGTAACGGTCTCCGTCCGCCTTCATGCTGCTCTCCTGATACAGCTCGTAAATGTCAAGGCAGAGCTGATAGCTCTCCTTCGTCTCCACTGCCGCATCAAAATCCACCTTCGCCTGCTCGTAATTCTTCTGCAGGAAGTACGCGCGTCCCCTAAGGAACAGCGCATCGGCATCGGCCTTTTCTTCCTGAATATTGGTGCAGATCTCAATGGCTCCATCCAGATCTCCGGCCTGTACGCAGGTTTCCGCCTCGTAATACATGACATCGCGCGAAAACTCCGCGTCTTTGTGCTTCATGCTCGAAAGACTGCTCCTTGAAACGCCTCTTTGCCTTGTCATACTCCTGGCTTTTCAGATAAGCGATGCCGAGCGACCGGTAGCTCTCCGCCAGTCGGTCGCCTGCCTTTACGGCTCCCTCCAGCATCGCAATCGACGTTACGTAGTCCTTCTGTTCGAGCGCCTCGATGCCCTTTTTATAAAGCTTTGAATTTTTTATTTCACAGCCGCCAAGCACCATTGCCGCCGCCAGAAAAAAGATTACCAGTCTTTTTTTCATTCTGTCACAAGTCCTTCTTTATGCATCACAGAAACAACCTGGTCTACGTATTTTGCACACGTTGCGTCGTCCGGTGCTTCCACCATGACACGGATCACCGGCTCGGTGCCGCTCTCTCTTACGAGGATGCGTCCGTCATCGCCCAGGGCCTCTGCTACGTCTTCTACTGCTTTCTGTACTGCCGGGTTGGCCTTTGCAGCTGCTTTGTTTGCCACGCGGACATTCTTTAAGAGCTGCGGGTAAATCACTACCTCGGCTGTCAGGGTGCTGAGCGGGAGTTTCTTATCTATCAGCACTTCCATCACCATCAGGGAGGTCAGGATTCCGTCACCGGTCGTCGCGTGCTTGCTGAAAATGATGTGGCCGGACTGCTCTCCGCCGAGAGAATAGCCGTTTGCCATCATGTTCTCGCACACGTATTTGTCGCCGACTGCCGTCTTCTCATACCGGATACCGGCGCGGTCACACGCTTTGTAAAGACCGAGGTTTGACATGATCGTGGTCACAATCGTATCTCCGTTTAACTGGTCCTTTTTTCTTTTAAGTATTTACCGCAGACATACATGATCAGGTCTCCGTCTACCACATTTCCCAGCTCATCGACAGCGATGCAGCGGTCTGCGTCTCCGTCGTAGGCAAATCCGACATCGAGGTGTTTCTCTCTTACATATTTCTGAAGCTCTTCGATGTGGGTGGAACCACAGCCGCAGTTGATGTTTGTTCCGTCCGGCTCGTTGTGGATCACATATGTCTTGGCGCCGATGGCATCAAACACGCTCTTGGCTACGGAAGAGGCACTTCCGTTGGAGCAGTCGAGTCCGACTCTCATGTTTTTAAAGGATTTTGTCGGAATCGAGATCAGGTGTCCAATGTAGCGGTTCCTTCCGGCTGCAAAATCCACGGTACGTCCGATGTCTTCTCTCGTTGCGAACGGGATCTTCGGTGTTCCGTCGTCGATGTAGGCTTCGATCTGCGCTTCGATGTCGGCTTCCAGTTTCTGTCCCAGGCCGTTGATGACTTTGATTCCGTTGTCATAGAACGGGTTGTGGCTGGCGGAGATCATAATTCCGCAGTCAAAGTTTTCGGTACGGACAACATAGGAAACGCTCGGGGTGGTCGTTACATGCAGCAGATAAGCGTCTGCTCCCGATGCGGTCAGTCCTGCTACCAGCGAATATTCGAACATGTAGCTGGAGCGTCTGGTGTCTTTTCCAATGACGATCTGTGCTTTGTGGTCTTTTCCGAAATACCATCCGAGGAATCTTCCCACTTTATATGCATGCTCAACCGTCAGATCAATGTTTGCTTCTCCGCGAAATCCATCTGTTCCAAAATATTTACCCATGGTATGCTCCTTTCCCCTTTCGGGCAGAAAGCGTGTCTGAAATTTTTTGCAATCATTCAAACACGCTTTTTCTGGTTATTCACTCAAATAACAAAATATCGTAATTAGTCGTACAGCTTCTCGCTGTATACGCCGTCCGCAATCAGTTTGCGGAATGCTTCTGTTACGGAAGCTTTGTCTTCCTGATACGTTACGCCGAACCACTCTGCGTCGGTCGGAAGAACTTTTACTTCTGCTTTTCCTGCGTGCAGCAGCTCGTCGATGTAGATCGGAAGGAGGTACTCGCCTTTTACATCTCCCTCTTTCTGTGCAGAAAGGAATTCAACAAAGCCTTTCTCCAGAAGATCAATGAACTCCGGCTGCAGTCCCCACATGTTCATGGAAACAAGGGAGTTTTTGTCGATCGGATCAACCGTTCCGTCTTCTTTTTCAACGCCTGCGCCCTCTGCGGTCTTTACGATGTTTTTCGTCTCGTTGACACCAGTCAGATTTCCGTTTTCATCAACGACGCAGACACCTCTTGTAACACCGCCGTTGTCACTTAAGGTGTTTCCAAGCACGAATCCTGCCATGGAGATCGGCATAACTTCATCCACATCATGCTCCTGTACAAGGTAGTCGTGCAGTTTTACGAACGGATCTTTTCCGTAATAGTCATCAGCATTGATAACAGCAAACGGCTCTTTACAAGACCTTTGC
>ENA-OQIP01000095-OQIP01000095.1-human-gut-metagenome-genome-assembly--contig:-NODE-95-length-18050-cov-3.237125_pt1 | contig 18050 bp, 18 predicted proteins | sample MGYA00242585_ERZ504750 | MGnify/ENA primary metagenome ERZ504750 (study PRJEB26092, sample SAMD00036441) | human gut metagenome | host: Homo sapiens | study: EMG produced TPA metagenomics assembly of...
GGCAACAGCGCAGAGGTTACAGACTCTATGATTACCGATGGCTGTGTAGTGAAGGGCACAGTAAAGCATTCAATTCTTTTTGGCGGTGTCGTCGTAGAAGAGGGCGCTGTGGTAGAGGATGCAGTTGTCATGGGTGATACTGTGATAAAAAGAGGCGCTAAGGTCACACACTGTATAGTTGCAGAGGGCGTTACAGTAGGCTGTGATGCAGTTATTGGAGAAAAGCCGGCGGAGGACGTGACAGGTGATGTTGCTACAATTGCACCGGGAGTTACAATTGGCGACAGAGCGGTTATAGGACCAAAGGCAATGGTATATAATGATGTTGAGGAGGGCCAGGAACAATGCTAAACATGAACAACGAAGAGGCTTTGGCCATTATTTTTGCAAACAGTTATGATGCCCTCATTCCTGAGATGGTATCCGAGAGACTTATGGCTTCCATTCCGTTTGCGGGTCGTTACAGACTCTGCGATTTCCTGATTTCAAGCATGGTACATAGCGGAATAGACAATATATCTCTCATAGTTAAGAAAAATTATCACTCTCTGATGGACCACCTGGGCTCAGGTCAGGAGTTTGATCTAGCAAGAAAAAATGGTGGTATCAATATAGTTCCGCCTTATGCACAGAAGCAGATTAAGGTGTATGAGGGCCGTGTTGAGGCAATCGAAAGCCTTAAGGGCTATCTGAGAAAGTGTACTCAGAAGTATGTTATCATGGCTGATGCCAACTATGTATTCAATTTTGATTTCAGGGAGCTGATTGAGGCACATAAGAACACAGGGGCTGATATCACTGCAATGTACCGCAAGCAGGAGGTACCGAAGGTATTCTTAAGACCAAACGGCAACAATGATGAAATGTACTATACATTTGATATAGATGATGGACGTGTCAAAAAGATATATATCAATGCCATGGATATGGGCAAGGTAAACTTTGGCATGAATATCTATATCATGGAGAAGGAGAAGCTCATTAGAATAGTGGATGACGCTTTTGTACATGGCTATTCTTATTTTACAAGAGATCTGATGGCTGCAAACACTGATTCACTCAATATCCAGGCATATGAGTACACAGGCTATGCTTCACAGATTACAGATATGAAGAGCTATTTCGAGGAGAATATGAAGCTTCTTGATGAGGATAACAGGGCGGCACTGTTTAAGAGTGGTAACTCTATCTATACAAAGATCAGGGATGACAATCCTACAAGATACATAAATGGCTCAAAGGCCAAGAATGTCATGGTTGCCGATGGCTGTGTCATCGAGGGAACCGTGGAAAACAGCATCCTGTCAAGAGGTGTCAAGATAGGAAAGAATGCAAAGGTCAAGAACTGCATCCTGTTACAGGATACGGTGATTGAGGATGGCGCCAATCTGGAGTACGTGATCACAGACAAGAATGTTCGCGTATCAAGCAATAGATCACTTACGGGTAATGACTCATTCCAGGTTTACGTGGCAAAGGGACAGACCGTATAGCCGGTTAAGGAGGAACATGGACATGGCAGAAAATAGAAACACAATAAATATCAAATCAGATGAGTCTGGCGAGATCAAGGTAGCGGATGAGGTTGTAGCTATCATAGCAGGTCTTGCAGCCACTGAGGTTGAGGGAGTAAGCTCCATGGCAGGCAATATCACAAACGAGATTGTCAGCAGGCTCGGTATGAAGAATCTCTCAAAGGGAATTCAGATTGAGATAGCAGACAATGAGGTAGTGGTTGATGTAGCACTCAATATTGCTTATGGATACAGCATCCCTGAGGTTTCTACAAAGGTACAGGAGAAGGTTAAGTCTGCAATTGAGACAATGACAGGGCTTTCTGTGGCTACTATCAATGTTCGTATAGCAAGTGTTGATATGGGAGAGAATTAAATAGTTCTTTTTAAATGAGCACAAATGTAGTATAATTAAGGATGTCGTACAGACATCCTTAATTTATATAAAATACTATTCACGAGAGGAATTTAAATGACAAGAAGCAAGATAAGAGAAAACGTTTTTAAGATGCTTTTCAGGGTTGAGTTTCATGATAAGTCTGAGCTTGCAGAGCAGATGGAGCTTTTAAATGATGAGCTTACAAATCCTACAGACGAGGAAAAGCAGTATATTGATGAAAAGTGCAGTGCGATTATTGAGCACATGGCTGAGCTTGATGCACTCATCGATGAGAAGTCTACAGGCTGGAAGACCAATCGTATGGCAAAGGTTGATCTGGCAATTATCAGATTGGCCGTTTATGAGATAAAGTTTGAGGATGATATTCCTACAAAGGTTTCAATAAATGAGGCTGTTGAGCTTGCAAAGAAGTATGGTGCAGATGAGTCAGGTGCATTTGTAAACGGAGTGCTTGCAAAGTTTGCATAGCTTAAGAGGAACAGCGATATAGAGCATTGAACATGGCAAATAGAAATATATATTCGGTAGCGCAAGTAAATAGCTATATTAAAAATATGTTCGCTCAGGATTTTATGCTCAGACAGGTGAGTATAAAGGGAGAGGTGAGCAACTGCAAGTATCACACGAGCGGTCATATTTATTTCACAATAAAGGACGCGGGAGCAGCCATGAACGCTATTATGTTTGCGGGCAGCAGGGCGGCAGGACTTTCCTTCCACATGAAGGAGGGGAACCAGGTTATTGTGACAGGTTCCGTTGAGGTGTATGAGAAGACCGGTGCATATCAGCTTTATGCCAAAAAGATAGAGCTTGACGGAGAGGGCAATCTGTATCTCAAATTCGAGCAGCTAAAGCATGAGCTTGAGGAGATGGGCATGTTTGCCGCAGAGTACAAGCAGCCTATTCCGCAGTATGCCGGTCGTATTGGCGTGGTTACAGCACCGACAGGCGCGGCCGTGCAGGATATAAGGAATGTATCATCGCGCAGGAATCCATATGTACAGGTCATACTTTATCCGGCACTTGTGCAGGGAGAGGGTGCGGCTAATAGCATAGTGAAGGGCATACAGACATTGGATGCGATGAATCTTGATGTGATAATAGTCGGCAGAGGCGGAGGCTCCATAGAGGATTTATGGGCCTTTAATGAGGAGATTGTGGCGAGAGCCATATTTGACTGCCGCACGCCAATCATCTCGGCAGTAGGTCATGAGACAGACTGGACGATAGCGGATTTTGTGTCAGACAGGAGAGCACCCACACCTTCAGCGGCTGCAGAGCTTGCAGTCAGTGACTACAGACCAGACCGTTAGAGCGCCTTGACAATCTGCGTCGCAGGATGGACAGAAATCTGACAGGCCGGATTGATTTTTCAGGGAAAAGCTGTCACATATTAAAACAAGACTTAATTTCCTTAGTCCACAGAATAAACTAAATGAGAATAAAAGGCGTCTGGCAGATATCGAGGATGCACTTGAAAGGATTATGAAGCAGAGGCTTTCGGATTGCAGACAGCGTCTGGCACTGCTTTCAGGTACACTGGATGCATATTCACCGGCCAAAAAGCTGGCACAGGGCTATGCGTATGTCGAGGTGGAAAAGAAGGGGGCACTGCACAGTGTATCCGATATCAATGCAGGCGATGACATAAATATATATCTGATAGACGGTCATGCAAGGGCCGTAGTTTCGGAGGTTATTAACGATGAACAAAGAAAATGAAAAAACACTGACACTCGAGGAGTGCTTTGCACACTTAGAGCAGATAGTGGCGAGGATGGAGAATGCGGATGTATCCCTGGATGAGGCCTTTGAGCTCTACAAGAAGGGGCTTGATGAGGTAAAGAGTGCCAATGATATGGTACAGGGCATGGAAAAGGCCATGCTTGTGCTAAACAGCGACGGACAACTGGAGGAATTCTGATGAGCTTAAATGGAAATTTAAATAAGTCACAATTCATGGAAGAGCTGCAGCAAAAGTTAGAGCATATAAATAATGTGCTTGAGAAGTTTCTTCCCGCTGAGGAGGGACAGCAGAGGATTATTTTTGAGGCCATGAACTATAGTGTGAGAGCCGGTGGAAAGAGGCTTCGTCCTATGCTCATGGAAGAGACATACCATATGTTTGGCGGAAGTAGTGCAGTGATTGAGCCATTTATGGCAGCAATCGAGATGATACACACATATTCGCTGGTGCATGATGACCTGCCTGCCATGGACAATGATGAGTACAGGCGTGGAAAGAAGACTACACATGCTGTGTACGGTGAGGCTATGGGCATTCTTGCAGGTGATGCACTATTAAACCTGGCATATGAGACCGCAGCAAAGGCTTTTGACATGGAAGTGACCGATGCGCGTGTGGCAAGGGCATTTACAGTGCTTGCAAAAAAGGCAGGCGTGTATGGTATGGTCGGAGGACAGGTGGTCGATGTGGAAAGCGAGAAATCCGATGACTGTCCTATCACAAGGGAAAAACTTGACTTTATCTACAGGCTTAAAACAGGCGCACTTATAGAGAGCTCGATGATGATAGGCGCAATTCTGGCAGGCGCATCGTCTGATGAGGTATCACGCGTGGAGCAGATAGCGGCAAAGCTGGGTCTTGCGTTTCAGATACAGGATGATGTGCTTGATGTCACAAGTACACTTGAGGTGCTTGGAAAGCCGGTAGGCAGTGACGAGAAAAATAATAAAGCGACATATGTCACATTTGAGGGATTGGATAAAGCGGTTTCTGATGTGGAGCGCATCTCCAAGGAGGCAGAGGAGCAGCTTGATGATTTGGGATACGACGATGCATTTCTTAAGGAGCTATTTGAATATTTGATCCATCGGGAGAAATAGGATGGTTTTAGAAAAGATACAAAAGGAAAATGATATAAAAAAACTGACACCTGAGGAGCTTGAGCTGTTAAAGGATGAAATCAGGCAGTTTCTTATAGAGAGCATATCGGTGACAGGAGGTCATCTGGCATCAAACCTCGGAGTCGTGGAGCTTACCATGGCGCTGCATCTGTGCTTTAATCTACCGAAGGATAAGATAGTGTGGGATGTAGGGCATCAGTCGTACACACACAAGATACTCACCGGCAGAAAGGATGGATTTTCATCGCTCAGACAGTATGGAGGCATGAGCGGTTTCCCAAAGGCGGATGAGAGCGACTGTGACTGCTTTAATACAGGACATAGCTCCACATCCATATCAGCAGGGCTTGGGCTTGCGACAGCCAGACAGGTAACAGGAGATGACTACCATGTGGTTTCAGTCATCGGAGACGGCGCGCTGACCGGAGGCATGGCATATGAGGCGCTCAACAACGCTTCAAGCGTTAAAGGCAATTTTATTATAGTGCTAAACGACAACAATATGTCGATTTCAGAGAACGTCGGGGGCATCAGCCAGTATCTTTCAGGCTTTCGCACAGCGGATGCATACAGGGATTTTAAGAATAATGTCATGAATTCCCTAAACCATATACCGATCTACGGAGAGCGTATGGTAAAGCATATCAGGAATACAAAGAGCAGCATAAAGCAGCTTTTTATCCGGGTATGTTCTTTGAGGAGATGGGCATTATCTATTTGGGACCTGTGGATGGCAGTGATATAAAGGAAATGTGCCGTGTGTTTGATGAGGCAAAGCGTGTGGATGGTCCGGTGCTTGTGCATGTGCTTACGAAAAAGGGATCAGGCTATGACCCGGCTGAGCGTTATCCTTCCAGATTTCACGGTGCAGAGCCATTTGTCATAGAGACAGGACTTCCAAAGAATAAGCGCACGAAGGCCAATTACACAGATGTCTTCTCAACAGTCATGAAGAAGCTGGGCGAGAGAAATCCAAAGGTAGTTGCGATAACGGCTGCCATGGCAGATGGAACAGGGCTTCGCAGATTCCACCGCAATTTCCCGGATAGATTTTTTGATGTGGGAATAGCCGAGGCACATGCCACGACCTTTGCGGCAGGGCTTGCAAAAGCAGGACTTATCCCGGTATTTGCGGTGTACTCGTCATTTTTACAAAGGGCATTTGACCAGATACTTCACGATGTGTGCATACAGAATCTGCATGTCATCTTTGCAATCGACAGGGCAGGGCTTGTAGGCAGTGACGGAGAGACACATCAGGGAATATTTGACATATCATATCTGTCGGTCATCCCGAATATGACAATCATGGCTCCGAAGAATAAGTGGGAGCTGTCTGATATGATGAAGTTTGCAGTGGCATATGACGGTCCGATTGCACTCAGATATCCAAGAGGGGCAGCCTATGACGGCCTTAAGGAAATCAGACAGCCGATAGAGCTTGCAAAGAGTGAGCTAATCAGAAAAGGAAGCACGGTGGCTATCATGGCACTCGGCAGTATGGTAAAGACTGCCGTTGATGTAGTAAAGCTGCTTGAGGCAGATGGAATCTCTGCTACACTTATCAATGCGCGTTTTGCAATGCCTTTTGATAAGGAAGCAATTAAGGAACTGCCGGCTGAACACAGCCTGCTTGTGACTATGGAGGAAAACGTGCAAAGCGGCGGTTTTGGTGAGCATGTGACGGAGTATGTCAAGACTAACGGCATAGCTCTTGAGGTGTTGACAGTTGCACTTCCTGACTGCTATGTGGAGCATGGCAATGTCGAGGTGCTCAAAAAGGAGCTGCATGTGGATGCCGAATCGGTGGCTAAGCGTATAATAGCAGCATTATAGATAGAGGTAACATACAGTATGAAAGAAAGATTAGACGTATTACTTGTAAACAGAGGCCTTGCACCATCACGGGAAAAAGCAAAGACCATGATTATGGAGGGCAATGTTTTTGTAAATAACAACCGTGAGGATAAGGCGGGAAGCACATTTCCTGATGACTGCAATATTGAGATTCATGGAAAGACACTGCAGTATGTGAGCCGTGGAGGGCTAAAGCTTGAAAAGGCTATGAAGCACTTTGATATCACGATGGATGGCAAGGTGTGCATGGATATAGGTGCTTCAACAGGCGGTTTTACAGACTGTATGCTTCAAAATGGTGCTAAAAAGGTGTATGCCGTGGATGTCGGATATGGCCAGTTTGCATGGAAGCTGCGTCAGGACGAGCGCGTGGTGTGCATGGAAAAGACCAATATCAGGTATGTGACGCCCAATGACATAGATGATGAGCTGGATTTTGCATCGGTTGATGTGTCATTCATATCACTTACCAAGGTGTTAGGTCCTGCAAGAGCACTGTTAAAGGACGGTGGCGAGATGGTTTGTCTTATCAAGCCACAGTTTGAGGCAGGCAGGGAAAAGGTAGGTAAAAAGGGCGTGGTCCGTGACAAGAGCGTGCATGAGGAGGTAGTGAACAATATCATATCCTTTGCACTTTCAAATGGATTTAGCGTGTTAGACCTTGAGTATTCGCCAATCAAGGGGCCGGAGGGCAATATAGAGTACCTTGTACATATCAAAAAGACAGATGATCCTATAAAGGAGGAATCAGTGGATATTCATAGTGTGGTCGAGGCCGCGCATGGAGAGCTGGACAGGAAATAGACTATGAAACATTTTGTTGTGATAGCAAATGCCTATAAGGACAGGAATTTTGCACTTACAAATAAAATAGTGGCATACATAGAACAAAAGGGCGGCACGGCAAAGGGGCTTATGAGCAATGTCGAGGCTATATCCGATAACGAGTTTGAGCTTGAGGATATACCACAGGATACGCAGTGTATTCTTGTACTCGGCGGAGATGGTACACTGATTCGTGCAGCCACAAGGGTGGAGACACTTGAGATTCCGCTTATGGGAGTGAATCTCGGCACACTCGGCTATTTGTGTGAGGTGGAGGAAGCTACGGTATTTGACGCTATTGATTCGCTCATGGCTGATAAATACATGACAGAGGATCGTATTATGCTCACAGGGCATAAAAGAGGCAGTGAAATCTCGAGAGTTGCATTAAATGATATAGTCATCCATAGAAAGGGCAATTTGCAGATTTTAAGCCTCAATGTGTATGTAAACGGTGAGTTTTTAAACAATTACCACGCTGACGGCATCATTGTTGCGACTCCGACAGGCTCTACAGGCTACAGTATGTCGGCGGGAGGTCCGATTGTGGATCCGAAGGGCGATATGATACTGCTCACACCGAACAATGCTCACAATCTTACGTCAAAGAGCATTGTGCTTTCAGGCGATGATGAGATAGAGATAGAGATTCTAAGCCGCAGGGAGCAAAACGATGAGATGGCGTGTGTCAGCTATGATGGCGACACTACGGCAGAGCTGGCTGTGGGAGACCGTTTGTTATTTCAAAGGCAGCCAATCATACAAAGATTTGCAAGCTTCACCAGAGAAGCTTTTTGGAGATACTCCGCAAAAAGATGGGAAATTATTCATAACACAGATAAGGATTGTTATAATGAATAGTTACAAATAATATTTATGAGGTGGCAGGACATGAAAACAAACAGACAATCCAAGATAATTGAGATAATCCAAAAGAATGAGGTAGAGACGCAGGATGAGCTGTCTGCGCTTCTTGAAAAAGATGGTTTTCGCGTGACTCAGGCCACAGTATCCAGGGATATCAGGGAGCTTAAGCTCACAAAGATTCCTACCGCAGGCGGCAGACAGAAGTACGCCGTGATAACGGATGCACCTGAGAATCTCTCAAAGAAATACGAAAGAGTACTCAGAGAGGGCTTTTTGTCAATGGATATGGCACAGAATATCCTCGTTATAAAGACTGTATCGGGAATGGCAAGCGCTGTCTGTGCTGCAATAGATGCCATGAAGATGAGAGAAATCGTCGGTTCGATTGCAGGAGATGACACAATCATGTGTGCAATCCGGACTGTTGATGATACATATGCGGTGATGAAAAAAATCCGCAGAATTGTGGAATAATGTTACATGAATATCAGATTATAGCTGAACTGTAACAGAAAATAACATATATCGTCATGCCTGGGAGAGGAAGGAGAAAATATGTTACAAAATCTACATGTAAAGAATCTGGCACTCATAGATGAGTGTGAGGTTGAGTTTTCCGACGGACTAAATATACTGTCTGGAGAGACCGGAGCCGGAAAATCAATCATCATAGGCTCTATCAATCTGGCGCTTGGTGAAAAAGTGCAAAAGGAGATGCTAAGAGACAATGAAAAGCCTGCTTTTGTGGAGCTTATTTTTTCAGTTGAGGACCCAAAGATTATAGAGGCTTTAAGGGAGCTTGATGTGGAGGTCGAGGACGGATGCGTGATTTTAAGCCGTAAAATCACACAGTCGCGCGCAGTCGGCAGGGTAAACGGTGAAGCCGTGTCTGTTTCGCGAATGAAGGAAATAGCCTCATATCTCATAGATATCCACGGTCAGCATGAGCACCAGTCACTTTTATCAAAGAAAAAACACCTTGATATACTTGATGAGTACGCAAAGCAGCCGCTTGGAGATAAAAAGCAGCAGCTTTCAGTCACATACAAAGCATATAGGGCGCTTAAGGATGAGTATGAAAAGTCAAATATCGACAATGAAGAAAGAAGCCGTGAGCTGTCATTCCTTGAGTACGAGGTGAAGGAGATAGAAGAAGCTTCCCTGGTGTCTGGTGAGGATGAGGAGCTTGAGGCGCAGTTTAGGAAGTTTTCAAACGGAAAGAAAAATCATGGAGGGTGTAAATGCTGCATATTCTGCCACAGGAGGCGAGATGGAGAGTGCCTCAGAGCTTATTGGCAGGGCGGTAAGAGAGCTGTCGCAGGTATCAGGTTATGATGAGGATGTGGAAGCTCTGGAGAGTCAGCTGTCAGAGATAGACAGTCTGCTTTCTGATTTTAATCACGAGATATCAGGATATATATCACAGGCTGAGTTTGACGAGGAGACCTTCTATGAGACACAAAAGCGTCTGGATGAGATAAATCATCTAAAGAGCAAATACGGCAACTCAATTGATGATATACTGATAGCACTCAATGAAAAGAGGGAGCGTATCAGTGTCCTGAATGATTATGATTCTTATTTACAGAAATTAGAGCAGCAGCTTGCGAAAAAGGAAAAGGAGCTGGCACAGATATCGGATGAGGTATCAGAAATCAGACAAAGGAGTGCTGTAAAGCTTGTGTCAGAAATTAAATCAGCACTTAATGATTTGAATTTCCTTGATGTACAGTTTGATATGCAGTTTGACAGATTGCCGGACTATACGGCAAACGGCATCGATGCGCCGGAGTTTCTCATATCAACTAACCCCGGAGAGCCGCTTAAGCCGCTCGGCAAGGTAGCATCGGGAGGAGAGCTGTCGCGTATCATGCTTGGCATCAAGACAATCATGGCAGAAAATGACCACATTGAGTCGCTTATTTTCGATGAGATTGATTCTGGAATCAGTGGACGTACAGCTCAGATGGTCTCTGAGAAGATGAATGAGCTTGGCCGCAACCATCAGATTATATGTATCACACATCTGCCGCAGATAGCAGCTATGGCAGATGCGCATTTCCTTATAGAAAAAGCAGTCGAGAACAAATCCACGGTTTCAAGGATTCGAAGGCTAACTGACAATGACAGTGTGGCTGAGCTTGCCAGAATGCTCGGCGGTGCAAAAATCACAGATACCGTGATGGAGAGCGCACGCGAGATGAAAGCACTTGCCATGGAGAAAAAAATCTGACATTATCAGTTTACGGCGCGGTTGATTACCAGTATATCACCGGTGGTTAGCCGTACGTTTCCGTTTGGGATGATTACCTGCCCGTTTCTTTGGATCATTATGATAATCTCATTGTGTTTTTTTGATATTTCAGACAGCAGTTTATTGTTATATCTGCTGTCTTTTTCTATTATTTTTTCCACCAGCCTTATACCATGCACCTCATCAGGTGTGATGGCACTAAGCACGAGCACATCATTTTGCAGAATTATTGTTTCACCGTCCGGTATTATATTCTGCTCACCTCTTCGTATAAGCACAATCAGTGTCTCAGGAGGCAGCGTCAGATCCTTTAGCTTGTGGCCGCACCACAGATGATTTTCCGGTATGGTAAGCTGTATGAACTGGATATCTGCTTCCTCGGAGTAATCATTGAAGGTCTTCATTACATCGGCTGTTTTATCAAGCATGTCAAGCTTTCGTGATATCCATGGAAGCATTGAGCCTTGAAGCAGTATTGAAAAAAGTACTATCATAAATATTATGTGGAAGGTGTCGAGGTCATCATTGGTGGCGGTATATGCCATGATGGAAAACACTATGGATGCAGCTCCTCTTAAGCCGGACCATGAGACAAGCAGCAGCTGTTTTATTTTGCTGCGAAATGGTGTGAGCACAAGTGCGACAGAAAGAGGTCTTGCCACAAAGGTCAGCCACATAAATATTAAAAGTGCCGGTACTATGACGTGTGGCAGCTTTGATGGGAAAGAAAGCAGACCAAGCAGAAAGAAAATAAGCATCTGCATGAGTCCTGTTATGCCATCAAAGAAATTTACCAGATTCTTTTATTTTCTATTTCTGTGTTACCGAGTATAATGCCGACTATATAGGCACTTAAGAAGCCGTTTCCGTCAAAGTAAGCAGGCAGGGCATACGATATCAGAGCAATTCCCACCATGAAAATCGCATCAAACCCCGCGCTTTTGAAGCGTATATATCGAAGGAGCATGATGGAAAGCTTTGCAATCAGGACGCCGAAGATTATGCCGAAGGCAAGCTGCTTTACTATGAGTATGGCAATATTTCCCGGGCTTGCGCTGCCCTGAGATATGGATATAAAAGCAACTGTGAGCATATAGGCACATGGGTCATTACTACCGCTTTCCACTTCAAGAAGAGAGGCGGTATTGTATTTCAGATTCAGCTTTTTCGAACGCAGTATGGAGAAAACGCTCGCTGCATCAGTTGATGAAATCAGCGCACCGAGGAGAAAGCTTATTTCCCAGCTCATATTAAGGGCAAAGTGACAGAACAGCCCTGTGAGAAAGCATGTGATAATAACACCGATGGTGGACAAAAGCACAGACTTAACGGCAACAGCCTTTGCACGCTGCCAGTTGGTGCCAAAGCCGCCATAGAACATGATAAATATCAGCGCGGTAGAGCATATCTGTTCAGCGAACGCGTAATTGTCGAAATCTATCTTCATTATTCCGTCAGAGCCAAAAAGCATGCCGAGCACGATAAAGGCTAAAAGTGCCGGAATGCCTATGCGATTGGAGACACGATTTAGCAGGATACATAAGAAGATTACTATGGATGTGATGAGCAGGTATGTATTCATGGAATCCCTCCTTTATTAAATGGTGATTTAAGAATTATAAAGCTATTACAATATTTATTTGTAACTAACAACGTGGGAATAATATGTGAAATTTATAATAAACATATAAATATATCGAAATTATATAGGAAAACACCTAAACTGTCAAACTATACTGGTTTTTGCTCAAAATAATTTGGAATAGTTAGAATGAGATAATAAGATATTAAAAGAATAAAAGAAAAATTACAGGAGCATACTAATCCAAATGGAGGTAATAGTATGCGGAAGTTTTTTGGAAAATTTGTGAGTGTCACGCTGGCTGCAGCAGTGATAGCTATGTTTGCACTAAGCAGTGATGATAAGTGGTGCAGCAGGGTAGATAAGGCATTTGATGAAAGTGCATTAGGAAGTTTTTTAAATGAATCAAAGGCCGGATATGGAAGATATGCGACAGGGCTTCCGGGACAGGCGGCCAGTGTATTGGCTGATTCGGGCGAGAATGGTGAAAAATGGTGAAAACGGCGGAACCGGTGAAAACAGTGGAAACGGTGGAACCGAACAAGGCATAGGACAGACAGCAGATACAGCATCAACTCACAGAGATTATGAAGAGACAGATAAAATAAGTGCTGGAATAAGTGTTGAGGGCGTATATGCCTGTGGCAGGCTGACCGGTATATATGAGCAGACAGAGGGAGTGCTTGTAGTGAATACGACGGAGGTGACAGACGAGGATGGAAAAAAAGTCAATCCGGCAGATAAAAAGGTGCAGTGCGGTGATTATATCCTATCTATCAATGGACGCACTGTGGCAGACAAGGAGGAACTTTCTGAAGCTGTGAATGATATTATGAAGCAGCATGATGAAAGTCATGAAGATAAAAGTACCGTAAACATTAAATTTCTTCGAGGCGGTGAGAAAATGTCAGCGGATATCACGCCTGTGAGGATGGATGATGGCAAATACTATATGGGAATATGGGTGAAGGATGATCTGGCAGGAATCGGTACTATCACTTATTATACAAAGGACGGCCGTTTTGGAGCGCTGGGGCATGGAATAGGAGACGGAACGCAAAGCGGCAATCTCTTGTATGCAAACAGTGGTGATTTGTACAGCATGAAGCTTACCAAAATCAAAAAGGGAAAAGCCGGCGCGCCGGGAGAGATAGGCGGAGTGGTATATTTTGGCAAAAAAAGCCATATAGGCACACTTGACTGCAATAGTAATCTGGGAATTTACGGACAGCTAGACAGCGATGAATTGTCGGAATATGCCGCAGAGGATATGTATTATCCGGTCGCCGGCAAGGATGAGATACACACAGGCAGTGCACAGATGATATCGGAAATATCGGGAAAACTGGAAAAATATAATCTGGAAATAACAAATATAGATAAAAAAGCGACAGATACAAACAAGGGAATGGAGCTTAAGGTGACAGACGACAGGCTGATAGAGCTCTCCGGTGGCATAGTGCAGGGCACATCCGGAAGCCCTATCATACAGGATGGTAAAATAATAGGAGCAGTCACCCATGTGTTTGTCGATGATCCGACCGGAGGCTACGGCATCTGCATTGATGAGATGCTGTAATTACTGCTCCATTCTGCGAAGCTCAGGTAGCACAGTGCCAAGCATGGTTACAAAGCAGATGCTTCCGCCAATCACGTTTGATACAGGCTCTGCCATAAACACACCGTCGGTTCCCATACCAAAGGAGTAAGGCAGAATATATGTCAGCGGTACAACGATGAACACCTTGCGAAGCAGGGAGAAAAATATAGCCCGCTTCTTTTTGTTAAGTGATTTAAAGGTGGTCTGTCCGATGTACTGCAGATCCATAAATATGAATGCCGCAAAGTAGGTATTCAAAGCCTTCACCGCATCATCCATAAGGGTGGAATCGGAACTGAAAATTGCAATCAGGGCATGAGGGGCAAGTATAATCACACTCCACATGACAGCTGTATATAGAAGCACGAGCAGTCCCATAGTGAAAATAGATTTTCTCACCCGGGCAGGTCTTCTGGCGCCATAGTTGTAGCTTAAAACAGGAGCTGAACCCTCCACTATTGCATAAATTGGAGTCTCGACCATCTGCCTGATGCTTGATACGATGGTCATTACCGATATGTACAAATCGCCACCGGTCACTGAAAGCACATTGTTGCAGCATATAGATACCAGACTGTTGGTGAGCTGCATGACACAGCCGGAGGTGCCGAGACTTATGATATCCTTTGCATAGCGCGTGTTTTCACTAAACTCAAAGAGTGTCAAAAGACGCACTTTAAGCTCGGCCTTTTTCCTAAGGAAGTGAAGCACAAAAAGAGCAGACAGAGTCTGTGAAATGATTGTAGCAATAGCCGCTCCCTTGATGCCGAAATTAAATCCAAATATAAAAAGTGGGTCAAGCACCAAATTGGCAATGGCTCCAATTGCCACAGACAGCATGCCTGTAGTGGAGTAGCCCTGAGCGTTGATAAAGGGATTCATGCCTGTTGAAATCATGGATGGGAGTGTTCCAAGCAGATAAATGAGCAGGTATGGGAGTGCATATTTAAGGGCATTTTCAGATGCACCAAAGAGTATTAAAAGGGGCTTTGCAAAAATCATGCACAAAGCTGTAAAAATGACTGCAAATGTGCAGACCATTGTAAAGCTGGTATTCATTATAGTATTTGCGGCCTTGTCATCTCTCATGCCTCTTTTTATTGAAAAAAGCGGAGCGCCGCCGCTTCCAAAGAGATTTGAGAAAGCGATTGTCAGCATTATAATAGGAAAGCAGAGCCCCACAGCACCGAGTGCAGTAGTTCCGACATCAGGTATGCGGGCGATGTATATGCGGTCCACTATGTTGTACAACAGGCTTAGAATCTGCGCTACAAGCATGGGCAGAGCAGCCTGCAATATGTTTTTCTTTATCGAATCGTTATCAAAATCTATTTTTTTCATAAATTACCTCTTTTGGATTTGCTTCGTTCATTATATCACCACATATAAAAAAATCAAAGGCTCAGCCCGTTTTGATATAGATTTTATTTATGACAAACTAAAAGAAAAATATATTTTACAATGACAAAAAACTACAGTAATATATGGACTATAAAATTACGAATTCTTAAATAACCATATATACCGGAGGATAACATGAAGATTACACAGATACATACAAACAAACCACAGTCACTTTCTTTCGAGATTTTTCCACCAAAGAAGGAGGAGGACTTTAAAAATATTGATGAGATGCTTGAGATACTCTGTGATTGTCATCCTGAGTACATCAGCGTGACATTTGGCGCAGGCGGCAGCTCAAACAATAACAAGACTATCGAGATTGCGAAGAAAATCAAGAACCAGTACAATGTGGAGCCGGTCGTACACCTTACATGTCTGTGCTATAACAAGGCTGAGATAGATGAGTTCACCAGACAGCTTTCATATGAGGGCATTGAGAATATCCTGGCTTTAAGAGGAGATAGAAATCCGAACGTGCCTGCAAAGGAGGATTTTCTCCATGCAAGCGACCTTATTAAGTACATAAAGGACACCACAGGTGATCAGTTCTGTATCGCAGGTGCGTGCTACCCGGACATCCATCCGGAGGCAGCTGATAAGGTAGATGATATTAAGAATCTTAAGAAAAAGGTTGATGCCGGTGCAGAGCTTCTTTTATCACAGCTCTTCTTTGACAATGATACCTTCTTCAATTTTGCTGAGGACTGCAGGCTTGCAGGTATCAATGTGCCTGTTATCCCAGGCATCATGCCTTGTATCAATGCGGCTCAGATTCAGAGAATGGTCACAATGTGCGGAGCAAAGTTCCCGGAGAGGTTCCAAAAGATTGTGCACAGATACGGAGACAACAAGGCAGCACTTTTTGATGCCGGAATGTCTTACTGCGAGAGCCAGATAATTGAGCTTTTAGCTAATGATGTGGAGGGAATTCACCTTTATACGATGAACAATGTGAAGGTTGCAAAGCGTTTAACAGAGGGCATTAAGAACCTTATTTAGAGCTTTTATTATAAAAAATATCAACCATTGCAAAATGTACTCCGGATGATTATAATAGGTATATTAGATTTGTAAATGGAAACAATGTCCATATTAAATCGAAATTAAATTATATAATATATTAAGGAGACAATAGAAAATGAAAGAAAAATCAAGAAGCACTTTTTCCGGCAACATTGGGTTCGTTCTTGCGGCAGCCGGCAGTGCGGTAGGACTTGGAAATATATGGAGGTTTCCGTATCTGGCAGCAAAGGACGGAGGAGGACTTTTTCTGCTGGTGTATCTGATACTTGTTCTGACCTTTGGCTTTGCATTGCTTACCACTGAGATTGCAATAGGACGTAAGACCGGACAGGGACCGCTCACCGCGTATGGTCTTATCAATCCAAAGGGTAAGTTTATCGGTGTACTTGCGTGTATAGTACCGGCTATTATTCTGCCTTACTACTGTACTATAGGTGGATGGGTTTTAAAATACTTTACACTTTTCATTACAGGAAGCGGTAAAAATGCAGTTGCGGATGGATATTTCACAGGCTTTATTACAGGCCAGTGGGCACCAATCATATTTGGAGTGGTTTATCTGCTTATAACAGCAGCAGTTGTCATTGGCGGAGTCAATAAAGGTATCGAGCGCTTCAGCAAGGTGCTCATGCCTATCCTTGTTGTGCTTATTTTTGCAATCGGTATTTTCTCACTGACGCTCAATTATAAGGATGCATCAGGTGCAGCAAGAAGTGGTCTTGAGGGTCTTAAGATATATGTGGTTCCTGACTTCAAGGGGCTTACAATGCAAAAGCTTGTCACAGTATTTGTTGATGCACTCGGTCAGCTGTTCTACTCAATCAGTGTGGCTATGGGAATCATGGTTGCATATGGTTCGTATGTCAAGAAGGAATCAAAGCTCATGGGTTCAATCAACCAGATCGAGATTTTTGATACACTTGTTGCATTCCTTGCAGGTCTTATGATTATTCCGGCAGTATATGTATTTATGGGCAGAGACGGCATGTCAGCAGGACCGGGTCTTATGTTTATATCACTGCCAAAGGTATTTAATGAAATGGGAGTAGCAGGAGATATTGTTGGACTGATATTCTTCATGATAGTTGCATTCGCAGCAGTCACATCGTCTGTATCAATTATGGAGGCTATTGTATCGAGTCTTATAGACAGATTTCACTGGAGCCGCAGAAAAAGCGCAATTTTAGTCACGGTATACGGTCTGATTGCAGAGATAATAGTCTGCCTTGGCTACAATAAGCTCTATATGGAGGTTAAGCTTCCAAACGGCACAGTCGGACAGATACTTGATATCATGGATTATGTAAGCAACAATGTGCTTATGCCAATCGTTGCACTTGCCACATGTATCCTCGTTGGCTGGATAGTAAGTCCAAAGGTAATAATAGATGAGGTGACACGCGGAGGCAGCAAATTTACCAGAAAAGGACTTTATATAATCATGGTTAAATTTATTGCACCGGCATTCCTGCTTATATTATTGCTGCAGGCACTCGGAATCATTACTTTTTAGAATTGAATTAAATTTATTGTATATTTTATATAAATACCCCTGAAAATGCTGTAATTAAAGACCAAGTAAAATTATTCAACATCTCTCCAGATGCTGGTAATGTCAAACTTACAGCAACATTATATGATGAGGAAACTGTAAAAAATGGCTTGTGAGCTAATATTGTAGTGAAATGTAAATTAGAGGAAGCAATCTTTGGGCGAGAACTCGGAGGATGCTTCTCTTTTGTGAGATAATTGCAGGCATTGGCAGTAGGACAGGGCTTCAGCCCATGAGCCCTGGCTTATGCACATCTCTCTCGTGAGCTACGCTACGCAGCAAGATACTGTAGAATGATGCATTA
>ENA-OQIP01000097-OQIP01000097.1-human-gut-metagenome-genome-assembly--contig:-NODE-97-length-17988-cov-3.239236_pt1 | contig 17988 bp, 16 predicted proteins | sample MGYA00242585_ERZ504750 | MGnify/ENA primary metagenome ERZ504750 (study PRJEB26092, sample SAMD00036441) | human gut metagenome | host: Homo sapiens | study: EMG produced TPA metagenomics assembly of...
ATAAAGGATGATTTCAAATCAGATATTACAAGAGACAATTAATGGAATGAAGGAAGTAACCGGGATCGATCTGTGTATTTTAGATCTGTCAGGACGTATAGTTGTAACAACAATGGAGATAACCGATGCATTAGCACAACATGCGGAAGAATTTGCAGATTCTATGGCAGAGAGCCAGGTGATCGATGGTTTTCAATATTTTAAGATTTTTGATGATCAGAGACTGGAATATATACTTCTGGCTACTGGAATGAGCGAGAATGCATATACGGTCGGAAAGCTTGCAGTGATGCAGATACAGAATCTTTTGACTGCATATAAGGAGAGACTGGATAAAGAGAACTTTGTAAAGAACCTGTTGAGAGATAACTTATTATTGGTTGACATTTATAACCGCTCAAAGAAGCTGCATATTGAAGTGGAACAGAGAAGAGTTGCATTTTTGATTCAGGCAGAATACGAGAAGGATCAGAATCTGTTAGAAGCTACGAAAGAGGTTGAAAGCGGAGCAGATTCAGATTTTATTACGGCAGTGGACGAGAAGAGTATCGTTTATGTAACACCAGTGAATGGGGATGAAGGACAGGCACAGTTTATTCAGCATGCAAAAGAGATTAAAGAAGGGCTGAATGAATATGGGATCAAAGATGCCAAGATTGCGATCGGTAATGTTGCAGAGACGATCAAAGATGTATCAAGATCTTATAAAGAGGCACAGATCGCATTGGAAGTCAGCAAGATCTTCTATGAGGATGCGAGTGTGATCGCATACAATCAGTTAGGAATTGGACGACTGATCTATCAACTTCCACTTCCATTATGTAAGATGTTTATCCGTGAAGTGTTTGGAGATTATTCTCCAGACTCCATTGATGAAGAAACATTGGCAACGATTGATAAATTCTTTGAAAATAATCTGAATGTGTCAGAAACATCCAGACAGTTGTTTATTCATAGAAATACACTCGTATACCGTCTGGATAAGATTCAGAAGAATACGAATCTGGATCTGAGGAATTTTGAAGATGCAATCGCATTTAAAATTGCACTGATGGTAGTAAAATATATGAAACATATGGATACAATGGACTAGAATATGATGATCACATTAAAAAATGTAACGAAAGAATATAATAAAGGGAATATAGGACTTGAGGATGTCTCATTAGACATTGCGAAAGGCGAATTTGTTTTCATCGTAGGTAAGAGCGGATCAGGGAAGACAACCCTGATGAAGCTTTTACAGAAAGAACTTGATGTGACAAGTGGACAGATCATAGTAAACGGTCAGGATTATAAGAAACTGACACAGAGGAATCTGCCGAAGTTCCGCAGGCAGATGGGAATGGTATTTCAGGATTTCCGTCTGCTGAAAGACCGGACGATCTTTGAGAATGTAGCATTTGCACAGCAAGTTGTGGAAGTACCACACAGATATATTAAGCGTCAGGTTGAGAATATGCTTGAGATGGTGGGGCTGAAAGACCGCATGAATGCTTTTCCGAATGAATTGTCAGGAGGAGAACAGCAGAGAGTTGCCATCGCAAGAGCTTTGGTAAACCATCCAGTATTATTACTGGCTGATGAGCCAACTGGGAATCTGGACCCTGTGACAGCCAAAGGGATCATGGAGCTTCTCTCAGAGATCAATAAGAGTGGGACAACAGTTTTAGTTGTTACGCACAACAAAGAGTTGGTCAATGAGATGGGCAAACGAGTGATCTTGATCGAAGATGGACATATAGAACAGGATGAGATAAGGGGGTCCTATGATATTTAGAAGATTTTTGTATGGAATCAAAGAGGGCACAAGGAATATTTTCAGGAATAAGATGTTTTCATTAGCATCACTGGGAACGATCATTGCTTGTGTCTTTTTGTTAGGAACATTTTTATCTGTAGCATTGAATGTAAGGTCAACGATGCAGCAGATGGAACAGTCTGTAGGAATTTCTGTTTTTTTTGAACCAGGTATCTCTGCAGAAAAAAAAGATCAGATTGGGGAAGAAATAAAGAAAAAAGAAGATATTGCCACGATGCGGTATGTATCTGCTGAAGAAGCATGGGAAAGCTATAAGAAGGATGTATTTCAAGGAAATGAAGAGCTTCTGGAAGGATTTGAAGGAAACAATCCGCTAAAAGAATCAGATTCCTATGAGATCACATTAAAAGAAGTAAAATCATACAAACAGGTAGTATCGCATTTAGAGACGATTGATGGTGTCAGGAAAGTCCGTTATTCTGAAGGAGCGGCGGAAGGAATGATGAAGATCAATACAATGGGAACGTATCTTGCAGGTGGGATCATTCTGATCTTAATGGCAGTTTCTATTTTCCTCGTGAGCAATACAGTGTCTATTGGAGTTGCAGTCAGAGAAGAGGAAATTTCAATTATGAAGCTGATCGGTGCGGCGAATGGATTTATTAAAGCACCATTTCAGGCAGAAGGAATGATCATAGGAATTTTGGGATCATTGATTCCAACAGCGATTATTTTTGCAGGATATGAAGGGATTATCAACTGGATGAATGATAAGTTTCATGTTGTTACAGTCTTTATGAAATTTGTACCGATCCAGCAGATTATGTTATACTTACTTCCGTTAGCATTGTTGGTAGGAATCGTGATCGGATTGCTTGGAAGTTCTATCACGATCCGTAAGTATTTAAAAGTCTAGGAAGGGGAACTCATGAAAAGAAGATATCAGGCGGGGATCATTATGATGTTAATATCAGCCATGATCGCTTCGAATCTGCCTATGACGACAGTGTTTGCTGCAGCCAAAAGACAACAGGTAAAGCAGGAAACAAAGAAATTAGAAGAACAAAGCCGCAAGATGCAGCAGGAGATCAAAGATCTTGATGAGAAAATGATAAAGAGCAATGATGCGTATGAGGCATGTCAAGAGAAGCTTATTTCTGTACAGAAACAGTTAAAGAAGACACAACAGGAATTAAAAGAGGCAAAGGCATCCAAAGAAGATCAGTCAAGGATTATGAGTAAGCGCATTAAGTTTCTATATGAAAATGGAAATATGGCATATATGGAAGTCATTTTTGAAGCAAATAATTTTCAGGAGTTCTTAAAAAGAGCTGATTATGTTTCAAAGATCTCCAAATATGACAGTAACATGTTTTTGCAATTACAGACAACGGAGGATAAGATCCGAATGGCAACGAAGAGTCTGAAACAGGATTATCAAAATACAAAGACTTTGACTGCTAAGGCAAAGACAGAAAAAGAAAAACTGGATCAGGCAGCTGCGAAGAAGAAATCTAAGTTAGCTTCTTACCAGAAACAGTTAGCATCTGATAAAGAGTTACTGGCATGGTTCGAGGCAGAGGAAAAACGGCAAGAAGAGATGGATCTTGCATCGGCGAAAGACGGTAATGCAGACAATACGACATCGAAAGCACAGTCAGAAAAGAATATGACAGGAAGTACGGCATCAAAGAATACAACATCAAAGGCTACGACCGAAAGCAAGAAAGAAACTACAACGACAACATCGCCAGCAACAACAGTTTCGTCAGGAAATCTGAGTTGGCCGGTACCGTCTTGTCATAGTATTTCATCAGGGTATGGCTACCGAATTCATCCAGTTACAGGAGTCAGAAAACTGCATGCTGGAATTGATATTCCATGTTCAACTGGAACAACGATCGTAGCAGCAGCTTCTGGTACAGTAGTGGATGCTGGATATAATGCATACAATGGCAATTACTTAAAGATCAGCCATGGAAATGGACTGGAAACGATGTATCTGCATTGCTCCAAACTTCTAGTATCCTCAGGGGCAAGAGTCTCAGGAGGACAGACGATCGCAAAATCCGGAGCAACTGGTATGGTATCTGGTGCACATCTGCATTTTGTTGTGAAAAAGAATGGAAATTATGTAAATCCTCAAAATTACTTATAACGTCATTACATAAATAGAAAGGAACTAATTTCATGAAGAAGTTTTCAAAAATACTCGTAGGGCTACTTGTTGTCGTATGTATTGTGGAAGGATTTTTTCTTTATCGTGCCTATGCGATCCCAAGTACGACCTTACAGACAGCAAGAAAGATCAATCGGATAGAACAGATCATTGATAAATATTATAAAGGTTCTGTTAAGAAGAGTGAGTTGGAAGATTGTACCTACAAAGGTTTAGTTGCAGGACTGGGAGATGTCTATTCCACGTATTATTCAGAGGATGATTTTAAGGAATTAGAACAATCTACAAGTGGTGTTTATTATGGAGTTGGAATATATCTTACACAGGATATAAAGACAGGGATCATAACAGTTGTGAAACCAGTGAAAGGAAGCCCTGCAGACGGAAGTGGACTGAAAAAAGGGGATATTTTAACAAAAGTAGGAAACTATAAATTAAAAACATCGGATGCATTAGATGATATTGTTAAGAAGATCAAAGGTGCAGAAGGAACGAAAGTTAAATTAACATTTACAAGAAACCAGACATCGAAGACTTATACATTTACAAGACAATCGATTGAGAATCCAACAGTTGAAACAAAGATGTTACAAGATAAAGTCGGGTATCTTCAGATTACCGAATTTGATGAAGTAACAGTTAGCCAGTTCCGAAGTGGACTGAAAAGTCTTAAGAAACAAGGTGCAAAGAAATTGATCATAGATCTTAGGGATAATCCTGGTGGTTTGCTGACAAGTGTAGTAGATATTGCAGGACAGATTCTTCCAAAAGGAACGATTGTTTATACTGAAGATAAGAATGGTAATAAGAAATATTACAAAGACACAAAGAATGAACAGCTTGATATGCCACTATGCGTGTTAGTTAATGGTAACAGCGCGAGTGCAGCAGAGATCCTTTCTGGTGCGATCAAAGATGATAAAGCCGGAACGCTGGTTGGAGAGACAACATTTGGAAAAGGAATCGTACAGGGATTCTTTGAAGTTGGTGATGGATCTTATGTGAAACTGACTTATTCGTCTTATTACACACCAGCAGGACATAACATCCATAAAAAAGGAATCAAGCCAGATGTCGAAGTAAAAGATAACACGAAGACAAAAGCTGACGAACAATTAAACAAAGCGATTTCTATCTTACAGAAGAAATAAGAATTGTAAAGATAGATATAAAAAAGAAAGTATAGAACATATTACCAAAAGTTCTATGCTTTTTTTGTGCAGATTTACGGATTATGCATTAAATCTTGAAATAGCAGAAAATAATATCTATAATAAAGATAAAATCTGTTTATCAAAAGATTTTAATATCCGAAACAGAAATAAAAGGAGGAAAACAAAGATGAGCAAGAAAAATTGCGAGAGCGAAGCACGTAAAAAGATCGCTGCATCCATCGGAGCAACCCCGGAAGAGATTTATTTCACATCAGGAAGAGCAGATGGACACTTAAAAAGCTTTAAAAAGCTGTAGTGAAAGCATCAAAAAAAAGCACGTCTCATGTGATCATCACGACGATGGAAGATCCAGAAGTATTGGATGAATGTTCCAGATTAGAACGAAAAGACGCAGTTGTGACATATTTAGATCCGATCACAACTGGCCGTGTGGAAGTAGCAATGATCGAAAATGAACTGAAAGAAAACACAGAACTGATCTCAGTGACAGCAGCAAACTGCCAGACAGGAACTTCTGAGCCATTTACAGGAATCGGAACAATGACATCAGAGAAAGGTGTGATCTTCCATACAGATGCAGCATTTGCATTTGGAAAAATGCCGATCAATGTAGAAAGAAGTCATATTGATATGCTGACAGCAGATGCATCTTATTTTGGAGGTCCTGAAAATGCGGGATTTTTATATGTAAGAAAGAGCACAGGAGCTGGAGAATATGTGTCAGAAACTGCATTAAGCGAAGAAACATTAACAGTGATGTCAGATATGGCAGAAAGTTTAGCAGCAAAGGCAACAACATTTATGGAAGAAATCCGTCCAGTCAGAAATCATATGTGTGAACGTATTTTTGCTGAGATTGAAGATGTAGAATTGAATGGACACAAAGATCATCATCTCACCAATCATTTAAATATCAGAATCAAAAATGTATCTGCAGCAGTTGTACAGAAAGCTTTGAAAGAAGAAGGAATTGAAGCAGGAATCGGAACAAATTCTAACATTCTTGCAGCAATCGGAAGAAGTAAAGCTGAAAGTGCAGAATCCGTTTCATTCTCATTGAAAGCAGGAACAACGATGGAAGACGCAGACAAGATCGTTGACAGCTTAAAAGAGATCGTGACAGGAGAAAGAACTGTATTATAAAACAATAAAATCACCTAAAAAAGGAGTCAAACAAATGTTAAATTTACCTATGGATCATATCGGACTTCATTGTTCTGATGTAGAATTAAACGCAAAATGGTATCAGGAAGAATTAGGATTTAAAGTTGCAGGAAAATTCCCTGGAATGGGCGGAAGAAATGTATATTTTCTTGAAAATCCTCAGGATGGAAAAATGTATGAAATCTCTCAGAGAGACCAGCTTCCAGGAGGTGCAACAACAAGAATCGACCATATCGCATATCGCTCATCTGATCTTGAAAAAGATTATGAATATTGCAAAGTAAACGGATATAAGATCGTATCAGACGGAATTGAGACAAGCCTTAACTTCTGGGAAAAAGGATCTCGCTGCTTCAAGATTGAAAGTGCTTGTGGAGAAGTGATTGAAATTTGTCAGAAGATTAAATAGTTTCGATAAGACAAGTTTTAAATAAAGAAACGCTAGTTTAGACAGTTGTTAAAACTAGCGTTTCTTTATTTAATGTGCACCCGGTGGGGAATGTTTCTAAATTTTTTATATCAAAAAGCGGGAATCCTCGGTAATTCAATTGCCGCAGATGAAAGCGCGTAACCACAGGTTACATTGGAGACTTTAACGTCTCCTCTTTTTTGAATTTTTAAATAGAACACTTGTTCTTTTCTTGGAGATGTGGTACACTATGTGTATGAAGGAAAATTTAATTCATTCCTGATCATAAAAGTAGCTGTGTAACCTCAAAAAGGTAGCAGTAAAGGTGTCATGGACGCACCCAGAATCTGTATGGCGAAGCCATATATATCTGATGCTCGGTAATTCAATTACCGATGTAGTTCACTTCACTGGGTATAATGTCATAAATGGTTGACAAAGCAGAAATAGTAAAGATCAGAAAATCAACAATATCCCATGTTTCAACTTCGTTAAAGAAATTGGAAAACAAAGGACTTGTTGAAAAAATACAAAGTAAAGACAATAAAAAGCATATTGAAATTATTTTGTTAGATAAGGCAGAACTGATCATAGAAGCAGGACATAACGCACAAAAACAGTTTGCAAAAAAATGTTTTAAGTGGATTAACAGAAGAAAAACAGGTCTGTATCAATATATTTGACAAGATCTGTAATAATGCAGAAGAACATTGAAAAGTATCAGTGCAATTGAAATGTTCAAGGCATATCCACAATTAAAACAGTTCTACTCTCGTTGTGGAGTATTATGGTCAAGAGGATATTTTGTATCTACCGTAGGTCATATAAGTGAAGCTACAGTAAAGAAATACATCGAGGAACAGAAAGATCATGAGTGACGAAGAATACAAGAAACTTCTGAAACAATATCATAAACTTTCTGACAGGCATATCTTAGTTGTAGAAACTGATATGCCTTATCCTGATGTTCTGAAAGTCGTGGCTCTTTCTGATAAAATCCGCAAAGCTGGCAACGAGCTTGTTAGTCTTATGAGAAAGAATTACGACCAGCTCATGCGTACCAAGAAATATCGTAAACTACTAAAACTGTACGGCAATACTGAGGATAAGGACAAACGTAAAGCTCTCGCTGATCAGCTCAATGATATGCAGAAATCTTATAATGTTACATGGGATCTCTGCAGGACATCTATGATTCCTATAGGCAAGAAATATAGTATAGATGCGGTGTTTGCTCTTACAAAAGCCGAAGATATATGGCGAGGTATGGAAAAATGCCTTTATGATAACGGTAAGACCACACATTTCTCAAAATACGGAGAATTACCATGTATCAGAGCAAAACAGATAAATCGTGGTATTCCGATGTTTGTTGAGGATGGGAAACTTCGATTCAAACTTAGAAAGATGCAATTCGGGATTCAAGTCAACGACAGGTTTCAGTCTGATGAAGTTAACGCCGTTTTGTCTTATCTTGAGAATCCTGACAAGATGGATGCTGATGCTGTCAATACGCTTATAGAAGAAGCCTGTTGTATAGATACTTACAGACCTTGCTATGCTACTCTTGTTCCAAGGTTGATAAGAGGTAAGTACAGAGTATATCTGCATCTGACAATAGAAGGCAAAGCTAAGCCTAAATATGATAGATCCGGCAATCCAAGACATAAATACGGTAAAGGCATGATAGGTGCTGATATAGGAACGCAGACAGTTGCCTATACTTCTGATACTGAAGTCGGACTGAAGAACCTTTCAGAGCGTGGCAACAGCATACAGACTTCTGAACGCAAGGAACGCTTATATTATCGTGCTATGGACAGGAGTAGACGGGCAACCAATCCACAGAATTACAATCCTGACGGCACGATCAAGAAAGGTAAAAAGACTTGGAAATATTCTGATCGTTACAAGAAGCTGAAAGCCAAACACGCTGAATTATGCCGTATAAATGCAGTAAATAAACAGATTGCAATAAACGAAGATGCTAACTATCTGCGAAGTCTTGGAGATACATTCGTCACAGAACCTAAAAATGCAAGCAAGCTGATGAAACGGGCTAAGAAGACTACTGTTAATAGCAAAGGCAGATTTAATAAGAAAAAGCGCTTTGGAAAATCTATAAAGAATCGTTGCCCGTCTGGATTTCAAACTACTGTTGAAAAGAAATTCAAAGTCACAGGCGGCGCATATATAGAAGTTCCGAATAATTATAGAGCAAGCCAGTACGACCACACGGCAGATGACTACATTAAGAAAAAGCTGTCTGATAGGCTCTACAGACTTCGAGACGGAACATTGGTACAAAGAGATTGGTATTCATCATTTTTGCTCTATTGTTACGACTACAGAACGCAGGATATAGACAAAGATAAATGTATTACAGATTTCGGCAGGTGCTATGACAAAGAAAAAGCCCTAATTGCATGGATTAAGGCTAATCATATCAAAATACTAAACAGTGGAATTAAAGTAGCTTAACAACTAAATGTTAGGGAGATTGACTGTACTTCCTTGTCGTAAGACAGAAATTTACCGCTAATGTGGTCGTAGGACTGCTTGGTAATAAAAGTCCTGATTCAAACAGATTTACACTTGTAACTCCAAAGCCTGAAAATGGTGTACGATTACAAGCTACACTTGGCAATCAGAACCCCACGGGCTTGCCCGTGGGAGCAGTCAGAATCATGCATAGATGAAAAGATAAAAGATATTTCATAAGGGAGAAGTTATATGGATCATTTTGAATTAGTATCAGAATATGAGCCAACTGGGGATCAGCCACAGGCGATCGAGAAGCTGACCAAAGGGTTTCTAAGATGGGAATCAGTTTGAGACGCTTCTTGGAGTGACTGGTTCAGGTAAGACATTTACAATGGCGAATATTATACAGAATTTGAATAAACCGACATTGATCTTGGCACATAATAAGACGTTAGCAGCACAGTTATATAGTGAGTTTAAGGCGTTTTTTCCACATAACGCCGTGGAATATTTTGTCTCCTATTATGATTATTATCAGCCAGAGGCCTATGTTCCATCTACCGATACTTATATAGAGAAGGATTCATCGGTCAATGATGAGATTGATAAATTACGACATAGCGCGACAGCAGCATTGATCGAGAGAAAAGATGTGATCGTTGTATCTAGCGTTTCCTGCATTTATGGAATTGGTAGCAAAGAAAGCTATTCAGAGATGATGATCTCTTTGAGACCAGGGATGATAAAGGACAGAGACGAGGTGATCGATGACCTGATCAATATTCAGTATGTAAGAAGCGAACTTGACTTTAAGAGAGGTACTTTCAGAGTTAAGGGGGATGTGTTGGAGATCCTTCCGGTTTCTACATTTGAAGATGCAGTCAGAGTTGAATTTTTTGGAGATGAGATCGATCGTATCGTGGAATTTGATGTTTTAACAGGTGAAGTAAAGAGGAGCTTGAATTTCGTGGCAATCTTCCCGGCATCACATTATGTTGTACCACAGGAACAGATTGAGCGTGCGATCAAAGGAATCAAGGAAGAACTTGCTGAGCAGGTGACATATTTTAAAGAACATGATCAGCTGATCGAAGCACAGAGAATTGCGGAGCGAACGAATTTTGATATTGAAATGTTAAGAGAAACAGGATTTTGTTCTGGGATTGAGAACTACTCCAGACATTTAGCAGGATTAGAACCAGGACAGCCGCCAAGTACGTTAATTGATTTCTTTGGGGATGACTTTTTGATGATCATTGATGAGTCGCATATCACCGTACCACAGATCGGTGGAATGTATGCAGGAGATCAGTCCAGAAAGTCAACGTTAGTAGATTTTGGATTTCGTTTGCCTTCTGCGAAAGATAACCGTCCTTTGGAATTTGGTGAATTTGAACAGAAGATCGATCAGATGTTATTTGTATCTGCAACACCTGGTAAATACGAAGAAGAGCATGAATTATTAAGGGCAGAACAGATCATCAGACCAACAGGTTTACTAGACCCAGCAATCGATGTACGTCCGGTGGAAGGACAAATTGATGATCTGTTAGGAGAGATTCATAAAGAGACAGACAAAGGCAATAAAGTACTTGTCACAACACTGACCAAGCGAATGGCGGAAGAATTGACCGATTATATGCGTGAAGTTGGTATCCGGGTAAAATATTTACATTCAGATATTGATACATTAGAGCGAATTGAGATCGTGAGAGATTTGAGAATGGGAGTTTTTGATGTATTGGTTGGAATCAACTTGTTAAGAGAAGGCCTGGATATTCCAGAGATTACATTGGTTGCAATTCTTGATGCAGATAAAGAGGGATTCTTGCGTTCTGAGACATCTCTTGTGCAGACGATCGGGCGTGCAGCACGTAACAGTGAAGGACATGTTATTATGTATGCAGATCATATGACAGATTCCATGCATGCAGCGATTACGGAGACAGAACGAAGACGTGAGATTCAGGATGAATATAACAAAGAGCATGGAATTACGCCACAGACGATCAAGAAAGATATCAGAGATCTGATCAAGATATCTGATGAACATGAAGAGGAAACAGGTGGATATGAAAAAGATATGGAATCCATGTCCAAGAAAGAATTAAAAGAAGTGATTGAGCGGTTAAGTAAGAAGATGAATCAGGCAGCAGCAGAATTAAACTTCGAATTGGCTGCACAGCTTAGAGATGAATTAAAAGAATTCAAGATCGCATATCAGGAATATGACGATTAAAAGAAGAAATACTAAAACTGATGATAGATTAGAATTAGGAGCTTATCAATGAAGAAAGAGATGATCCGCATCAAAGGTGCGAGAGAAAATAACTTAAAGAATATAGATCTGGAAGTGCCGAGAAACCAGTTTGTTGTATTTACAGGGCTGAGTGGTTCTGGAAAATCTTCTCTGGCATTTGATACGATTTATGCAGAAGGTCAGAGAAGATATATGGAATCGTTATCTTCTTATGCAAGACAGTTCTTGGGACAGATGGAGAAACCGGATGTAGACAGCATTGAGGGATTATCTCCTGCGATTTCTATTGATCAGAAGTCAACAAACAGAAACCCAAGATCTACAGTAGGAACTGTGACAGAGATTTATGATTATTTTCGATTACTGTACGCAAGAGTCGGAATCCCACATTGTCCAAAGTGTGGAAAACCGATCAGTAAGCAGACCGTAGATCAGATGGTAGACCGTCTGATGCAGTTAGAAGAACGTACAAGGATTCAGCTTCTGGCACCGATCGTTCGTGGAAGAAAAGGAGAACATGCAAAGGTTTTCCAGAATGCGAAGAAAAGTGGATATGTTCGTGTCAGAGTCGATGGCAATGTTTATGATCTGTCAGAGGACATTCCAATGGAGAAGAATAAGAAACATAACATTGAGATCGTGGTGGATCGTTTAGTGGTCAAACCTGGGATTGAAAAACGATTAACAGATTCTATCGAGACAACCTTAAATCTAGCCGATGGATTGATGATGGTTGATGTGATCGGTGGAGAAACCTTGAATTTCAGCCAGAGTTTTTCCTGCCCTGACTGTGATATCAGTATTGATGAAGTAGAGCCAAGAAGCTTTTCTTTCAATAATCCATTTGGAGCTTGTCCGGTATGCCATGGACTTGGATATAAGATGGAATTTGATGTAGATTTAATGATCCCTGACCAGAAGTTAAGTATTGCAGAAGGGGCGATCCAGGTCTTTGGATGGCAGTCATCAACGGATAAGAAGAGTTATACAAGAGCAATCTTAGATGCACTCGCAAGGGAATATCATTTTGATCTGGAAACACCATTTAAAGATTATCCACAGGAAGTAAAAGACGTTTTATTATATGGAACTGGTGGCAGAGAAGTCAAAGTCTATTATAAAGGACAGAGAGGCGAAGGTGTCTATGATGTGGCATTTGAAGGGATCATCAAGAATGTTGGAAGAAGATATCGTGAGGCATCTCAGAATATGAAAGCAGAATACGAGACATTTATGACGATCACACCTTGCGATGAATGTCATGGACAGCGATTAAAGCAGGAATCACTGGCGGTAACGGTTGCAGATAAGAATATTGCCGAGATGTGTGATATGTCAGTCGGGGAAATGGTTTCATTTTTAGAAACGATGGAATTAAGTGAACGCCAGAAACTGATCGGAGAACAGGTTTTAAAAGAGATTAAGGCAAGAATCGGATTCTTAAATGATGTAGGACTAGATTATCTGACGTTATCAAGGGCTACTGGAACATTATCTGGTGGAGAAGCACAGCGAATCCGTCTGGCAACACAGATCGGTTCTGGATTAGTTGGAGTAGCTTATATCTTAGATGAACCGAGCATCGGACTTCACCAGAGAGACAATGACAAACTGATCCGTACACTTAAGAATCTAAGGGATTTAGGAAATACACTGATCGTTGTAGAGCATGATGAAGATACGATGCTGGCAGCAGATTATATTGTAGATATCGGACCGAAAGCAGGAGAATATGGTGGAGAAGTTGTTGCAACGGGAACTGCAAAACAGATCATGAAGAATAAGAAATCCATCACAGGAGCTTATTTAAGCGGAAAGATCAAGATTCCAGTACCACAAGTCAGAAGAAAACCATCAGGGTTCCTAAAAGTAGTCGGGGCACAGGAGAATAATTTGAAGAATATTGATGTAGAAATCCCACTTGGAATTTTCACTTGTGTAACAGGAGTTTCTGGATCAGGAAAGAGTTCTTTAGTCAATCAGATTTTATACAAACGTCTGGCAAAAGAACTAAACAGGGCTAAGACGAAACCAGGACTACACAAAGACATCGAAGGATTTGAACAGTTAGATAAGATCATAGCGATCGACCAGTCACCGATCGGAAGAACACCAAGATCCAATCCTGCAACTTACACAGGAGTCTTTGATCAGATCAGAGATCTGTTTGCGATGACAAAAGATGCAAAAGCAAAAGGATACAATAAAGGACGATTCAGTTTCAACAAGAAAGGCGGGCGATGCGAAGCCTGTGCAGGAGATGGGATCATCAAGATTGAGATGCACTTTTTACCAGATGTGTATGTCCCTTGTGAAGTATGTCATGGAAAACGATACAATAGAGAAACACTTGAAGTTAAATACAAGGGAAAGAGTATTTATGATGTTCTGAATATGACAGTGGAAGAAGCATGTGATTTCTTCTCTAATATTCCATCGATCAGCCGTAAGATGGAGACATTAAGAGATGTTGGATTAGGATACATTCGATTAGGGCAGCCATCCACAGAATTATCAGGGGGAGAAGCACAGAGGATCAAACTGGCAGCAGAATTAAGCAAACGAAGTACAGGAAAGACCATCTATATCCTGGATGAGCCAACGACAGGACTTCATTTTGCAGATGTTCACAAACTGGTGGATATCCTTGCAAGACTGACAGAAGGTGGTAATACTGTGATCGTGATCGAGCATAATCTGGAAGTGATCAAGACTGCGGATTATATTATCGATATGGGACCAGAAGGTGGATCAGGCGGTGGAACAGTTGTTGCAACAGGGACACCAGAAGAGATCTGTGAGGTTGAGGAATCTTATACTGGGCAGTATTTGAAAGGGATACTTAATCGATAAAAAATGATATCATGAGAGTAACAAACCGGAATTTGTGGAGGAGGAATTCTGTAATGAAATTTTTTGAAAATACCCGTAAGCCACAAGGCTTCGGCGGAAAATTGATGACGAAGATGATGAACAGCGGTCACGCCAAATTATCGCAATGGGGATTCTCAAATATCTCCGCGAAGTCTGATGCTGAAGTTCTGGACGTCGGCTGTGGCGGCGGAGCAAATATTGCGGTCTGGCTTGATAGATGTAGAAATGGCCACGTGACAGGAATGGATTATTCTGAGGTTAGTGTGGCAGAATCTCAAAAATTGAACGCCCTCGCCATTAAACAAGGGAAATGTAATGTAGTTCAAGCAGATGTATCTGCTATACCCTTTTCTGACGAGTCTTTTGATTATGTTTCTGCCTTCGAAACAGTTTACTTTTGGCCAGGATTAGTAAAATGCTTTTCCGAGGTCAACCGTGTGCTGAAAAGCGAAGGCATATTCCTGATTTGTAACGAGAGTGACGGAACGAATGCCGCAGATGAAAAATGGACAAAGATGATCAATGGTATGAAGATTTACACATCTAAACAACTTGTTGCCGCTTTGAAAGAAGCGGGTTTTACAGAGATCAAAACGTATTCAAATGCAAAAAATCATTGGATAAGTATTGTTGCAACGAAATAGCCAGATCCAAGTTTGTTGAATTCAAAAATTTAATATGAAATGTGAGATAGAGCGTATGGAAATAAACTATATGTTCTATTTTTTGTCTTTTCTTATTTGACTTGACAATTGGTAAAGATAATATAAAATAATAAATAACAATAATAAACAATAGATGATAAACAAAAAACAGAAACGGAGAGTTACATATGCTGTCAAAGTATGCTTCAGAAATTATAAAGATTTTAGTTCATCAAGATGACAAATTTATTACCAATGCACAGATTGCAAAAATGCTAAACGTTTCAGAAAGAAGCGTAAGTTCATATATGAATGAAGTAGCTCAGTATTGTGAAGAAAGAAATTATCATCTGATCCGAAAACGAGGAAAAGGAATCTGTTTGAGGTTAGGAGTGCATAAAGAAGAACTTGAACAGGAATTTCCAGAGAAAAATCTATATATTGAGACGAGAGAATACAGGATCAGTTATATTATCCGAACATTGATCGAAAGTAAAGAACCATATACAGCAGCATTATTCGCAGATGAACTTTTCGTTTCAAAAGCAACGATCCGGACAGATATTGAAAAGGCAAACCAGAGTCTGGAAGCAGATCATATCAAAATTTATCAGACAACAGGGAGAGGAATTGAGATTAAAGGAAAAGAGTTTGATCTAAGAAGAGTTCTTGTAAGAGAAAATAGAAAAATAGTCATGGAAAAGGAAGACAGGATTACGGATGAAACATTTGCGGATTATCGGATCGAACCAGAGTTTTATGGAAGACTGGTGATACAGTATCGTAAAAAAAATGTTGATAAGGTGATTTATTGTGTACAGAGACTGGAAAGAAAAATTGCTTCGCAAATGAATGATTATACGTTTTGTATGGCAGTTGAATATATCAGCAATCAGATTAAACGATTAAAGAAGGAATGCTATTTAGAAGAAAATATGATCAACCGTCTAGGGCTTGTAGATGAAATCACAGAGTGGGCAGATTATCTGATTAATTATTTAAATCATGAATTTAAGATGAACATTGATCCAAGAGAAGGATTATATCTGTATATTTTATTGTTAGCAGTGGAAGTCCAAAACAGCAGTCGTATTGTAAATAAGAAATTTTTATTAGATAAAGAAATCTATATTCAGGATGTAACAGAGGATGTGATTGATTATATCTCATCCATTGTTGGTAAAAACTTTAAAGAAGATATGCTGCTAAAGACAAGTGTAGCATTATTTTTAAACAGTTCCCTTGTAAGAGTGAGATTTGGATTTCAGATCCATAACCCGTTTCTTGAGGAAATCAAACAGCGATATCCAGCAATTTTTTCTGCATGCTTTACTTCCAGCCAGGTATATGAGAAACTGATCGGACAGTTTCCATCAGAAGATGAGATTGCGTATATGGCAGTTTTATTTGAAGGCGCGATGGAGGAGAAGAAAAGAAATATTAATACAGCTATTGTAGGAAGTGGTGGAATGGGAATTGGCCAGATTTTGGCAAGAAAAGTAGAAGATAAGATTCCAGAAATTAATGTAACATCTGTACTTCCGGCAAATTCGGCACATATGATCGATGAAGATCAATATGATCTTGTGATAACAACAATTTCAAAATTAAAGATTCCACATCCATATGTTGCGTATACAACGCCGATCGTCAGCCAGCAGGATGTCTACCGGATTCAGAAAAAATGCCATCAGATGAAAGAGACAAAGAAAAATCATAACCAAGAATATACGATTAGTAGTCTGATCAAAAAAGAATTTATTCTGGTAGAAAAAGAAGTTATGAGTAAAGAGGAGATTCTCAAAAAAGGATGTGATCTATTATATAAAAATGAATATGTCAAACAAGGATTTTATGAAGATGTATTAAAAAGAGAAGAAATCAGTGCCTCCGTTCTCGGAGGCGGGGTTGCACTGCCACATGGAATGGCGAATCTGGTAATAAAACCAGCAGTTGTTATCATGAAATGTGCACAAAGAACTGAATGGCAGGATGGTTGTGTGGATATCGTCTTTTTGCTGGCACTTAATTTTGAAGATATTCAGTCAACAAGAGCATTTTTCTCATCATTCTATGAAATGACAATGGAGAAAAATACAACATTTCTGATCAGAAAAGCAGAAACAGAGGAAGAAATCATGAATGTGATCATGAACAGCATGAATGAAACAGAAGAATAGATATTTTACATAAAAAATGGTATAATAACCATATTGTGAGAGGAGGATAGATACAAATGTTTGTAGAAGAACGACATCAGGAAATCTTACGTCTGTTAAAATGAAAAATGAAAAAGTAAAAGTCAAAGAGTTAAGCAAACGATTTGAGGTTACAGAAGACTGTATTCGAAAAGATTTAGCGAGTATGGAAGCAAAGAATCTTTTAAAACGAACATATGGAGGAGCGGTTCTTCCAGATACTTTGCATCCGGGGCATACTAATATTGTATCAATAAGAAAAGATAAAAATATAAAAGAAAAAAGAATGATCGCAAAGAAAGCATGGAATTAATTCACGATGGAGATATGATCTTTCTTGACACATCCACACAAAATATCGAAATTGGCACGAGAAAATCATAGAACGTAGATTAGAAGTTACAGTTGTAAGCTGTATGCTTGATATTGCAGAAGTATTTACAGCAACAAAGAATGTAAAATTTATTCTTCTTGGAGGAGAATTTAATCGTTCTCAGAACGGATTTTTAGGGGAACTTGTGTTGCAGATGATGGAGAATTTCCGATTTGATATTTCTTTTATGGGAGTTGTAGGAGCAGATCTTTATGATAATGCGATCATGACCTATGTTCCTGAAGATGGAATTATGAAGCATAATGCTGTCAAGAAGAGTAGCAAGTGTTATCTTATGATGGAAAGTCATAAATTTGATTTTAAAGCAAATTATGTATATGCAACATTTGATGATGTAGATGGAGTGATCTGTGAGGATGGATTATCCTAAAGAGATTACAGGATAAATTAGAAACATATCAGACGAAAATCATATAAAGAACTATGGAGCGAAGAATATTTTTAT
>ENA-OQIP01000099-OQIP01000099.1-human-gut-metagenome-genome-assembly--contig:-NODE-99-length-17854-cov-3.162520_pt1 | contig 17854 bp, 29 predicted proteins | sample MGYA00242585_ERZ504750 | MGnify/ENA primary metagenome ERZ504750 (study PRJEB26092, sample SAMD00036441) | human gut metagenome | host: Homo sapiens | study: EMG produced TPA metagenomics assembly of...
AAGGAGCGAAGGACGTGCTCTATCAGATATACAGTCAGGCCGATACAGAAAGGATTGTCGAAGAAAAGCAGATGGAGGATAACTTCTACAGGGATTTAAATGACAATCGTTTTGAGATATGGTATCAGCCCAAGTATGATCCAAAGACCAACAAGCTGGTCGGTGCAGAGGGACTTGTCAGGTGGAGAAGAGGGAATAATGAGATTATTCCGCCATCTAAATTTATACCGCTTTTTGAAAGAAACGGCATGATTAAGGCGCTTGATGAGTATGTATTCCGCGAGGTGTGTACACATCAGAAAAGATGGCTTGATGAGGGGAAAAAAATAGTTCCTATCTCAATCAACCTGTCCAGAGCGAGCCTGTACTTTGAGTCTGTGGTAAAAAGATATCATGATATAGCAAGAAAAATCGGCATATACACACATCTTGTGCCTATAGAGATTACAGAGAGTGCAGCGGTCGATAATGATGAAATCAAGAGTATTGCGGATAGATTCCATGGCAAAGGATTTCCGCTTTTGGTGGATGATTTTGGCTCAGGCTATTCATCACTTGCTACCCTCAATATGAAGTGCTTTGATACACTCAAAATCGACAAGAGCCTGATTGACTATATAGGAGATTCAAATGGTGAGAGGCTGCTTGTGCACACGATAGCGCTGGCCAAGGAGCTGGGAGTCTGCGTGACCGCCGAGGGTGTTGAGAGTCAGGCGCAGGTAGAGTTTTTGAAGAATATAGACTGCGACAGTATACAGGGCTTTTATTATTCAAAGCCACTGCCGTTAGCAGAGTATGAGATGCTTTTGGATTGATAAATATAAAAAATATAAGCAGTATAAAAGAGCCGGTCACGTGACCGGCTCTTTTGAGGGGAGTATAAATAATTAATAAGAGGTATAACATTGAAAAGATTTCTCTTTTCGGAAACATTATAAAATAACAGTAATTAAAAAGCAATACTTTGAAATACAAAATAATATAATTTTAATAAAACGAGTTAATTTATTAAAGAATTAAAGTACTGAAGCGCCGGCTATAATGATTTTGGTGATTTATCGCAGTTCACATCTCATAATAAAATGAATATCATAATGTAAATTCGTATTTTGGCGTATGGATGTATGAAATTTAAAATAGTTTATGCGGATGAGCTTTATAAGGTGCAAAAAGAGATGAATGCACTGCTTATAGATATAAGAACAAGAGAGGAATACGACAGGTCGCACTGGAAAGGCGCACTCAGCATGCCTATGGATATCACGGATTCATATGAGAGTGAACTCGATGTGTCACAGAGTGTGATTTTTTACTGCACGCATGGTGGAAGCAGCATGAAGCTTGCCAGATATCTGGGAAATCGTGGTTTTGATACAGCGACAGTCATAGGTGGATACAATGCTATGTGCGGATATCAAAAAAAGTTGCAGAAATATGGCTGAAACTATTTAAAAAAATTGAAATTTATGCAACAATATTAGATAACAATGTAAAGTACAATTATAGAAAGGCAGTTACACAATATATGAATAGATTTGAGCTTGTTGTGCCATGTCATTTTGGCCTTGAGGCAGTAGTCAAGAGGGAGATATATGATCTGGGATATGAGATAACACGTGTGGAGGACGGCAGGGTATCGTTTGAGGGCGATGCTGAGGCTATATGCAGAGCGAATATATTCTTAAGAGGCGCAGAGAGAGTATTACTTCAGGTAGGACGCTTTAAGGCTGCCACATTTGATGAGCTTTTTGAAAATGTAAAGGCTCTCCAATGGGAAAATTATATTCCCAAGGACGGCAGATTCTGGGTGAAAAAGGCTTCTTCCATAAAGAGTAAGCTTTTTTCACCATCTGATATACAGTCTATCGTGAAAAAGGCTATGGTTGAGAGAATGAAGAGGTCTTATCACATTGACTGGTTCCCGGAGGACGGAGCACAGTATCCGGTAAGGGTTTTTCTGTACAAGGATGAGGTGATGGTGACACTTGATACATCGGGTGATTCCCTTCACAAGAGAGGATACCGTCTGGCAACGAGCAAGGCGCCGCTGACTGAGACACTTGCAGCATCGCTCATCATGCTTACACCATGGCATGCAGACAGAATACTTGTGGATCCGTTTTGCGGCAGTGGTACATTTCCGATAGAGGCAGCCATGATGGCAGCAAACATAGCACCCGGTATGAACAGGGAGTTTACAGCTGAGAGCTGGACCAATATCATACCAAGAAAGCTGTGGTATGAGGCTGTGCAGGAGGCTGAGGATATGATAGATAAGGATGTGCAGGTGGACATCCAGGGCTATGACATTGACCCTGATGTGGTGGCTGCAGCCAGGGAAAATGCCAAGAGAGCCGGAGTGGAGCACATGATTCATTTCCAGCAGAGGGCTGTGGCTGACCTGCATCACCCGAAGAAGTACGGATTTATTATCTCAAATCCTCCATACGGTGAGCGACTCGAGGAGAAATCAGCGCTCCCGGCACTTTATTCACAGATTGGAGAAGCTTATAAGAGGCTTGATGCATGGTCGATGTATCTGATTACGAGCTATGAGGATACAGAGCGCTATATCGGCAGAAAAGCTGACAAAAACAGGAAAATCTACAACGGTATGATAAAGACATATTTTTATCAGTTTATGGGGCCTAAGCCTCCGAGAAGGAAAAAGGATTAGCAGGGTATATGAAATATTCAAAGAGATATATTGCATTTACATTAATCTTGGCACTTATCTTTGTGTCTAATTTTTACATATATGCAAAGGACAGCTCTACACTTGGCGCGTTCAGAGGAGCACAGATAGATAATACTATATGGAGTCCGCTTGTGGCTGCTGATGTAAATAGGCACCACCATCAGGCTTAGCATAGAAAATAAGGAGTATACGAGCGAGGATGAGCATGTGTATATGGATGAGAACAGGAATATAATGGTTCCCGTGTCTATGCTTCGCGATGCACTAAACAGCAGTGCACATGTATACAATAAAAATGAGCTTCTGGTGGAAAAGCACAGTCTGACAGCTGATTTCAAGCTGGCAGACGACAATGGCTTTGTACAGTATAAGGGACAGTTTTATGCAAGCTTAGACAAGCTGTCTAAACTTTTGGATATGACCTGCAGCTTTGATACGGCGACAAATACGCTCACTATGACAGACAAATCCGAGGGTGTATCAACGGTGCCAACAAAGTATGATCTGAGGGAAAGACAGCGTGTGTCACTGATCAGGGATCAGGGCAGCTACGGCACCTGTTGGGCTTTTGCGGCCACAAGTGCACTCGAGTCAGCCCTTATGCCGGAGGAGCAGCTTTTGTTTTCTGTGGATCATATGAGTATGAGCAATTCCTTCAACGTCAATCAGTATGACGGTGGAGAGTATACCATGGGAATGGCATATCTGGCAGCATGGCAGGGACCGGTTTATGACGCGGATGATCCTTACGGAGATGGAGTGACACGCGATGATCTTGCTGCAGTAAAGCATGTGCAGCAGATGCTTATCATAGATGGAAAGGACTATCAGGGCATAAAGGAGGCTGTTTTCAAATATGGTGGTGTGCAGACATCGCTTTACAGTACAATATCAAGCTCCAGGACAAAGACTCCTTATTACAATAAACAGACTAATTCTTACTGTTACATGGGTCAAGATAAGCCAAATCATGATGTGGTTATAATTGGCTGGGATGACAATTACCCTAAGGAAAACTTCAATGTGGATCTGGAAGGAGATGGAGCCTTTATATGCCAGAACAGCTGGGGCAGCAGTTTTGGAGACAATGGGGTGTTCTATGTGTCATACTACGATACAAATGTGGGCACGCACAATGTTGTTTATACAGACATAGAGAGCGCTGACAATTATGATAATATATACCAGAGTGACCTGTGTGGCTGGGTAGGAAAGATGGGCTACGACAAGGAGGATATGTACGGAGCCAACATATTTACCGCACAGTCGGCTGAATCGCTAAGGGCTTCCGGCTTTTATGCCACAGCAGCGGATACCTCGTACAAGCTGTATGTAGTTAAGAATTTTGAGAATGAGTATTCTTTTAAAAATAAGACGCTGGTGGCTGAGGGGTCACTAAAAAATGCAGGCTATTACACTGTTGATTTTGATGAGCCTGTTGATTTGGAGTCCGGTGAGCGTTATGCCATTGTACTTTATATAAATACACCGGGCTCGACTCATCCGATGGCTATAGAGTACAACTCGGGAGAAGCATACATGTCTACGGTCAATCTGGATGATGGCGAGGGCTATATCAGCTATGATGGTGTGGCATATATCAATGTAAAGGAAAAACAGGATTGTAACCTCTGTATAAAGGCATTTTCTGATAACAGATGATATGGCAAAAGCACTGGAGGAAGGAAATATATTATGACAAAAATCATATTTGCAACAGGAAACAAGGATAAGCTCAGAGAAATCAAAGAGATACTTTCAGACTGTGACGTGGATATCCGTTCAATGAAGGAAGCAGGTATCAATGTGGATATAGTGGAGGATGGAAAGACCTTTGAAGACAATGCGCTGATTAAGGCACGCGCAATAGCGGCACACACAGATGCAATTGTTCTCGCAGACGACTCAGGACTTGAGATTGACTATCTGAATAAGGAACCGGGAGTATATTCAGCGCGCTATATGGGCGAGGATACTTCCTATGATATAAAGAATAATAACCTTATAGAACGCCTTGACGGTGTGCCAAAGGAGAAGCGTACAGCCCGCTTTGTGTGTGCTATCGCCGCAGTGCTGCCTGATGGAAAGGAACTTGTGACCAGACAGACTATGGAGGGCTATATAGGATGGGAGATAGCGGGAGCCAACGGCTTTGGTTATGATCCTATATTCTATTTAGATGAGTACGGCTGCTCTTCTGCAGAGCTTACTCCACAGCAGAAGAATGCCATAAGCCATCGAGGTAAGGCTCTTCGCGCCATGAAAGAGATGCTTGTGAAGGTGATCTAGAGTATAGGCGTTCAATTGCAACGCATACGGATAAAATGCCTGCCGGGAAGCTCTTTTAAGCTGACCGGCAGCCATTTTAAAAAAAATATAAAAAAAATTGATATATTGTAGAATGAAATTCGACAAGAGATAGAAAAATCTCTTGCCGGATTTCTTTTTTATTTACGGCGAGAAAAAGAAAGCGTGCAAGAGTGAAAAACAAGCTCTTGCACGCTTATTTTATTTTCGGAAAGGATGTGAACATAGTGGCAAGAAAAAAAACAAAGAGACTCCGGTATGAGGACAGAGTAATTATTGAGAGAATGAGCAAGGCTGGAAAAAAAGTGGCTGATATAGCCAATGAGATCGGCGTTCATAGAGATACGATCTATAAAGAATTTACACGATGCGGAGCCACTAAAGAAACGTATAGTGCAGAAAAAGCACAGAGAGAAATCTAATTGCGCGGGCGCAAAAAGGAGAAAAGATGAACAGAAAACAGAGACGAAAGATGCGGAGAATCGCGGGAAAAATCCGAGGATGGATTTTGACGGCCATGGCAATCATGGCGGCATACTTGGTATTGTGCGGAGTCGGGATCACAGAGATGCCAGAATGGGGGACCGGACTGGTATCCGGTGCAGATCTGCATGGTTGTGATCGGCGGGGGGTGGCTGATAATGTTCATGGCCGCAAACGGAGCTTTCGATGAGATGGATTTATATGATGACGAAGATGAGGAGGATGAGCCATGGGAGGAGTAGGGAGTTTTCCTGAGTGGAATGGCAGCAGGAGCTTTTCTGGGTGCACTAACAGTGGTAGTGATCGCACTGGTAATGGCAAAACGGAAATAATGAGGAAAAGAAAGAGCGCTCTCTGCATGGGCAGTCCATAGGCCGGTCCGATTCCGGCAGAGCGCAATCCGCGGAAAGGCATCCGCGAATATGCACAGCAAGCCAACAGCTGGCGCATAGGTACCGTGAAAAAATGGCGGTGGTCACTCCAAACCAGAGAGAGTGTGGATGTTCAACAGGTTTTCGTCCTTTTTAATGTGAAAAGGCAAACACGGTATACAAGAGCCGAACAAAGGAGAGCGGTCAACATGATAAGAGCGCCGCCGAAAGGATAAATCAATGAGTAGACATGTAATGGGAGAGAATCCTGTGAAGATTATCAGATGGAGCGGACCTGTGACATTTCCATCCGGAGAGGTTGGATATATGATCTGCAGATCCGGAAGTCTGGAAGAATGCCGGGAATATGCCGAACAGGTAGCGAAAGAGTTCGGAGTAACCGTGGAGGCAGTAATTTGAGCAATAAAAAAGCTGACGTTTCGGAGACGCCAGCCGGTTCACAATAAACGTGAATAACCTAGAATCATAGTACCATTGTGGGCCGAAAAAGTCAAGAAAAACGGGGCATGAGCTGACCCCGTTCGGACTTGATAAAGATATTAAAGATAGGACACAGAGACTATGGTTAAGAGAAAGAGATACAGGTTCAGACAGGGAGATGTCATTGATGTAGAGGAGTTCCATGATGGTAGGTATGGAGGTCCTGGAACAGGGAGGGCAAAGAGAGCCAAACCGACAGAGGAACAGATGAGGGCGGTCAATGCTCAGAACAAAGCCAAGAGGTGCAGACAGAGAATGCTGGAGTATTTCCGTGAGGGAGACATCTTTGCGACATGGACCTATGAAGTGAGAAACAGGCCACCAGATATGCAGGCGGCATTGAAAGATTTTCAGAAAGCCATGAGATACGTGAGACGTGAGTTCAAAAAGCGAGGATATGAGGTTTTCTGGATAAGAAACATAGAGAGAGGCACAAAGGGAGCCTGGCACATTCATCTGGTCATCAATGAGATTGGAGACACAGCCAGTATCATCACAAAGGCATGGACAAAGGGAGGAACCTGGTCCATTGAAATCAAGAATAGCAAATACTATGACGAGGATTTCACAAAGCTAGCCAACTACATGACCAAGGATGAGCATACCACTGAGGAGAAGAAAGACGGGAAACCGGGAAAACCGAGACTCAGCGAGGCAAATTATAACACAAGTCGCAATATGCCATTGCCGGAGCCAAAGGTTGACAAGCTCCGAAGATGGAAAGAAGAACCAAAACCCAAAAAGGATATTACATTGCCAAGATCCACGAGGGTATCAATCCGGTAACAGGATACAAGTACCGGAGATACACCATGATCCGGTTGAAAAGGAGGCGGGAATAAAATGCAGCAGGTAAAAATCTACATAGAGACAGACAGCTCCTCTCCGAAAGCAACAGAGAAACACTATGGATATGTGCTGGAGGTAATGGTCTCCGGCCAGGCAGTAACCCGTGAGGGTTTTGGAAAGATAACAGGGACATATCATCAGACCGTACTGACAGCACTGGCAAAAGCCCTGGACAGGTTCAACCAGTCCTGCGAGGTCTGCATCTGCACAGAGGATGATTTCGTTCTCAATATGCTGGAGCGCAACCTGGCAATATGGGCCGGGAATGAGTTTCTGACAAGTAAGAGGAAACCAGTGGCCAATCAGCAGGAGTGGATGGAGATATGGAGACTGTCAAACAGGCATCTCATACTGACAGAGCCGGGAAAGCATGAATACACCGGCTGGCTGCAGGGAGAAATAGAAAAGCGAAAGAGGGATGATGATGGAACACAAGATCACAATCATGAAATATCAGCTGATGTTTCCAAGAATGACTAAAAAGCTGTTCGATGAGAAAGAGAGAATATACCAGATCGCAGCCATCTGCATCAGACTGGACGAACTCCAGACAAAAGGCGCGGTGCTACAGAAAATGGGAAAACCGACAAAGAACGGCACCAAAAATGACGTTTGCACCGGTGCAGCGTCCTGGAGAGTGTGAGGCGGAGATGCAGAGAATCCTGGAAGATGGGAAAAAGCTGGGCATGAAATTTAAAGACAAAGAGGAGGAATAGCAATGTTTGAGAAGTTTGGAGAACTCAATTCTTTTGGAGAAATCAATGAGCTTGCGGAGAATCTGTTCAATGAGGGAGACACAGAGTCACTGAGAGCCATGGCAAAGGAGAACGGAATCCAGAGTGATTTCGTGGATATGTATCTGCAGGGAGAAATTCCGGTACTGTGCGATCAGCTGACAGCGGCACTGGGAAAGATTGATGTTGAGGTGGCAGAACTGAAACCGAAAGAAATCATGGAGGACTGGGTGGAGTACCTGAGAGGCCAGTGCATGGAAAATGAGTTGCTGGCATTCAATGTCCGGAAGAAAGGAAAGTCACTGAAAGGCTGCATAGCAGCGCTTTTGATGTGGTCGTTCAAGAATCAGCAGACCGTGGACAAGGATATCATCAAGGCAGCAGGCGTATCTGCAGGAAAGGTCACGCTGGGGATCCCGGGCATGGCCAGAGCAAAGCAGATCATCACGGACTACTACATGGGAAAGTAGGTGGGACGGATGAAAAAGAAAGCGATTGAAAAAATACCGTATTCGGGTTAAAGAAAACCAGCAGAAAGAAAGATGTCAAATACATTGGTGTCACGGCGGTCAAGATTGTTGGACACGAAAAGCATCTTTTCCTGGAGGTATACAGGAACAAAAAGAAATTGAAAGACACTCCAGTAGTGCGGATCGTGACCACAAAGAAAGATTTCGGAACATATTATCCAGAAAAAGACACATGGACCAGAGAAAAGATAGAAGCAGAGGGAGGATGGGGCAGACTCATCTGGCAGCAGAATGGAGATGCATCCGGATGGCAGCAAATAGAAAAAGAGAGTCTCCTGCAGAGCGCGGAAGATCTGGAAAGGTTAAAAAAATTCTGTAAGGGAAATGTATGGAATGAGAACAGATGGTGGGGATACATATACAACCTGCAGGATGACATTGTAACAACGGCAAGACGGAACAGAGAACACAAGGCGTATATGCGCCGCCAGGAGGCACTGGCAGATAGAATGGCGCACACCAAAGAACTGCCGGAGAAAGAGATCCTGGACAGAGCTGACAGATTGTATTTTCACAATCAGCATTATCTGTATTACAAAAAGCATGGTTGCTGGGCACATATAGCCTGCAGCAAGTGCGGAGGAGTTACAGATGCGAGATGGAAAAGCGGAATTTCCTACGAAAGCCAGTTCCAGAGATGGACGGAAGAACCGAGAGAGGGGCACTATGGCACCTGCCCAATGTGCGGAGCGCGTGGAGAGTACAAGTGCCAGGGAAAAGTGAAAGGCACTTGTGACAAATATATCCATCTATTCCTGGGACAGAAGTACAAAGAAAACGGAATGGTCATGCGTTATGTGGAAGTTGGGAAAAAGTGGACACTAGGATTCATTTGTGGGGATAAAGGTCCGGAGATGTACAACGCAAGTGAAGAACTCTCCGGAGTGGAGATTGCGAGAGCATATTTTGAGCCAGGAAAAAAAGTCCAGATAGACTATCACAAACATGATCCGTACATGGGGAAAGATTTCTGGGATGACTGCAATTTGTATGGAATGGCAAATATCCCTATCAGCGCCGGTCTGATCATGTCAGAGACATACGAAGAAATGAAAGGGACAATATTCCAGTACAGTGCATTACAGGAATATGCAAAGAACGTCAGGGAGGTCAATCCGATTGACTATCTGGAGCGTTACAGTCAGACGCCACAGATTGAGGTTCTGGTAAAAATGGGACTGACCGATGTGGTAGAAAAACTGGTCAAATGTTACTACGGCATTGTTGCTGATGAGAATGCAAGACGGCCGGATCAGTTCCTGGGAATCCGAAAGGAAAGAGTAAAGCAGCTCATCAGAAAGAAAGGAGACACACACCTACTGGGAGTCATGCAGATGGAGAAACGCCAGGGACAGAACTGGACGGATGAACAGGTGGAGCATCTGGCAGAAACGGATTTGAGTGGAACACAGGTGGAAATGGCAACCAAGTACATGACCTTGCAAAAATTACTCAATCGCATAGAGAAATACTCCGGTTGTGAGTATGGGACAGAGTGTAGCAGTGCCTCAGCCCGGATCAGACACACGGCCACAACCTATGCAGACTATCTGAGCATGAGAATAAACCTGGGATACGACCTGAACAACACGGTATATCAACAGCCGCAGGACTTAGAGGCGGAACATAACAAAATGGTCATGGAAACCAACAAAGAAGAAATGGACAAACACCTCAAAGAGGTGGCAGAGCGTTATCCGGAGATTCGGCACGTTTACAGAGGACTCAGAAATAAATATCTCTACGAAGATGATAAATATATCATCAGACCGGCCAGATCGGCAGAGGAAATTGTCATGGAGGGGCGTTTGCTCCATCATTGCGTGGGAGGAAACACATATCTGGCCAAGCACAACACTGGAAAGACGTACATACTGATGCTGAGATTCAAAGAAGAGCCTGACGTTCCGTACATCACGGTTGAGATAGATGCAAAAAAATCCAAGGATATTGCAGTGGTACGGGGACAAGGACAAAAAAACCAGATGAAAAGAATATGCAGTTATGGCTGAACACCTGGCTGATGAAACTGAAAACAGGAACGCTGACAGAAACAATCCAGACGGCGGCAATAGCGTAAGGAGGTAAACATGGAATATGTGCAGATGACCCTGGATGACTGGGTACAGATGAAACAGAAATTGAAACAGGAACTCCTGGGAGTGAAACAGAGTTTTGTCCGGATCGGATACGCTCTGAGACAGATTGACGATCAGAAGCTCTACGAACAGGACGGATACAAAAGCATAGCGGAATTTGCTCAGGCCGAGTATGGCCTGGGACCGTCTATCACAAGCAGGTTTATGAGCATCAACCGGGAGTATTCTATTGACGGATATTCCGAACAGCTCCGGCCGGAATATGCAGAACTGGGCAGGAGCCAGTTGGAGGAGATGCTGAAACTGCCAGACGCTGACAGACAGATGATTCAACCGGAAACGTCCAGAGAGGATATCAGAGAGCTGAAAAGGTTTAACAAAACCGAACCGGCAGCAGGCGTGGCTGATGATATCAGTCAGCTGGTCGAAAAGTTCTATCAGGACAATGAACTCATACTCAATGCAGTATATGGGGAGGAGTTTGATGAGCAGACAATCAACAGATTCGTTGAAATAGTAAATCCGGCCGGAAACCGTTCGTACAAAAAAGGACTGTATTTCATGATGATGTATGAAAACCGTGTCACATTTAAGAAATTCGGAGATACGCCAAAGGATATGACCTGGTGGGAGTTCTATCAGCTGACAAGGGAGATTTTCGATGATACGGCAGCAGGGGCTAAGACCTGGCAGAACCATTTTGGAGGAGCGGATGATGAAGAAAGCACAGTACAGGATACGGCCAATGAGCCAGGAAGAGAAGAAAATGCAACAAAAGCTCCTAAGCCAGAGGATGACGGTGGAGCAGTTGGAGAAACTGGCGCTGATGATGTCCAGGAGATTGAGAAAGGAGGCATGGAAGATCATGGAGCAGCTGATGAAGCAGGAACAGGACAAGAGGAAGATGACACCGATGGAGAAGAAAGCGGCCAAGCAGATTGTGAAGAACCTGCAGAGAGGACCGATGAACAGACAGGAGCGCAGAGCCAGAGAGAGGAAATTGCGCCCGCGCAAAAATCCACGGAAACACTAGAAAAAGAGGAGGTTGAGGATGATGAAACCGGAGAAAATGAAAGCTCAGACGCAGAAAATCAAACAGACAGAATCTAGAACCGGAAACGGCCGAGAGAGAGCAGACAGAAGAAACAGAAGTCATAGAGGCGGTATATGGTACCAGAAAAGAGTACATGGACAGGCTGTCAGAGCAGGGAATGGCGGAATATATGGCTGATGAATACAAGAGCCACCGGTTGCTAGTGACAGATCTGGCAAATACATGGAATTTGTGCAAATGGCTCAGTGAAAAGGTTGACCGGTTTGGACAGCCGGTAGAGGAGGAATAACATGGGGTATTTAATCAAAAGTGATGTGACAGACACTCTGAGAGAGGACATGGAAACAACCATGATGTGCTACAAAGGACAGACCGAGCAGGACATCATCAGATTTTGCTATGAAAACATGGAGCGGGCCGTGGACGGCCTGCCTCAGTACAGAGTAGACAATGTGACGGAGGACAGGGATGAATAAACGGCAAGCAAAGAAACAATACAAAAAAATCCACGGTCACAATCCCCCAAAAACAGCGGTAACGAAGTATACACCGGAAGAAATGGAGGCAATGAAAGCGTACAATCTCACACCGGAGGATATTGAAAGAATCGGAAACGGCCTGAGAGACGCATTTGCAGAGATGTTCAAAACGCTCCAAAGAGTTGCGGAGAGCATGGCCAGAGTGTTTGAAGATATGGGAAAGAAATACAGCAGACCAGTTATAGAGACAGAGGAGCCGCCGGTGGTAGTGGCCAGAACCCTGTCAGAAAGGAGAAAGAAGTGCAGGAGAAAAGGGTGGAGAGTATCAGAGAGGTAGATTTCTCTGGTCTGAAAGTCCCATTTGTAGCGGTATACGGTCATCCGGACGATTTCCCGGACAAATACGTGGCCAGAATCTACGAACTGGACAGAGCGACAGATACAATCATGGTCAAAGAAACACTGGAAGAAATAGAAATGGATATCAAAGAGCACACGGCCATGACATTCATTCCAAGAGGGACGGCAGATGTGCCGTCTCTGGTGGGCGTCTGGATGTAGGAGGGCAGCAGTATGAGAAGTGCAAAGGAATACAAAGCAATCCGGGAAGAAATCTATAGATTTATCGGCGCATACATAACAAAACACGTATACGCGCCAAGTAACAAAGAGATAGCAGAGGCTGTAGGAATATCCGGAACAACAGTGCACAGACACCTCATTGACATGATTGATGAGGGCATTCTGGAGACTGATGCAGAACCAGGAACACAGAGAGCAATCCGGATCAGAAACACACAGGTAGTGAAAAGGAGAAAAAAGAGTGAATAAGGTCATTTTGATGGGACGTCTCACACGAGATCCAGAGGTGCGATACTCAGCAGGAGACAATTCCACAGCGGTTGCCAGGTACACACTGGCAGTCAATAGGAGATTCAAGAGAGATAATGAACCGACAGCGGATTTTGTTCCGTGTGTGGCGTTCGGTAAGGCGGCGGAGTTTGCAGAGAAATGGTTTCGCCAGGGAATGCAGGTGGCAATTTCTGGAAGAATCCAGACAGGGAGCTACACCAACAGAGAGGGCAGAAAGATCTATACCACTGAGGTAGTCCTGGAGGAGCAGGAGTTCGCAGAAAGCAAAAGAGACGGAAATGCACCGGTTCCACAACCTGCAGATGCCGGAGATGGATTCATGAACATTCCGGACGGCATTGAGGACAATATTCCATTCAACTAGGAGGACAAGATGCTGATATTACCAATAAAACGAAATGGTTTGATATGATCCTCTCCGGAGAGAAAAAAGAGGAGTACAGAGATATCAAGCCATATTATGACACAAGGCTCATGGATGCATTCGGAATGATCTGGGTGGGAGATGAACTGATCCGCGCTCCAATGCCGGAACTGCAGAAAAACAGAGTGCAACTGGTGGCATTCCGGAACGGATACGGGAAAGATGTACCGACAATATGGACAGAGTGCTCACTGTCGGCCGGATATGGCCGGGAAGAATGGGGAGCAGAACCAGGAAAGAAATATTATATTTTAACGATTGAGAACATAGGAGGCATGAAGCTATGAGAAACATAATCAACATGATAATCAAAATTGCAATCATCTGGGGAGCAGCATGGATGTTCCCGGAGTATGTAAAGATACAGGATACAAGGACAATGGTTCTGGTAGTGGCAACGCTCCTGATAGCGTCAATCGTTCTGACAGTGATAATGATGGGAGTCTTGATTCTGGCGGCACTGCCAGGAAACGGGGTGGGAATAGGAATAGCCATGCTGATAACGATTATCATGGCATTAGCATCCGGAATAATACAGCTGATGGCAGCAGTGCATTTTGTTCCGGGATTTGAGATACACGGAAAACTCACATACATCATTCTGGCACTACTGATGGCTGTATTTTCGATTGAGGAGAAAAAGGAGGCATAACAATGTTTTTATCAACGAGCGTATTAAACAATTTGATGAAAAAGGCATACAAGACCGGCCTGGTGGTAGCCAGGACGCAAGATGCACAAGGAAATGATTGGCTGTATCTGGCCGGATCATACTGGGAGGTAAGTGTCAACAAGGATTTCATTCCAGAAAAAAACACTGGGAGACATCATCACACTGATCGGAGAGCTGCCAAGACCGGGAGAACGGTTCAAGGCAACGAAAGAGGGAAATCAGATTGAGATTGAGATGCCGATGGCAATAAACGAGGATGGATTCGGAACGGATACTCTGACCATCACTGACGTGATCCTGATTGGAACACAGGGAACCGCTCAGAGGCTCCTGCAGGACGAGCTGACCGGCCAGATCTATCCGATCAATAACGTATTTATTTCAATCATCAACAATGCAATGGTAGACAAGGACGGAGGCGAGTACGAGGTCACAAAACCGTTTTTTAATTCTTACAGAGGAATCCTCTGGAAAAACAATGTGTGCAAATTGCGGGCACACTTCCGGACGGATGACAAAAACATAAAAGTTTTGGAAAACCTGAAAGGAGTAGATATCACACCGGAGGTACCAGAAGAATGATGTACCCAAAACCACAACGAAAGAAAAAGAGGAAAAAACACAAAGCCAGTATCCTACACTGCAAGGACGGCACCTGCTATCTCTGCATGAAATTAAAAGGGGACTATCGGAGATATCCGGTAGTCCATGAACATCACATCTATGATGGCCCTAACCGCCAGAACTCTGAGGCGGAGGGCTTAAAGGTGTATTTATGCTTAGACCATCATATCATGGGGCCGGAGGCAGTACATAACAATCACAAGAATATGCGGATACTGCACAGAGACGGACAGAGAGCATATGAGAGAACGCACAGCAGAGCAGAGTTCATGAGTCTGATCGGCAGGAACTATCTGGACGAAGAAAAACAGGAAGAACCAAAAAAGGACACAAAAGACGGGTTCATGTTCCTGGAACCGGACTGTATCGGATGTTTTGGTGCATCAGAGAATCAATGTGAGCGTTGCGAGGAGAAAAGACATGATAAAAAGACTGAGACACTGGCTGATTGAGGCCAGAAAGAAGAAATGCCGCCATTGCTGTCTCTGGTGTGAATACTGGGATATATGCAGGTGGGATATACCGGAAAAACACGGATGGATAGACATTGCGGATGATTTACCAGAGCCGGAAACATTGGTGCTGTTATCGTTTGAAGAATGCGACCATACGGAAGTTGGCCAGAGAATCATTTACGATGACGGAAAAGAGGCATTTCATCCATGGGATAGCTATATCGGAAATATGCCATATTACGAGATGGATATGACGGTAAATGCATGGATGCCGTTGCCGAAACCATACAGGAGAGGAGGAACACATTGATAGAGACACAGGAAATGATTGCGATACTGGCCGTTGTGATAGTGGCCGTGTTTGTGATTGTAGTCGGATTCGATTGTATAAAAGACGGAATGTGCGATATAGGAGCAGCGATTCATGACATTATCGCAGCTCCTGTCCGACATTACAGACAGAAAAAGCTCATGGAACAGATGGAACAGGAATGGGAGAATTACCTGGAGAAGAACAGGGCAAAAATGGTCAGGAATTTGATGAAAGAGCAGCAAAGACATTTTTCCACGAGCATCGGAGAAAAGCACACTGTAGAGGAGTGGGGAAAGGCTCTGGAAGAATTTGCGGAGTATCAATGTCAGCAGGATAAGGAGGAAAGAACATGGCAGGATCATATCATGGACAGGTTCATGAGGAGAATCTGAAAAGACTGAAGGAGTTTCATCAGGTATCAAAGAAAAACAGATACAGAAAGTGTCTGGTCACTTGCTCTGAAAAGAATCCAAAGGGCAGGACGAGAAAAGTACAGAGAAAGGCACTGTTTCATAAATGGGATGAAATCAAACAGGTTATAGATGCGTCTCCGATGATCGGAGGACACCCAGGAGGCCAGCTGGCGTACACATTGGGAATTGTGGAATTTATGGACGGAACCGTGGGACAGGTATCTCCGGGATATATAAAATTTCTGGATACTGAGGACTTTGCGGGAGATTGTAACGAGTAGGGAGGAATAAAGATGCCAAACGTGCGACCACTGAACAAAAAGAAATATGGGATAAGCAAACACGCATTCGGAACGGCGTACTCATATTGTCTGCAATATCCGGAATGGAGAGAGGAGCTGGGCAGCAGGACATCAACCGTCAAGAGTCCTCAGATAACCGGAATGCCAGGGGCGCACAACGGCAGTGATGCAACAGCCAACCTGGCAGAGCGCAGAGTAGAGTTGCGTGAGAAGATGCATAAAGTTGAGGATACAGTCAGGGATGCGGTAGGGGACAATAAGAGCCTCTATGAGTATCTGCTGGAATATGTGACAACGGAGGGAGCAACGTTTCACTGGATGAAGCAGAAAGGGATACCGTGTGAGAGGACATATTTCTATGAGGTCAGAAGATATTTCTATTACCTCATGGCGCACCGAATCTGAAAGTGCGGTACTCACAGGACAACTTTTATGTTATATTGATAAGGTCCAAAAGATGAGAACCAAGATTCTCAGACATTATCCCTCACAAAAGCTCCGGAAAACCCGGAGCTTTTTTCGTTGGAGGAGACATGACACAAGAACAGATTGATTATGTGAAAAAGTGCATCAGAGAGGACATTCACAGATTCTACGTGTGGGGACCGTGGAAGAAAGTACGCAGAGAGGTTCTGCAGATGGATCATGGAGAGTGCCAGAGATGCAAGGCAAAGAAGATATACACGAAAGCTACGACAGTGCATCATGTGAACTATGTCAAGAAACATCCGGACATGGCTCTGGAGATATGGTATGAGTGGCATGGTGTACGAAAAAGGAACCTGGTCAGTCTGTGCCACGACTGCCATGAGGCAGTGCATGGATACAGGAAACCAGAGAAGAAAGAAACTCTGACAGAGGAAAGGTGGGATTGATATGGCAAGGACAAGCGATACAGCAGATTATATGGTCACACAATGCCAGGCGTGCGGAATGCTGAATGTGATACCGAGAGAGTATTCAGATGGTCGAGTGTGTGCGGATTGTCCAGGAGGGCCATTGATGCCGATGGGATACGCAATACTACAGGAGAGACCAACGAGCAGAATCACGGTGCAGGTAGATGTGGAACGTGACCAGTTAGACAGATTGATTGATGATGTGGCAACAGTCAATGACACTGTGGACGGAATCATTCAGAAGATAGGGAAAATAAAAGAGGGATAACATGAAGCAGGAACAGATCATCAAATGCGGAGGACAAAAGATAAAGGTATTCAACTGTGATCCGGAAAAGAATACGCAATGTGACAAAGAGTTCTGTATGCATAATATAAATGCAATAGACGGGCTGTGCAATCACACAACGAATCCGGATTTTGCTCTGGAAATTGGACAGAAAGCACAGAAAAAACAGGCCGCACAACAGGAACAGCTCGAAGCGACTCGTCAGGTCGTCTCTATGCTTATTATTGATAAGAAACGCCTCAAACTAAAGGAATCCGGTCTTCCTCAGATCGTCATCGATCAGACACCGTGGTATATGCGTCGTACGAAGATCCCGGTTGTCAAAGCAAAGATCGGTCCTAAGATCCAGACGCTGATCAGCGAAACAACTATTTTTGATTCTATTCCGGTAAAGAAAGAGATCAAGGCTGTTGTCAGCGGTATCTACATAACTGAGATCAAGAGTGTCCGCGGCGGACGAGTTGAGGCACCGCAGCAGAAAAAG
>ENA-OQIP01000102-OQIP01000102.1-human-gut-metagenome-genome-assembly--contig:-NODE-102-length-17517-cov-4.308396_pt1 | contig 17517 bp, 17 predicted proteins | sample MGYA00242585_ERZ504750 | MGnify/ENA primary metagenome ERZ504750 (study PRJEB26092, sample SAMD00036441) | human gut metagenome | host: Homo sapiens | study: EMG produced TPA metagenomics assembly of...
CCCTTATTTCCCTTACGATTATCTCATAAGGGCAAAAATAAGGGAAAATACATATCATTTCACTAATGAATGGACTGGAAAGCCTGTAAAATAGGGAAAGTTAGAAAGACATTTCGGCAAACTTGAAGTTGTCAGCATCCTTCTTTTTTATCTTTTATATCGTCTTTTAACGATTTGATTTCTTCCAGAATGAGTTCAGTACAAACGACTATAATACCTGAAAGAAGAATAATTCCACCATAAATCGGATAAATAAAGGATTCTCGGACTCCACCGCCAATAAGAATTTTTCTTGTTAATTATTTTTTTGATTGTGGCGTTTCTTATTCCACAGTGAACCTACCAACATACCGATTGCAGAGATTATTGCTCCGGCTACAATCATTCCCAAGTCAGGGGCATTCAGTTTGTTAAAAGCAATGTTGTTTGCCATTTTGAATGTGCCATATTCAGCAAGCATATACATTACGCCAAAGAAAAGAGTGAATGCCCATTTTCCTTTTCCCCAAAAGTTATTTTTACCAATAACAATAGACACAATAAATGTGGATATAGGAAGAATAAACCAAAGAAACATCAAACTGTAACCCATAGCGTCACTTCCACTTGTAAAAAACCAGAACACTATCATTGCAAACGCCCAAATCAAGAGATAGGAGAGAATCGTAATAATCTTGTTTCTGTTGGCATTGCTTTTTCACAACATTCGTACTTTCTTCAAGATAATCATAATAGCTTTTCATTTTTTGTTCTCCTTCACGGAACTGCTGCGTGCGGCGGCTGGGAGCGGCTAATTTCTCCACGTAGCGTTTCATCGCGTCTCGTATGGTCTTCGGAGGTGTGGCCTGCGACTTTTTGATGTCAAGCGTCCACTCGTCATCCATGTTGTTCGGGATATCGACTTGCACGCGGGATAGTTTCGTTGCTTCCTTGCGGGTGAGAAGGCGGAACCAGCTGCCCCAGGTGATTAGCCGGTACGCGCGGTAGATATAGAAACCTTGGGTATCGAACAGCGTGTGTCCTTTTTCCTGTTTCAGATCAAGAAGACCTCTGTCTTCCATGGTCAGTTTGTTCTGATAGGGGAGCGTATATCCGCACAACGTGGCGTCGGTGCCGGGGATGCGCTGCATCCGTTGCCGCTGCGTGGCAAGGTTGTTCACGAGAAAAGGATCGCGTTCCGGCACGGGCTCATCGTTCACGGTTATCGAGATGCGTTCGATTTCATCCTCAGGATATGGGTGGAGGAACCTGTGGAACACGAGACCCAGATACCCGGACAGTTCGAGCATGGCTTGGTCTATATCCTGCAGGGAATCGCCCGCGACGTTTCCCAGACGATCCAGGTTACGCCATAGCACGCATGTGCCATGCGTGCTGGGCATGAGATCCCGCACCTTTCGAGGCAATTCAAGATTGGTCTGCTCTTCATCCAAGGTCTCGAGATCCCATTCGCGTGTTCGTGCGACGTGGTCCAGATCCCATCGGAGCGTATTCTGACGTCCGTGCTGAACGGTGGAAAGCATGACGGAACGTGCCTGTGAAAGGGATGCGGTCTTCAAACCGAGTCCGAAACGGCCTAGATCGTTGGCATTGCGCTTGGCGTTCGGGTTGGTTCCGGCGAGTTTCATCGCGTTCACGGCCGTCTCATAGTCCATGCCGTCACCGTCATCAATGATTGCCACATACGGATCTTCGCCGTGGTCGAAGTAGCGGATGCTGATGGTTTTGGCGTGGGCGGCGATTGAGTTGTCTATGATATCCGCCACCGCGGTGTTCAGGCTGTATCCGACGGACCGCATCGATTCCAAAAGGTTTGGATCAGGTGTGCAGTCTACCATTTCGAATCTCCCGGACATCTTTGTAGAATGTTGATAGGAAAAGTCTACTGCGCCAGAGGGGATAATCTTTAGATTGAGTCGTCTTTTTTACTTCTCGGGCATTTCAGCAAATAAGAATTTTATAAAAAACGCTATATGTGAAGAGCCGTCCATCGAAAGGGCGGCTCTTCGTACCGGACAAGGTTGTGGAATAGATGGTAACTGTTATTTCAGCGCCATCTTGCTGGGGAATTCCTGGACTCGTGCCGTCTGGGGATGGTCAATCACTTCCTGGGGCGTACCTTGCTCCAGGATTGCACCTTTGTCCACGAAAACGACGCGATCGGATACGTTTTTGGCGAATCGAATTTCATGTGTCACGATAATCATCGTGACACCGGTTCCCGCGACCTTGGTAATGGTGTCATTGATCGAAAACCGTTACCGGAATACGCTACGCCTTTTGGAGAATTCATGACCGCCTCCGCAAGGGGAGCGACGAGATTTTCGGTTCTTCTACGAGATAGAGCATTTCCAATCTGAGCACTTCTCGCTCTGCGCATGAGTCAGCTTGCATCCTTCACATAGAAAAGCTAATCCACAAACAAAACAACAAAGCATTCCAGACTAGAAAACTGAACCATCTAGCTTGTCAAGCGCACGCAGCAAAGAATCAACATGACCCTTCGCACGCACGTTATATCGGGCAATACGAATCACCCCATCACCATCGATCACAAAAGTCGAACGAATTACACCCTCATAGACCTTGCCATACAACTTCTTCTCACCATACGCGCCGTACAAACGATGCACAGTCAGATCGGCATCCGACAACAAAGGAAACGTCAAATGATCGCGCTCGCGGAACCGGACGAGCTTGTCCATCGGATCCTTTGATATGCCGAGCACAGTGAATCCGCGGGAGCGCAGGCGCGCGAGGTTGTCCCGGAAGTCACAGGCCTCAGTAGTGCATCCAGGAGTCATCGCGGCAGGGTAGAAGTACAAGACGATATTCTGACCGCGCAATGCGGAGAGCGTAATGCTATCGCCGTTGTCGCTGGGAAGTGTGAAGTTCGGGGCCGTTAATCCCGCTTCGAGTCGTGCGGATGCGGGGGAGTCCTGCGCTGTTGGGGTCGCTGGCGAATTGATGTCGGACATGATTGCTCCTTACCGTTCTTCGGACTTCGTGCCGATATAAAGCGCGAATAGGCGTCATCATACCCGCCTTACGTGCGCGCGGCTTGCTTGACTCGTTGCGCGACGATCTATTTTTCTCGTTCCAAAGCAAGCGCGGTATCGAATATTTCGATGTGAGCGGAACGGTTTTGTTTGTGCATGGGTTATTATTGGGATGACAAGTTTTGTGCCATTCCCCAAACCGGCTTGCCGTCGGTCGGGGCGGCGGAAGGCTTGCGAGAGGTTACTGCCGGATACCTCCGCCACGTCGGAGACGTGGAAACCGTAAGGGAGGCGTAGTATACCACCCGTGCGAAACCGTTGGAAAGCGGAAGGGTGAGCGAAACGTCCCGCGAGAGCGTGGCGAACCGCCCAAGCAGTGGGCGTCAGACCCGTCAAGGGAACAGATCCGAAAAGATCTGTTCCCTTCTTTTTATTCGGAGGGCAATGATGGCTGACCACAGCAAAGAGAAGGCGGAGTGGCTTCGGAAAGTAAGGGACGAAATCCGTCCCGCATATGCCCGGTTGCTTTCCTCGGGACGGTTGATTCTTCAATGTGATGACGGTAGCGAAGTTGCCATCAGGTTTACTAAAGGCGTTTTGCCCATCTATGTGGGTTTGAATACTACATGGACTTCCATAAGGGACGTCGTGCCCGGCAGTCGGATTTCTATGACGACATCATACGAAGGAATTTTACGGCGAAGCGCGTGGACTACACCCATAGACATAGCGACAGGAACACGTCATACGAAAAGCGGCGGAGTCATGCAAAATCAAAACTGGATATAGCAGGTGAGGCCTTCAACCATGTGGCGAGTGCTGCCTATGTGGTGGAATCTGCGAAAAGTGGCTTGATTTTATTTGCTGGTGATGAGCGGTGGCGTTGGGCTTGTCGGAACAGGTGAACAAGAAAGATGAGCGGACGGGTGATTACATTCCTGCATCTCTTGTGAATGAGAGTGTTCTTTCCGAGAGCATCCACAGGCGGGGTACGCGTGTGAGAAGCGTCGTATCAGCAAGATGGGAGTGATTCCGGAAACCGTTTGCTTGGTCTGTAGTCGTAGGCTTCGGCAACATAGCAGTGATTGTTGTTGCAGGATAAGAACAGGATGATGTTCCGGTTGCGGATGACAGCTCGTATCATTCTTCGGGTTTTCTCGATGTGTAGGTTTTGTGATTGCGGCCAAGTGGGCGTTCTCTTGGCCGCAATCATGGTTGGAAAGAGGTTGAGCGATGACTTGTGGCATAGCTGAGATGCCTCCGTACAAGTCCGCGAATCTGCCATGCATAAGCGAGATGAGGACAATGCACATCGAGGTGATGATGTTTTGTCTTTGCCGACGTGCTGGGCATCCCTGTCGAAAACGTCGCAGTAAACGAGTTCGGCGGCCTTGGCGGCGCGATGTGCTCCGCCGTGGGAACCGGCTTGTACAAGGATTCCCAAGAAGCGTTCGTGATTGCTGTAGCGAGGATGGATTCGGGCCACACGAATCACTCCATCACCATCGATCACGAAAGTCGAACGAATCACACCCTCATAGACCTTGCCGTATAATTTCTTCTCACCATACGCACCATACAAACGATGCACAGTCAGATCGGCATCCGACAACAACGGAAACGTCAAATGCTGTCGGGCTACTGGCGAATTGATGCCGACGTGATTGCTTCTTACGGTTCTTCGGACTTCGTGCCGATATAAAGCGCGAATAGGCGCCTGTTGAGGTCGGTCGGAGGGCTGTGAGCCACGGCCGGCCTCAACGTGCTAGATGGTTGTTAGAGGTTAGAAGACGCTGTAGCCGCCATCTACGCGAATATCAGTGCCAGTAACGTACGAGGAGGCGTCGCTGGCGAGGAAGAGTACCGTGCTGGCAATCTCGTCATTCGTGCCGAAACGGTGCATTGGCACGACTTCGAGCATAGCGTCGTGGCCAGGCATGTCGATACGGCCATTGAAAATTCCAGACCACACGTATCCGGGGGAGATGGTGTTGGAACGGATGCCGTCCTTGGCGAGCGCTGCGGCAAGGTAACGTGAGTGTTCCATGATGGCCGCTTTGGTGGCGCCATACGCGTTCACCGGCGTCGGACTTCCCATCATGTAGTTCGCGTTGTGTCCGGACAGGGAGGCTGTGAAGATCAGTGAGCCGCCATGACCGTGTTCGCGCATGATTTCATGCGCGATGCGGCCGGTACGGTAGGTGCCGTTGAGGTTGATGTTGATGGTGCGTGTCCATACTTCTTCGGTGGCGTCTTGATCGTCGCCCGGTACGTTGACTCCGGCGTTGAGGAATGCGAAGTCGACGGTGCCCAGCTGTTCCACCAATTGCGTTTTGAGTTCCGCGACTTGTACCGTATCGGTGACGTCGCAGGTGAGCGCGATGACGTTGGTGCCGAAACGTTCGCTCATGTCTTTCGCCAGTTCGGTGAGCTTGTCTTCTTGGCTGGGCAGGTCGACTAGTGCGACGTCTGCTCCGGCTTGGGCGAGTGCGGCTGCGGCGTTGCGTCCTAGACCGCCTGCGGCTCCGGTGACGAAGCCTTTGCGGCCGCGCATTGAGAATTTGTCGAGTATCGAGTAGTTTGAATCCTTCCATTTGTCGAGGGGATAACGTTCGTCGAAGATTTGTTCGACGGTTTTCTCTGGAATCTGCGATGATTCAACTGCCATGTTTCGCTCCTTTGCGTTATGATGACCGCTTTTAGATGCGTTCGCGCATCATGTTTTGCGCATCTATGGACCATGTTTGCGGTTGCCTATGCTCGTGCCTGCGGTCGTTCGGCGTCCGTGCCGAACTAATCCGAGTGTAGCAAATAAAACGATGGCGGTGCTGTCAGTATTTGTCAGGTAAAGCGTAGTGAGGAAACCGTAAGGTCAATATAAGAAGATAGTTGATGATTGAAAGGGGAGTGATGACGGAGTTGAAAATGTTTTCCAAGCCTGTGGTGTTCACGGATTTCGATGGGGTGCTCAACGCCTTTCCGGATGACAAGCTTTTGCGCAGGAGTGGCGTGAACAAAGTTATGACCTGGGCGAAGCCCGACAGTCCCTACGCGAAAATGTACAATCCTGAAAAAGCGTTCCACTTGGACGGCAACGAAAAAGCCCACACGCCCGTAGGCTCATGGCGCATCCACTGGTCCAGCGAACTGTCCGACGCCATGTACGCGTTGGCAGTTGACGGCATTGTGGAATTGTGGTGGCTGTCCACCTGGCAGCCATACTGCAGTCAGATTCTCGACCCGATGCTCGGCTGGGATCCCATGCTGGTCGATGTCATCACTTGGTACGATCCTGTCACCAAATGGGGACGTGAGACAGGCAAATGGCAGACCATCCAACGACGCGTACGCATCGAATGCGAAGAGAATGAACCCGCGCCGATCGTATGGATCGACGATGATGAATGCTTCGAACAGCGCGCGCAGCTCTTGGAGGAACTCCAGCCGAAAGCGCCGGTGCTTATGGTCCGTCCGGACTATCGTATCGGCATCAGCCGTCGCCAATGGAAACTGATCGATACGTTCGTACACCATCCCGAACAGTTCGACACGGTCACGTTCGACATGGAACCAACCTGCAGGATATACGACATCCACCACGGTTTCTAGCCTAAATGAATTACCATGGGAGGATAGTCGAGCGGAATGAAGGAAGGATGGGGTTATGGCGGAACGTATCGTGGAGCGTCTTATCCGAGAGCGTGATACTCGATATGGTGACGGCATTTACACGACTACACAAATCCAGTTCGCATGGAATTCCAATCATATGGAAGGTTCCACCCTTACTGCCAAACAGACCGCGCAGCTATTTGCCACCGGTACCTATACCACGGATGGCAGCGAACAGGTCAATCCTGACGATGCGTTGGAAACCCGTAATCATTTCGCTGCGTTCCGTTGGATTCTCGACCATGCTGATGAGCCGGTGGACCGGGATATGGTCTGTCACCTGCATGCCATTCTCAAGCAGGGCACCAGACAGGTCTCCGACTCGCTTTTCAACGTGGGCGGCTACAAGACTCGGCCGAACTTTATTGGCAATCCTGTCACTCCGACAAGGACTGCGCTGCCGCAGGATGTTCCCGAATTTATGGACAGGCTGTTTGATATGTGCACGAAACTTGAGGATGAACCGTATCAGATCGCCCGTGTCCATTGGACGTTTGAGAAGATTCACCCATTTTCGGACGGCAACGGTCGAATCGGACGGCTTATCATGTTCAAGGAGCTTTTGCGTATCGATGCGTTGCCTGTCCTTGTCCATGACGCGTATCGTGCGGAGTACGTCAATGGCATCAGCAAGTTTCCGGACGAGCCAGGATGGCTGGTTGATACGCTTCTATTCGAACGGGACCTTTACCGGTCGCATGTTCTGAAAACGGATGCCGAGGCATTGCGTTACACGTACCATGACCAATGGAATATGGCTGAGCATCGGGTGGAACGAGATGAGGATCTGGAATTCGCCAAGCTCATCGACACGAAGGCCCAGCCGTTGTTCGATGAGGAGTATCAGCAGCGCGAACGGCTCCTATGGGGCGAATAGCGGTCCGACTGTGTTGTTGTGGTGGTTCCTCCTTCCAAACGTGACATGAACCGAATGTGCATTGAGATGTGCAATTTGTGCACATTGCGGTCGCCGGCCGTTCACCTTGGTGTAAGAAGGAATCAGCCTTCGGACTTTAGCATGAGATGCAATGGCGCGTATTGAATGCGCGCATACGAGGAAGTGAGAGCTGCATACATGCGTGTATTCGACTTCGATGGAACCATCTATGACGGAGAAAGCCTGTTCGACCTGTACCTGTTTTCGGCCAAATACAATCCGAAGGTATTGCGGTACATCGCCCCGGTACTGCGCTATGCCATCAAATACAAGCTCGGACGAGCCACGTTCGATCAAATGGAATACGGTGTGGGCAAGCTATGCCACGGATATTTAAGCGAACTGGCCGAATCATTGGAATTCGAAGAATTGGTCAACGCCTTCTGGGATCAGAACATGAAGCGCATCAAACCCTGGTATGAGCCACGCGAAGACGATGTGATCCTCACCGCCTCGTTCGACATCACCGTGGGCGAGGCCTGCCGCAGGCTTGGCGTGCAACATTTGGTCTCGTCCACCATCGACGGCAACACGTTGAACGTAAACTACCTCAACTTCAACACCAACAAGCCCAAACGATTCCGCGAACTCTACGGAGACAACGTTCGAGTGGACGAATTCTACACAGACAGCCGATTCGACCAGCCCATGATCGACATGGCCCGACGTGCCTACATGGTCAAAGGCAACAAAATCCACCAAGTCAAATAGCCGGAAAGGCTGGAACGGAATACGGCGGCAAGGGCCGATCTTGACATCTCCCCTTCGGCATGGACGCCTTGCACGAGCCAGGATGGGCGTCGGTCGGTCATATTGCCGTATATGGAAAATACGACCGACCGCAAAAACAGTTAGAACGACACGCGCTTGGAATGGTTTACGGCAGAAACCTCGCACACGATGCCAACAACTACCGCGAAACACGCTTCACACACAACAAATAAATCAACCAAGCAACAGGCATCGCCAACATAAACACCGGATAAAACCACACAGCAGACAAACGCCCATACACCAAACCACCCACAAACGGACCAACCGACATACCCAAATCAATACCCGCATAATACGTACTATTCGCAATACCACTGCGCTCGCGGCCTGCGATTACCACGGCCTGCGCCTGCGTGACTGAACTCATCAGACCGTAGCCGACAGCGGTGAAAATCGCAGCCAACAACAGCATCCAATCATTGAACAGGAACGTCATGCATGCGAGCATCGCCAGCATGCCCAACGAGCAGACCGTCAGCCAGAAACGGAAGCCCTTGCTGTCGAACAGGTCGCGCAAGCCCAGTCGCAACACCAATAACGCGACCGCGTAAAACATGAAAAACAGGTCGGACGATACCGGCAGATGACGAGACTGAACATAATTCACGATGAAGGACTGATTTGCGAAATACGCTATCGCAAACATCATGAACGTCAGCGACAACGGCACCACACGCGGTTCCAGAATCGAACGGATCGAAAAACGATGCTTTTTGGTTGCGCTAGCAGAACCGTCAATGTCTACGGCAGTGGAGGGATTCTCCGTTATGGAAGTCTGCTTTTTGCGTACCGGTTGTCCGCCATTCTTCACCATCAGTGTGGCGATCAGCATGATCACCGCCAGCACCAGCGAACTCAAAAACGTCAGACGATAACCGATGTATTTTTGCGCGCGAATACCCAATGCCGGTCCGACCGCCATAGCCAGCGCGTTCATCGTGCCATACAATCCCATGCCGGCACCCATATGCCGGATCGGCAGCAAAAGCGACATCCACGTGGCCAGGCAGACCGAGCAGCATGCGAAACCAACGCCGTTGATCACGCGAGCCATGATGAGCATGATGGGGGAGTTTGCGAAATAGTACAGCAGTCCGGCGGCGAAATAGAGCACCGTGCCAACCGCCACAAGCGTGCGCTTGCTGGTTTTGTCGGAAAGATTGCCTGCGATAGGGCGGCAGAACAGTGAGATGAAACTCATCGACCCGGCCACCGCACCCATCAGCATGCCGTCCGCGCCCAACGATTCCGCATATCCGGCAACGATCGGATTGGCAAGCATATTGCTCGACATGAAACAGAACGTCGCAAGCATGACCAACGCCATATCACGGGTGATGAGACGATCATGCTTACGCCGGGGCTGTTCGGGCTGGTTCGATTGTTGTGCCGGTTGCTTCTGTCGTACCGATTCAGATGCGGGTATCGTTGGTGCTGTCATGCTCGTTCGCCTCCGAGCATGCAACTGTAGCAGCCTTGACGAAAAACGGCCGTCCACATATTGCGGACGGCCGATGGAGATGGCTTTAACGATGTGAAAGTATGCTTCGCTTACAGAGTTTTTACAGAGCTTTGGCGGCCTGCTCGACAAAACCTTCCATACCGTCGATGTCAACGACATGGTCGAAACGCACGTCGGCGGTCTCAAGACCGCGCAGCGCGGCCGGAGCGGTGGTGCCGGTGGCCTTGGCAAGCACGTCCATGCATTCGAAATCGGTGCCGGACGCGTCAAGACCCAGAGATTCGTTGACTACGCGCGGGAACTTGTACGGGCTGGCGGTGGACAGCAGCACGCGCGGCGTGAGCGGATCGCGCGGCATCTGCTGCATGACGTAGTAGCCGCATGCGGTGTGCGGGTCGATCACGTAATGGTTCTTGTTCCAGCAGTCCGCGATCATCTCGCGCACCTGGTTCTCATCGGCCCAACCGGTGCCGAAGATGGAACGAATCTTCTTCATCATCGGCTCGGGAACCTCGTAGGCGCCCCACTGGCTCAGATCGTTCATCAGCATGGAGATCAGGCGTGTGTCCTTGTCGGACATGTAATACAGCATGCGCTCCAGGTTCGATGAGATGAGGATATCCATCGACGGGGAAATGGTCTGGAAGAACGGACGCTGACGGTTGTACGTGCCGGAAGTCAGGAAGTCGAACAGCACGTTGTTCTTGTCGGACGCCACCACAAGATGCTTGACCGGCAGGCCCAGCAGTTTCGCGTAATAGCCGGCGAGGATGTCGCCGAAATTACCCGTCGGCACAACGAACTCGACCTCGTCGCCCACATTGATGACCTGGCGTTCCAGCAGCTGCGCGTACGCGGAGAAGTAATAGACGACCTGCGGCACCAGACGGCCCACATTGATGGAATTCGCGGAGGAAAGCACCACATGCGAATCATCGGCGAGACGTTCGGCAAGCTCCTTGTCGCCGAAGATGCGCTTGACGGCGGACTGCGCGTCATCGAAATTGCCCTTGACCGCGCACACGTTCACATTGGAGCCGGACTGCGTGGTCATCTGCAGCTCCTGCACCTGGCTGACCTTGCCTTCCGGATAGAACACGGTGATGCCGGTGCCCGCGGCGTCCGCGAAACCAGCCAACGCGGCCTTGCCGGTGTCGCCGGACGTGGCGGTGACGATCATGATCTTCTCATCCGCGTCGCCATCCGCCGGAGTGGTGCGCGCCATGAAACGCGGCAGAATCTGCAGCGCCACATCCTTGAACGCGGAAGTCGGACCGTTGAACAGTTCCATCACATAGTCATCGCCGAGCGGCTTGACCGGAGTGATCTTCTCGTCGGACCACTGCGGGCCGTACGCTTCGTCGATGCACTCCTTGAGCTCGGCCTCGGTGTAGTCCGGCAGCAGCACGGACAGCACATCGAACGCGATCTGCTGGTAGGACTTGCCGGCCAAGGAAGCGATATCCACATGGGTCTCACCCAAGGAGTCGGTCACGAACAGGCCGCCATCATCGGCGATGCCCTTGCGGATGGCCTGCTTGGAGGTAAGCGAATCGGTGGTGCTGCGTGTGCTGTGGAACGTGGTCACTTGATTTCCTTAGCAATAGAACGGACAGATTACGTCAAACGTGCTTCTCAGTGTACCGGCACAGGTGGGAAGAACGTCGCCTCGCGTCCGTGGAATGGGACGCCGACCCCATACGATTGCCGACGGAAGGTCCTGCTTTTCCACGTGGCCCGCGATCGTGCCGTCCATGTCTTCGCGCGCAGGCGGTGCCATATTTCCCACATGTTTCGAAACCCGGTTTTCCTCCGATCGTTTTCACACGTACACTGCTCTGTAACCCGCGGTACAGCGGATGATCATTCCGAAGTCAAGGAGGGCTTCATGACTGCATCACCTCTTGCGCAAACACCGAACGACATGTTCAACGCGCCCATCGCCGAAGCGGATCCGGAAATCGCCGAAATCCTCGACGCCGAACTATCCAGGCAGCAAAAACGGACTCGAAATGATCGCATCCGAGAATTTCGTGCCACGCGCCGTCCTACAGGCACAAGGCTCCGTACTGACCAACAAATACGCCGAAGGCTATCCGGGACGCCGCTACTACGGCGGCTGCGAGCAGGTGGACAAAATCGAAACCATCGCCCGCGAACGCGCCAAAAGCCTATTCGGCGCCGAATACGCCAACGTACAGCCGCACTCCGGCGCACAGGCCAACGCAGCCGTCTACCAGGCGCTCGTCAAACCCGGCGACACGGTCCTCGGCCTCGCCCTCGACCACGGCGGCCACCTCACCCATGGCATGAAAATCAACTTCTCCGGCCGCTTCTACCACGCCGAAGCCTACGGCGTGAATCCCGAAACCTTCCGCATCGACCCGGAAATCATCCGCCAGCGTGCGCTCGAAACCCATCCCGCCATGATCATCGGCGGATGGAGCGCCTACCCGCGCATCGAAGACTTCAAAGCCATGAAGGAGATCGCCGACGAGGTCGGCGCCAAATTCTGGGTGGACATGGCCCACTTCGCCGGCCTCGTAGCCGCCGGAATGCATCCAAGCCCCGTCCCATACGCCGACGTCGTATCCTCCACCGCGCACAAAACCCTCGGCGGCCCACGCTCCGGCTTCATCCTCGCCAAGCAGGAATACGCCAAGAAACTCAACTCCGCCGTATTCCCCGGCCAGCAAGGCGGCCCGCTCATGCACGTCATCGCCGGCAAGGCCGTCGCCTTCAAAGTCGCCGCCACCCCGGAATTCAAAGACCGCATGCAACGCACCCTCGACGGCGCCAAGATCCTTGCCGAACGCCTCATGGCCGACGACGTCAAAAACAACGGCATCAGCGTCCTGACCGGCGGCACCGACGTGCACCTGGTCATGGTCGACCTACGCAACAGCGAAATGGACGGCAAACAAGGCGAAGACCTGCTCGCACAATGCGGCATCACCATCAACCGCAACACCGTCCCGTTCGACCCACGCCCCGCATCCGTGGCCTCCGGCCTGCGCATCGGCACCAGCGCACTCGCCACCCGCGGCTTCGGACCCAAGGAATACGAGGAAGTCGCCGACATCATCGGCACCGCTCTCGCCGCAGGACAGGACGCCGACGTCGACGCGCTCAAGGCGCGCGTCGACAAGCTTGCCGAAGACTTCCCGCTTTACCCGGGACTCGACCAAATCCACTGATCACCAGCCTCGACTGACGAAATCGCGTCCCGCCGCGCAACCAACGACCCGAAAATGGCCGTCATTGCCCAGCGAGGCGTGATTTCGCGCTATTCTAAGAGACTATGACGAATCCACAGAACCAAGGCACCGCCATGAACGCCGACGTGTTCGAAGCAGTATGCGCCATGGGCGACGCAGCCCGCACCGCGCAATCGCAACTTGCCCAGGCAAACACCGAAGCCAAAAACCAACTGCTCAACGCCATCGCCGACGCACTCGACCAGCATGCGGACGACATCGCCGCAGCCAACGCGCTCGATATGAACCAAGCCGAAACCGACGGCATGGACGCCGGCAAACTCGACCGACTCAGATTCGACCAGCAGCGCATCACCGCCGCCGCGCAAGGCGTACGCCACGTGGCATCCCTACCAGACCCCATCGGCGAAATCGTACGCGGATACCATCTGGAAAACGGCCTACGACTGCAGCAGGTACGCGTCCCCATCGGCGTGCTCGGCATGATCTACGAAGCACGTCCCAACGTCACCGTTGACGTTGCCTCCCTATGCATCAAATCCGGCAACGCCGTCCTGCTGCGCGGCGGACACGCGGCCGAACACACCAACGCGGCAACACTCGCCGTCATCGCCGACGTACTCACCAAACACGGATACGACCACAACATGATCGCCACCGTAGACCAATACGGACGCGACGGCGCCACCGCCATGATGGAAGCACGCGGCCACATCGACGTGCTCATCCCACGCGGGGGAGCAGGACTCATCCAAGCCGTGGTACGCAACTCCAAAGTCCCCGTCATCGAAACCGGAGCCGGCAACGTGCACATCTACGTCGACCGCACCGGCAACCCCGACAAAGCCATCCCCATCCTCATCAACGCCAAAACCCAGCGCGTCGGCGTATGCAACGCCACCGAAAAACTACCTCGTCCACAAAGACATCGCCGAAAGCTTCCTGCCGAAAGCCGCGGCAGCGCTCGCCGCAGCGGGAGTCGAAATGCATGCCGACGAACGCGCGTATGGCATCATCGAACATGCCGGAATCGCAAATGCGCAACTCGTGCATGCCACCGACGAGGATTGGGACACCGAATATCTGGCACTCAAAATCGGCATCAAGGTGGTCGACTCGCTTGACGAGGCCATCGCGCATATCAACCGCCACTCCACCGGGCACACCGAATCCATCATCGCCGAGGACTATTCGGCCATCGAGGAATTCACCGCCCGCATCGACTCGGCGGTGGTGATGGTCAACGCCTCCACACGTTTCACCGATGGCGGCGTGTTCGGATTCGGCGCGGAACTTGGCATCTCCACACAGAAGATGCATGCGCGCGGTCCGATGGGGCTGCGCGAGATGACCACGACCAAATGGATTGGCTACGGAACAGGACAGGTGAGAGAATGAGCGACGAAGTCATGCAGGACAATATGCAGCACACCATGCAGGACAACAAGAACCCATGGAACGCGGACTTGACCGACCCAATGCTCAGATTGCGATTGGCATCCGAACGATTGAGCATCGTGCGGTATGTGTTCCTTGTGCAGGTCGAAGACGGTATCGCGTCAGCGGATGAACGCGCCTCGCTCGAATACGCCGACGCGGTGCTGATCGGCTGGCCCGAAACCGACGCTTCGGACGTCATCACTCCCGATGCCGCCCAGCTTGACGATATCGACGAGCAGATGCGGGTCATGGAACAGCACATCGCCAAGTTCAGCGCGATGGAACGAGACCATGACATCGTCGGCATGACCGACACGCTGATTCGTGTCACCGAGCGCGTTGCCGGAATCCGCAGCATATACCAGCCGGATTTCCCGCTGCCGACATTCGCCGAGATTCGACGTGTGGTGCAGGACGAGTGGGATGAGGATATGGACAAGATCGATCCCGACAACGCCTCACCGACCGCGGACAGCATCGAGCAGGAAACCGCCGACGCGGACAAAGAGCAGCAGGCCGAGAAACAGGCCGAACAGCAGGCCGATGGCGCGCAAAAGAGCGGAGCGTCCGCATGACCGGACCAAAACGCATGCGGCCGGAATCTGCGGAGGCCGATCCCGAACTGACCGTCAGCTACGTGGTCGAGCCGGAACGACGCATGTCGGAACTATCCGTAGACCGGCCGCAATCAGCCGTGACCACCGGACGCAGGTCCGCACGAGGCAACTGGCACAACCGGTTGCGCATCGGCATCATGGGCGGCACTTTCGACCCGATCCATAACGGCCATTTGGTCGCAGCCTCCGAAGTGTCCTGGGTGTACGACCTCGACGAGGTGATCTTCGTGCCGACCGGACGGCCGGTGTTCAAGTTGGACAAGAAGGTCACCAATGCGGAGGACCGGTACCTTATGACGGTCATCGCCACCGCGTCGAATCCGAAATTCACCGTGTCGCGCGTGGACATCGACCGTCCCGGCGTCACCTACACCATCGACACCCTGCGTGACATCCGCGCCCAGTATCCCGATGCGGAACTGTTCTTCATCACCGGTGCCGACGCCGTGGCGGAGATCATGCAATGGAAGGACGCCAACAAGATGTGGGAGCTGGCGCATTTCGTGGCCGTGACACGTCCCGGTTATTCCTCGCCGGACGGCGTGAAATTACCTGAAGGCAAGGTGGATACGCTGGAGATTCCCGCATTGGCGATTTCTTCCACGGATGTGCGTCGCCGCGCCGAACATGGCGAACCCGTCTGGTATCTCGTACCCGACGGCGTGGTGCAATACATCGGCAAACACGGCCTATACCGATAGAAGGTGGACGGAACGATCGCATGGCCCCCGAACACACGGGGTCGGTGAGGTCTGCGCGGCCGGTTAGTATGGGTCACATCCACTTCGCTAGAACAGACGTTTGGAGACACGGTGAGCGCAATCCTTGAAGGAAAGCCGGATAAGAACCTTATCCTTGTCACAGGCAGAGCACACCCGAAGCTGGCGGCGGAAGTCGCCGAACAGCTCGGCATTGATGTTCTGGAAACCACAGCATACGATTTTGCGAACGGCGAAATGTACGTGCGCTACACCGAGTCCGTGCGTGGCGCGGACGTGTTCGTACTGCAGAGCCATTCCAATCCGGTCAACCAGGCCATCATGGAACAGCTCATCATGATTGATGCGTTGAAGCGTGCTTCCGCGCGTTCCATCACCGCGGTCTGCCCGCTGCTGGGCTATTCCCGCCAGGATAAGAAGCACCGCGGCCGCGAGCCCATCTCCTGCCGTCTGGTGTTTGACCTGCTCAAGACCGCAGGCGCCGACCGCATCATGAGCGTCGATCTGCATGCGGCGCAGTCGCAAGGCTTCTTTGACGGCCCGGTTGATCATCTCATCGCCATGCCGGTGCTGGTCGATTACATCCGTGACCGTTTCTCCAACCAACTTGACAACGTCGCTGTCGTCTCCCCGGACGCCGGTCGTATCCGTGTTGCCGAACAGTGGGCGCAGCGCCTCGGCGGCGGTCCGCTCGCCTTCGTGCACAAGACCCGCGACATCACCCGCCCGAACCAGGCGGTCGCCAACCGTGTGGTCGGCGACGTCGCAGGCAAGGACTGCGTGCTTGTCGACGACCTGATTGACACCGCGGGCACCATCGCCGGCGCATGCAACGTGCTTAAGGATGCCGGAGCCAAGTCGGTGACCGTCGTCGCCACGCATGGCGTGCTGTCCGGCCCGGCCGTGGACCGACTGAAGAACTGCGGCGCACGCGAGGTCGTGCTCACCGATACCGTGCCGATTCCGGAAGAAAAGCGTTGGGACGGTCTGACTGTTCTGTCGATCGCGCCGTTGCTGGCAAGTGCCATCCGCGCCGTGTTCGAAGACGGTTCCGTTGCCGAACTGTTCGACACGTATCCGGAACATCACGGCCAGGGCTTCCTGTTCGCCTGATTTTCTAGGAAACTCGGATACTTCTGACACTTCAGATATTTCGAGGTTTTACGTTATACGGGTTCCGGTTCATTCGGAACCCGTTTTCTTTATGCTTTTCGCTGCATTGCACGCTGACGGTTGCGCGGGTGGGGGTGTTTCCGCCATGCCGTACGGGCCGATCCGACTTGTTCGAATGGTAATGCGTGCGGAACGTCATGATGCCCCCGCATCTTAAAAAAACGTCAGGCCGGCATCAGACCTGTACGCCTGCGAGCTTCAGGAACTTCTTGTCGGACTGGATGCCTTGAGTCAGGAACTCTCCGTTCTTGAACAGCGCGTAGGTCGTGACCGGAGCTGGCGTATTCTGGGCCTGCTCACGGCTGATGATGTGAATGGTTTTTAATGGAATGCTGTGCTCTTCCGCCACCGCTTCCACGCGTGGCACCCAGTAGTGGGTGAACGGACACTGGTCCGTGTAATAGAGAACGAATCCATCACCATCCGCCGTGGGATATTTGGCGCATTCTTTGAATTGCGGAGGCTTCGTGTCCGAACCGAACGGCAGGTACATGAGCATGATTCCG
>ENA-OQIP01000107-OQIP01000107.1-human-gut-metagenome-genome-assembly--contig:-NODE-107-length-17127-cov-2.182765_pt1 | contig 17127 bp, 22 predicted proteins | sample MGYA00242585_ERZ504750 | MGnify/ENA primary metagenome ERZ504750 (study PRJEB26092, sample SAMD00036441) | human gut metagenome | host: Homo sapiens | study: EMG produced TPA metagenomics assembly of...
CTTTGACTGCTTTGATCGCATCATTTAATTTTGGAAGGATCTTCTTAATATCACCCACGACACCAAGATCTGCGATATCAAAGATCGCTGCGTCTTCATCTCGGTTGATCGCTACGATGAATTCTGAATTCTCCATACCTGCTGCGTGCTGGATCGCTCCAGAAATTCCACATGCTAAGTATAACTCTGGACGAACCGTCTTACCTGTCTGTCCAACCTGACGGTCATTGCTGATCCATCCTGAATCTACAGCTGCTCTTGATGCTGCCACTTCACCATCTAATGTATCCGCTAATGCTTCAAGATCTTTAAATCCTTCTGCATTTCCTACACCACGTCCTCCTGCTACCAGGATCTTAGCTTCTGTGATATCTACAGATTTGTGTGTTGTTTTTACAACTTCACGGATCTTAACATTCATATCTGCATCTGTAAAGTTTACTTCAACAACTTCAACCTCACCTTGTCTGCTTTCATCAGCTTCTAATGCTTTCATAACACCAGGTCTTACCGTTGCCATCTGTGGTCTGAAATCTTCACAGACGATCGTAGCCATGATATTTCCACCAAATGCTGGTCGTGTCATCATTAATAATTTTGTTTCTTCATCAATATCAAGTTTTGTACAGTCTGCTGTTAATCCTGTGTGGATTCTTGCAGAAACTCTTGGTGCAAGATCTCGTCCGATCGATGTTGCTCCATAGAGAACAATCTCTGGATTATGGGACTGAATGATCTCCATCATTGCTTTTGCATATGGTTCTGTCACATATTCTGCCAGCATTTCATCATCTACTACTACAACTTTATCTGCTCCATGAGCGATCAGTTCACTTGCTTTGTCTTTAATCTGATTTCCAAGTAAAACTGCAACTACATTCTGTCCAAGATCATCTGCAAGCTTTCTTGCTTCTCCGATCAGTTCGATACCGACTTTCTTGAAGATTTCCATCTCTCTGCTCAGCAAATACATAAACATCTTTACACATTTTTGATTGTCCTCCTTACCTTAAATGATGTGTTTTTCCTGTAATTTTTCTACGATTGCGGCAACTGCTTCGTCATCGGAGAGATCATTTAAGATCGTTCCTGCACCTTTTGCCTGTTTTGTAAAGGATTTCTTAACTCTGGTAGGAGAACCTTTTAATCCGATATTTCCTTCATTGACTGTATCTTTGATATCTTCTAATCCCCATACTTTAACTTCTTTTTCACGATATGCATCAAATACACCGTGAACAGACATATATCTTGGATCAGCAAGTTCAGCTAATGCTGTTAAAAGACAAGGTGTCTTCACCTCGATGATCTGGTGACGATCTTCAAACTGTCTCTGGACAACTAAAGTATCTTCCCCTTCTACATCCATCTTCTCTACATAACTTACCTGAGGGATTCCAAGGTGTTCTGCGATCTGCGGTCCAACCTGCGCTGTATCTCCATCGATTGCCTGACGACCTGTGATGATCACATCATAGTCTAATTTCTTTAATGCTGCTGCAATTGTAGAAGAAGTAGCCCATGTATCTGCTCCTCCAAATGCACGATCTGAGATCAATAATGCATCATCGCATCCCATTGCTAATGCTTCTCTTAATGCAACATCTGCCTGAGGTGGTCCCATAGAAACAACAGTTACTGTACTTCCTGGGCATTTTTCTTTTAACTGAAGTGCTGCTTCAATTCCTGCTTTATCATCTGGGTTAATAATACTTGGAACACCATCACGGATCAGTGTATTTGTCTTTGGATCTAATTTTACTTCCGTTGTATCTGGTACTTTGTTTTGCACAAACAACAATCTTCATTCTCTTGTCTCCTTCTTTCTTATCTTAATAATCCACCGCCAACGATCATCTTCATAGCTTCGGATGTACCTTCATAAATCTCTGTGATCTTTGCATCACGATACATTCTCTCTACTGGATATTCTCTTGAGTATCCATATCCACCAAGCATCTGAACTGCTCTCTTGTAACTTCAACAGCTACATCAGAAGCAAATAATTTACACTGTGCTGCAAGTGGTGCAAAATTTTCATGATCATCTTTTGCTTTCGCTGCTCTCCATACCATTAATCTTGCTGCATCAATCTTTGTCTGTAATGCTGCGATCAAGAACTGTGTATTCTGGAATTTTGCGATTGGTTTTCCAAACTGTTTTCTTTCTTTTTACGTATTTGATCGCTTCATTTAATGCACCCTGTGCAATACCAACAGACTGAGCACCGATTCCGATACGTCCTCCTGCTAAAGCTCCCATAGCGATCTTATATCCCATTCCTTCTCTTCCGATCAGGTTTTCTTTTGGAACTTTCACATCAACTAATGCTACTTCTGCGTTGGATGCTGCTCTGATTCCCATACGAGGAATATCTTTGCTGACTGTTAATCCTTCGCTGTCTCTATCTACGATAAATGCAGACATACCTCTTGTTCCTGCACTCTTATCTGTGTAAGCAAAAATAATGAATGTATCTGCAAATCCAGAGTTTGTTGTAAATACTTTCTGACCATTTAATACATAATGATCACCGTCTAATTTTGCAGTTGTTTTAACTCCGCTGGCATCTGTTCCAGCTCCTGGTTCTGTCAGTCCAAAACATCCAATCTTACTTCCGTCAACTAATGGACGTAAGAATTTCTGTTTCTGTTCTTCTGATGCATAGTCGTTAATACAAGAACAGCAAAGAGAAGTATGTACGGAAATTGTGATTCCTGCACTGGCATCAACTTTGGATACCTCTTCCATTGCTAAAGCATATGTTAATACATCTGCTCCCTCTCCACCGTATTCTTTAGAATATGGAATTCCCATCAGACCGTATTTCTTCATCTTATCTAACAGATCCATATCAAATTTCTCTGCTTCATCCATATCTCTGGAAATTGGTTTGATCTCATTCTCAGCGAAACTTCTGAACAATTCCTTTTGCAAGCAGTTGTTCTTTCGTTAATTTAAATTCAACCATTCTTTTTATCCTCCTGTCTGGTCAAAATAATTTGCCTGTTATATTCTTCGTATGTTTTATTTTTCGTGTACCAATACTTTGTACGCTAATTATATGACTAAAAAAATATGTTGTCAAGGATTTAACAAATATTTTTTCATGTATACTGTGTTTTAATTACGTTCTACGATCTCCTTTTCTGATTTAGGAGTCTCGGAGATTTCTTCTACTACAAAAAAGAAGAGCCAAATACTACATTCAACTCTTCTTTCTTCTATGGTCTATAAGGATTTATTTGATTTATTTCTTTAATGTCTTCATCCATTCATCCATCTCAGCTCGATCTGCCATGGCTGCTAATGCACCTTCTTTTGTTGTTGTGTTCGCTGCATAAGCATTGGCAAAATCAAGGTAGTTTCTTAATGTGTCATCACTTACGGACTCCAAATCTTCTACTTCATCATTTAACAGACAGTATAGGAATGCTCCGATAAACGAATCTCCAGCACCTGTCGTATCTCGGACATCGATTTTATATCCAGAAGCTTCTACCATTCCATTTCTCGTATACACTTCTGCTCCGTCAGCTCCTTTTGTGTAGATAACGTATTTTGCACGATCAGCAAATAAACCGTCCAGAGCATCTTTGATATCTGTATGTCCTGTGATAAATTCCAGTTCTTCGTCAGAAATCTTGATGATATCTGCATATTTTAAGAAATCATTGACTGTCTCTTTTAATTGATCAAGATCGTCCCATAATGAAAATCTTAAGTTTGGATCAAAAGATACTTTCACATTCTGCGCGATCGCCATATCGATCAGTTTCTTGTGAGCTTCCTTCATTGGAGATTCCACAAGGTCTACACTGCAAAAATGAATCATTCCACAATCGTTTAAGATATCTGTCGGGATATCTTCTACACTGTAGCGTAAATCTGCACTGTTTTTTCTATAAAATTTAAAATCACGATTTCCGTCAGAGGCAAGGGATACAAATGCTAAGGCTGTTTCCCCTTCTTTGTCTCTTGCAATATTAGAAGTGTCAATTCCTGCTTCATCTAATACTTCCACGATATAATCTCCAAATGGATCATCTCCAAGCTTTGTTAAAAATTTGGATGGAATACCAAGCTTCGTGACTGCCCCGACTACATTGGCAGGTGCTCCTCCTGCGACTCTTTTAAATGAAGGTACATCTTTTAATCGCTGTCCCTTAACCTCAGGAATAAAATCGATCAGTGCTTCTCCAATCCCACATAATTTATTCTTCATGTCTTCCTCCTTCGATTTCAAATGATTTTAATGGATATACAGTCATTATACCAGAACATTCTCCATTAATCAGTAGTCTTCCATAATGATTGTAGATTCTTGTTGTAAAAACTTCTTCTCCATGATTCACAAAGATTTCTAAGGATGAAGTATCCGCAAAAATCTGAAGATGCTCTAATTTTTCTAATCTGACTTTTCTTGTTGATCTTCCACTTCCATAGACTCCAAGATTTAAGGTCAGGATATTGTCTTTATAGGAAAGAGTGATTCCTTCGCGCAGTGTCATTACCATTTCTCTGCATCGTTTAAAATCTACAACAGCTTCATAGATTGCATTTTGCATGATAATCGTTTGTCCATAACAAAATGTACAAACTGCTTTGTCCTCGCTTCGAAGTTGTTTTAATTCTTCGATTGGTTCCTGAATCAGTTTCCGTCTCTTACGGATAATTCTCTTGGAATCGTCAGTGCATGCTGCCATCCTGCTTCTTCGGTTGGATTCGTATAGTCTGCGTCTGGGATTCCCATCCATCCGATCAGAATCCTTCTTCCACTTTCATCCTCAAAACTTTGTGGTGCATAGAAATCAAATCCGCGGTCAAAAAGTTTGATATCTGTGATCTCATATTCATCGGTATCAAAATCATAGTCTAATTTCATTGCTGTGACCTGATGAACATTTTCGTAATCAATGCCTTGTGTTTCTACTCCCTGTGGGCAGCAGATGATGTATAACTGTCCGTCCATTTCAAACAGATCCGGACATTCCCACATATAACCAAACTTCTGTGGAGTTGTGATACGATTCTTGTATGTCCAGTTCTTAAGATCTGTAGATTCATATAGAAGGATCATACCCACACCTTCAACATCCCTTGCTCCAAGAACCATGTAATATTTCTCATTTTTCTTAAAGATTTTTGGATCACGCACATGGTTGCTCATGTCAGCCGGATAATCGTCGGTTGTCATTAATAATTCCTTTTTGGTAAACTCATAGCCGTCTTTACTTGTAAATGTGATCGTATTACTTCCACGTCCACTGTTGATATAGTCATAATCATCTCTGTCAAAATATTTTAAATTTCCTGTGTAGAAATAGTGGATCGTATCATCTTCAATAAATGCAGAGCCGGAATAGACACCATGGGCATCAATGTCTTCATCTGGGAATACGACTGGTCCAAAATCTTCATAATGAATAAAATCTTTTGTCGTATAATGTCCCCATGTCTTTAACTCACCAGTTGGTTCAAATGGAGTGTACTGGTAGTAAATATGGTATGTCCCATTAAACTGGCATAAACCATTTGGATCATTTAACCATCCTGTCTTTGGCATTAAATGGAATTTTAATCGATCTTGATCTGCTGCCACACGTTGTCTGTAAGCTTCATTTTCTTTATACCATTTTTCATAATCTGCCTTATAGACTTTCTTGTATTTTTCAAACATCTGCCCTGGTTTCCTTTCCTTCTTCGAATAATGATTATTTTAAATTCATGATCTTCGTATTATTATCTGCATCCGCTGCTTCAACCACTTCGACTTCTTTTCCTTTCGCATCTGCAACTAAGAACATCGTCTGTGTCTTGTATCCTTTTTCTTCACAAGATCCATGTCAAAAGATAATAATTTATCACCTTTCTTTACTTTGGCTCCTGTTTCTACGAAAGTCTCAAAACCTTCGCCATTCATCTTAACTGTATCGATTCCTGCATGGATCAGAAGTTCTACTCCTGAGTTTAATGTGATCCCCATTGCATGTTTGTAGGGAAGATCAGACTGATCGTTCCATCGGCTGGTGCATATACGATGCCTTCGCTTGGGTTGATCGCTACACCTTCTCCCATTGCCTTACTTGCAAATGCTGGATCTGCAGACTTTGCTACATCTAAAACTTCACCTTTCATTGGTGCATATAATTCATTTGTTTCTTCTGTTGTATCTGCTGGTTCCTGTACTTCGATTTCTTTTACTTCTTCTTTAACCGGAGTCTCTGCTTTGTGATCTTCTCCTTCGACGTTAAACTTCTTCCAGAAGACTGCAGTTAAAACTGCAGATACTCCCATGGATAAGAGCAGTCCGATCACGAAGTTTAAGTAATCTTTTGGAAGCATGGACAGGAATCCCGGAAGTCCTGCTGCTCCTAATGCCTGTGCCAAAACTCCTGTTGCTGCACAATATGCATTACCTACGGCTGAACCGATGATGGCAGCGTAGAATGGATATTTTAATTTCAGTGTTACACCGAACATTGCTGGTTCTGTGATTCCAAGTAATGCAGAAACACCTGATGCAGAACAGATTGATTTCATCTTCTCATTCTTTGTTAAGATAAAACTGCTAATACGGCTGCTCCCTGTGCTACGTTGTTCATACTTGCTGTTGTGAAGATAAAACTTCCACCTGTTGTTGCTTTGGCTGCGATCAGCTGTGTCTCGATTGCGATAAAGCTGTGATGCATTCCTGTTAGACAGATCGGTGCATATGCAAGTCCGAATAATCCGCCACCGACAAATCCAAGTGTGTTATATACCCATGTGATTCCATCTGCTAATAAGTTACCTGCTTCTCTTAACACTGGTCCTACACAGATGAATGTTAAAAAATGATGTTACCATGATAGAGATCAATGGTGTTGTCAGGTTATCTAACCATGTTGGTGTTACTTTATGTAACTTCTTCTCGATCGTTGCTAAAATAAAATGCAACTGCTAATACTGGAAGTACAGTTCCCTGATATCCGATCGCCTGGATCTTAAATCCAAAGATATCCCATACTGGTGCTTTGGCGATACCGATGCTGTATGCACTTAACAGATCTGGATGAACCATGATCATACCCATGGCTGCTCCAAGATATGGATTCCCGCCAAACTTCTTCGTTGCGCTAAATCCGATCAATACTGGCAAAAATGCAAATGGAGCACTTGCAAACATGTTGATCGCTGTTGCCAGACCCTTAAACTGTGGGTACAGATCAATGACGGACTTGCCACTAAACATCGCTGCTGTCAGGATATTGTTCACTCCCATTAACAGACCACCTGCTACGATGGCTGGAATGATCGGTAACGAAAATATCACTTAAATAACTTTACTAATCTCTGAAGAACATTTCCTTTCTTCTCTTCTTTCTCAACATCTGCTGGTGTATCGACTGAGATTCCTAACTGCTTCTGTACTTCGTCGCACACTAAGTTTACAAGTCCTGATCCGAAAATGATCTGGAACTGTGACTGTGTTAAGAACACTCCCTTAACTCCTTCAATGTCGCTGACTGCATCTTCATTGCGAAGATCGTTGTCTTTTAACTGTAAACGAAGTCTTGTTGCACAATGCTGAACTGACTTAATGTTTTGTTTGCCACCAACATGCTCGATGACCTGGCTGGCGATTTTTGCGTAATCCATATCTTCTCTCCTTTTTTATTGTGAAACTTATTATGGTATCGGTTCCATATCTGTATCTTATAACTTTCTCTTCTATTTGTCAATAGTATTTATGGAATCGATACCACATTTTTTTATTTTATTACTTTTATTTGTGTTTTATGTGAGACGACTTAACAAAGCAACAGGTAAACGGCAAAGCCCTCCGTTCCGAGTAATACGGAAGGAGGGCAATATTATAAGCACGTATGAAGAATTTATGATCTGACACTTCCGCCTTCAATAAATTCATATCCCACAATCTGTTTCTTGGATACTGGTTCTCCTGTGATCATCTTAAGGATCGTTTCCGCTCCAAGGTATCCCATTCCATAGGAATCAAACTTTAGCGTTGTAAGCTCTGGCGTCAGGAGGGTACTTTCATCATATCCTCCAAACGCTGCCACAGACACTTCTTCTGGAATCCTCTTCTTATGTTCGTGTAAAATCTTATATGCACCAAACGCAAGCCGATCTGTTGCACAGATGATCGCATCTAAATCTGATTCCCTCTCAAGTAATTCTCTTGTAACCATCTGTCCACCAATAAAACTATAATCACTCTTCCCTGTCACCGGTGTGATCCCATATTCTTTCAATCCATCTAACACGCCATTTCTACGCTCGATCCCAACTGCCTGGTCTGTCTCATAGACACCAATATATCCAACCTTTTGATGTCCTTTCTTCCCGATATACTCTCCGATCGTTTTCCCTGCATGATAATCATCATAAATAATGGAAATTCCATCTTCATAATCCTGTGTTAAAACAACTACTGGAATTCCCGCTTTCTTTAACAGCTCTTTGTGGTCCTTTGTGATCGCTATGGAACTGATCAAGATCCCATCCACATTTAACTGGATCAGGCGCTGGATATTCTGTAATTCCTGATCAATATCGTGGTCTGAGTTCTGAATAAGGGTTGTATACCCCTTTTCTCTTAAATACCGATCGATACTTGTAATCACACGGCTTGTGATCTTAGAATTTAATGTCGGCACAACTACACCGATCACGTTGCTTTGTTTCGCATTCAATCTTGCAAATGCATTCGGTGTATAGTTGTATTCTTCAATGACCTTCTGAATCTTCGCTCTCGTCTCATCCTTTACATATCCCCCATTAAAATAACGAGATACTGTGCTTTTTCCAACTCCTGATAAATTCGCGATGTCTGCCATGGTCATCTTCTTTGCCATATATTTTGATCTCCTTTGTTACTTTATCTCTCATTATCTTAGCACAGAAAAAGCTATAAAGAAATAAGATGATATAAAATTTCTTTCTCATCCAATAAACGAAGTATTTCTTTCCTGCCCGTAAATAAAAAGATCTGACGATCTGTATGGTGACTTAAATACTGCATCGTCTGTGCCAGTCTTTCGTCATCATAATTACCGAACACATCGTCTAAAAACAGCGGAAATGCATCATTTTCATATAAAAGATCGGCCGATGCAAGACGCAGTGCAAAGTATAATTGTTCTACCGTGGCATTGCTTAAATACTTCATATCAATATGATCAAATCCATCATAAACCATCATCGAAAGATTCTCATCCATGACAGCCTGCGTATATTTTCCATTCGTCATATCACAAAAAATCTCTGAGATCTTCTCATTTAGTTCCTGTCCAAAAGTCTTTTGTACCTGGCTTGCAGCTTCCTCGATCGCTTTCATTGCAAGTTCTATCTCGTGAATCTCAAGTTCTTTCTTCCTTTTCTGCCCCAGCAAAATCTCGTATTCCTGCTTTTTCTTATCTGCCTCTTCCTTTTGCTGCATAAGCTGTGCTTTCTCGATCTCTATGATCTCTAAGCGATGTCTTAGTTCTATTTTGTGAATTCGTTCTTCATCTTCTCCACCAAATAACTTTCGAAACCACAGCAAAATCTTCTGAAGCAGCGTCAACTTTCTCTTTTGTCTTAAACGTTTCCGAATCTCTCTCTCTTCCTGTTCATATTCATTCAACGCTTGTGCATCATACTGCCATGACCCCTGCTGTTTTCGCAAGTTGTCAATCTGTGCAAAAACAGGATCTTTTCGCATTTGTCTTCGTCTGGCTTTCAAATGATCGATCGCTTTTCGAAGGTCGATCGCGGCATCCTTGCTGCTTCGCAGATTCGCCATGGAATTTTGCAAAACTTCCTTCATCTCTCTGCCTGTACGAATCTCTGCCTGTGTCATCGAAACCGTATTCTCAAATGCCTGTTGATCGGATTCGAATAAGTATTCCTTCCCCTTAAGTTCCTCCATTGTATCTGCATCAAATATGCGATACTCTGTCTGCCCTTGACCGAAGTTTCGCATGATCTTATATCTAATCCCGTCCTTTTCAAAGACCATGGAGCCACCGTAAATGCCGCCATTTACTGGCTGATATCTGGTGAAATCATCATATCTTGCAGCAAGTCCTCTTGATTTCTCCAGCCCAAACAGCATTGCGATCATAAACTTACGAAGTGTTGTCTTGCCAGATTCATTCTTGCCATAGAAAACTTCTAACTTCCCAGATGTCTGGCAATGATATTTATGAAATTTTCCAAATCCATCAATATTGATCTCCTCAATCTTCATCTTTTACTTCTCCCTGGCATATGTTAAAGCTTCCATCGCATAACGCAAAGCCTCTGGTTCATCTTTTAAAATATCTGCAACCTTCTGGATGATAAAATCATCTTCCTCTGATAGCTGTTCGTATTCCCATTGATTCTTCGTTTCATAAATGATATCTGTGACCATATATTGGCTCGTGATCTCATAAAAGTCCAGATGGATCTGTGGATCAATACTTCCTGTCAGTACAATCTCATATATATTCTCTCTTCCACGATATGAAAGTTCCGTTTCTACCCGATCTACGATCTCTAACGCTGACATCTCATCGGATATCATGACTTCCACTTGTGTATACATTTCTTTTTGCAAAGGGAACGAAGGTTATCTGTTTCTTTTCTTCGCTGATCTCCCCTTCGATCAGCCCATGATATCCCGTCTCTGTGTGATCCAATGGTTCTAGCGATCCTGCATATGCCATCAGATCTTCGAAAATAATCTCTGGTTTATGGATATGTCCAAGAGCGATATAGTCGAATCCAGACCATTTTTAACGCTTCTCTCTGAATCGGGATATGACTTTCATCCCCTCCATGTGCCAGCAGGATTGAAAAATCACTGCTTTCGCTCTCATCTGGTTTCATGCGATCATACAATGGTTTTGTAATCTGATTCTTCCAATAACTAAAGCCATAAATGGTCGTTTCAAGATCTTCAAAAGAAATATGATCTCTTTGTTTTCCATCCAGAAGATAAACTTCCGAATTCCATTTATACTGGGAAAATACATCATGCGGTTCCAGATGATCGTGATTCCCTGCGATCAAAACCGTTCTTGTATGATTCAATCTGGACAACAGATAATCCACTTCTCTCAGCTCCTGCTGCGTTGGCGGCTGATCAAACAGATCCCCTGCGATCAATAACAGATCTACCTGTTGCTTATTCGCATGATCAATGACTCTTTGAAATGTCTCTTTGATCTCTTGTTCTCTGATCCTTCCAAATGTCTGCTCTCTCTCTGGTCTGGCTCCCCAATGGACATCTGCGATATGAATAAATTTCAAAAAATCACCTGCTTTCTGATCATCTTCTATGATCTTATTCTGTCATCATACGATCGATATTCTTTAATAATTCTTCGATCTGTTCTCCCGTTATATGATCCATGTGCACCCCGCCTGTGCATACCACTACTTTTCCTGTTTCCCTGCATCGATTCTCAGCCAGTCTGCGGCATAGAAATTCGTCTTTGTGACCTGTCAGATTGATCACAGATGAAGTGACACTGATCGTTCCGTCACCACTCAACGAAGGGCGTGGAACTGCCTGAACAACACAGCCAATATGCGGTTTCTCACCACCGCTTAGAGTTAAAACAAGATCTTCTCCTATTGCTTTTTCACAGATCTCTATCGTAATTCCCGCAATTGTTTTGCTATATTCCATTTTGATCCTCCTTATTCTATTCCAAAGCGGACCTCACTAAAACTTCCTCTGAAATAAAACAGGCAGCCAGTTCAACACTGACTGCCCCTAAATTATGCCATATATCTTAGCCCCATAAATTCGCTGGGTAGACACCTTCTTTGATCAATCCGGCAAATGCTTTCTGTACAGCTTCCTTATCTTCCTGATAAGTTACACCGAACCATCGATCCTGTGTCTCTAATACTTTGACGTTTGCACGTCCTTCTTTCAATAATTTATCTACGATGTTTGGTAATAAATATTCTTTCTTCAGATCTCCTTCTTCTACTTCACTTAAGAAAGTCTTGAAGTCTTCTGCAAGGAACTCTAAAAATTCTGGATATGCAGCCCACATATTCATAGAAACCTTATCCTCTGGACTGATCCATTCCTGAACATCTGGAAGATCACACTTAATCTTACCATCTTCCCCCATCATAATTCCTGTTGTCTCATGAACCTGGCTTAATAATCCATTCTCATCTACAACACTAACTCCTCGTGTGACAGTTCCATTGTCACTTAATGTATTCTTCAGGATAAATCCAGCCATTCCCATTGTGAATTCTCTTCCAAGATCTTCTCCAGATACTAAGAAATCATGAAGCTTCACAAAAGCTTCCTTTCCATAGTAATCATCTGCGTTGATGATCACAAATGGTTCCTTGACGATATCCTTGCAGCAAAGAACAGCCTGTCCTGTTCCCCAAGGCTTTGTACGTCCTTCTGGTACTTCAAATCCTTCTGGAAGGTCATCTAATTCCTGAAATACATATTCTACATCAATCTGATCTTTAATTCGGCTGCCGATTATCTCTTCAAATTCTTCAAAGATGTCCTTACGGATAATAAATACAACCTTATTAAATCCAGCTTCTTTCGCATCACGAATTGAATAATCCATAATGATCTCACCATTCGGTCCCATCTTCGCAAGCTGTTTGATTCCTGCACCGTATCTTGATCCGATTCCGGCTGCCATAATTATTAATGTAGTATCCATAAATCTCCCCTTCAGTCATCTGACCTGTTTTGTTACCTGTATACTTGTTATATCCTGTGTAAAGCATTCCATATATTTGTCTTCACATATACCTTTTATTATAAATATTATTCTCTATAATGTCAATAGATTCTGGCTATCCTTTCCTTAAATACTTTCTTATTTTATTGTATTTTCATATGGACATTTTTGTTATTTGTATTATAATCTTTGTTATAAAGATTTTTTCTTTATTTTAAATATTTTTTGTTGTCTTTTAACATTTTCACGAAAGGAAAGCATTATGAAAAAAGAAATCTCCTTAAAAGGGAAAACTGCCATCGTCACTGGAGGAGCTACCGGGATCGGGTTCGCCATTGCAAGTGAACTTCTGGATGCGGATGCTAACGTTATTATTCTTGGACGTCGAGAAGAAAAATTAAAAGAAGCCGCCAAAAAAACTCGGGGAACATTGCTCTTATTACGTATTTGACGTCACAGATACCGCACACTATGACGAACTCATTTCCAAAATTGAAGAAACTACACCTATCGACATTTTGGTTAACAATGCTGGAATCAATAACAAAAAAGATTATTTTGACTTTACCGAAGAAGAATTAGATACCATCATCGCCACTCAGGCTAAAGCACCATTTTTATTCTCACAGGCTGTTGCTGCGAATATGAAGAAACGAAAATCCGGCTGCATTCTCTTTATCTCTTCCCTTGCTTCAATCCTCGGAATGCATGATATTCAGGCCTATACTTTATGTAAAAGCGGCGTAAAAGGTCTTACAAGAAGCCTTTCCCGCGATCTTGGTCCATATGGCATCCGTGTCAACAGCTTAAATCCTGGATTCGTATACACAGATATGTCTCGCAAAAACAAACTTAAAAACACCAGAACGATTAGAAGAAATCCAAAATCGCACACCTCTTCGTGGTTTCGCAAAAGTAAAAAGACCTTGGAATGGCAGCTGCTTCCTTTGCTCTGATGCCGCACGATTCATTAGTGGAATCGACCTTGTTGTAGATGGCGGAATCAGCAGTTCTTTCTTATTGTAAGGCCAAAAAGAGCAGGTACTCTGTTTCGTACCTGCTCTTTTTATCTTATTGATCTTATACTTAACAACTTCTTAATCTTCTTGCCTCTGGCTCTCTGGATGTCTTATCTTCTGATACCCATAAATCTTTGTAATTTAATTTTAAAAGCCCTGCGATCATTAAGCTTAACACTAAGATCATTGCAATCGTTCCTAATAAATGCATTGTTATTCTCCTCTTTATATTGTGTTGTATTATGTATCCTGTATTTATGCTTTATATTTTATCAAATTAATTTCAGAGAATCAATATGTAGCATTATTTTCTAGGAAATTACAACATTTCATTTGCATTTTCACTCTGGTGTTAGCAAAATTTTCAGTAATAAATCTGTCTTTGTTATTGTTTTTGTGCAATTTGTAGTACCAATTTCTGAATAGAGTGTTTGTGTTTGGTCGTATTTAATTTCTCATTCGTCTAATCCGTTCTGCTACGGCATTCACTAGAAAATAAATAATTCCTCCTGCTAACCCGCCAATTGTATTAAAAAATAAATCTGATATTTGAAATGTTCCTAATCTTAAAAACAACTGCAACAGCTCAATTGTCAGAGATGACAGAAACGCTATTTGGATACTTTTTAATATGATTTTCCCTATATACACTTTCTTACCAAATATTTTTTCTTCAAAATTCCAAAACATTAATACTATATACGGCATAAGCAGGAAAAAATTTTCTATACACTCTGATGTTAAAATGCGCTGGCCTGTCACTGTATTATATCTGTATATTCCCCATACTCCCCACACATCACATAATGGATTCATCCACATATCTCGGTTGATCAATGTCTTAAATAATACCATGGTAATATAGAAAAACAATATATATTTTTTACGAAATTCTCTGTCTCTTTTAAAATGATCGATCCATGTCCGGATAGCTGCTTTCCATCCCTTGCCTGCTCCTTCTGGACATTTTACATACAAATAAAAGAACATTGTCATTATTGATAACAAAATTGCAAACCAAAACGGCTGATAGATTGATGTTAGAATGTCTATTGTGATTTTTCCTATGATAGTCTTCATTCTTGTGCCTTCTCCTGTTCTATGTGTTAAATGCGTATTTTGTTTGGAATATTTTTAACAAATGTGTTTAATGTTGCAATTATTTTTTAGACTAATTTCTTAAAGTTCCTGAGACCTTAAGGACATCATAATCCGGAACGTCCAAATGCCGTTTGGTGTTCTAACATCACCTATCTTCATCATTCTCCAGCTTACCTGAATTTAAAAAGAGGAGCCAGATTTCTCCGACTCCTCCAAGTATGCGTCCGCAAACACATACCCCAATTACTAATAATAGTATACTATATCCAATCAAAATATTCAAGAGTAATTTTTTTGATCTTTTTAATTACTCTCTTCTATATCGTTTTTTTCAATATTTCCATTCGCAAATTCAAATCAGAATGAATAGTTACTGAGGTCACTTCAGCATTAACCTATTTTTTCATATTCTTTTGTTATTTTTTCAAACTCTCTTACAAATAACTTAATCTCTGTTTTGGTTACTTTTAAAAGTTTCAAACAATAACATACTAAAATAATATAATCTCCAATAGTTTTAAAATTTATGTATGGTAATCCCATTTCCAAAATCAAACATTGTTTCATTGGCCGTGACGGATCCATCTTTCTAAATCGGGTATCATATACAACATCATTATGTGCAATTGCATTTCTTAAATCTTTTAATGCATATACATACTTATAAACTAATGTACAATTTGTATCACAGGATAAATTAATTCCTATCTTTCTTGATATTTTTTTCCTCATATCTTTTGTCAAACAAGATAAAAGATGTCCAAAATCACCCATTGTCAATATTTCAAAAACAGCCCATATAGGTACTTCATTATAATTCACTGTATTGTAAAAATGAGTTATTTTGGGATTATCTCTTCGATAAGCTGCTGCAATAGAATTTTGAATAGATCCTTGCAAATTTAATTTATTGGCCTGTAATTTCTTTTTGATATCCTCTGATAATTCTTCTGAATTTTTATAACTACTTACCACTTTATCATACATATCATAAATACTACTGGAACCTATTTCTTCCATAATAGTATTCAATGCAATATTTTTAAATGCTGTTTCTATAAACATCATTTTTCCATATAATAATGATTTTAATTTGGTATCATACTGAATCGTTGCATTTATTTCTTTATATGAAATGAACGGAATCTTGTTATATGATTCGCCAAAAAATCTATATCCCTTATATCCATGAAAATATCCTGTATTAATCAACTGCTGTTTTTGCAATTTTCCAGAAATATCAATTCCATTATCTCGTAAATGTCGCATTAATTGATTTGTAGATTTATACTCTGTCTTAGACATATTATCTCCTAGATTTCTAATAATATGTTTAGTATAATATATTTTTTCATTCTCAACAAGTACGAGTTATATTCTAACACCAGATCCGTTATTCTGGTACAAGCCATTACAATCAGCTTCAATGATAATTTGCGTTAAATAAAATGCTAACTTCTCATGTTTTTCCTACTCAAACCAAAACGTGCCATATTCATCTTCCTCCTTTTTCGGCTCTTCAGCATACATTACTTCTTTACCGATTGCCAGGGCCCGTACCTTTGCATCTGCCTCGTCAATTCCGAAAGATCCGAGTATTCATTTACTACTTTTGGTTGCATTTTCATGCTGGTAAATGCCAGCTTATGCAAGGTATCTTCCAAAAAGAAAATACCGATAAAGCCCTAAAATACGGGATATATCGGCATTTACCAACTTATGAAAAGATAATCAGAAATTTAGTAAGTTTTTATATAGAAATAATATAAACTTATATATTGCAAATATCAGCCCATAGTTGCTTATGATTTCTATTACTTGCAATATTTTATTCTTTAATTTCAAACACATATCAAATTCTTCCTCTTTTTGTTTTTCATACTTAACAGTATATCACATATTACTTATTAAATAAAAATAATTATAGCCAATAAAACATGATTACTACGTATCACATCTTATTGGCTATTTCCCAACTATCTCCAAAACTTGAAGTTTTGCATCCTAAATCTCTTCCTTTTTATGCTTAAATGAAAATACTTCTCATTACATTATTCGTATTTCTTCATTTATCTCCCAAATATTTTATTTTTCTTGCTGGAACACCCGCATACATATAATTTTCCTCTAATGATTTATTAACAAGTGAACCTGCCCCAACAATACACCCCTTACCTATAGTTACACCTGGAAGAACTGTGACATTAGCTCCTAGCCAACATCCCTCATCTATCTTAATAGATTTATATAAATTAACTCCTGCACGTTGATCACTATTACCAATTTCATGTGTCACT